>Ga0209796_10001386_pt1 | contig 10276 bp, 7 predicted proteins | sample AgamicOrSfrz_FD_187167 | JGI IMG/M metagenome (GOLD analysis project Ga0209796, IMG submission 187167) | Agave microbial communities from Guanajuato, Mexico - Or.Sf.rz (SPAdes) (version 2) | ecosystem: Host-associated > Plants > Phyllosphere > Phylloplane/Leaf | place: Guanajuato, Mexico...
AACCCATGCGAACAATCGCAGCGCGCCTGCGGAGCACCATTACAAAATGGCGCGACGATCCACTAAATTACGTCGATATCTTCGCGACGAAGACGGCGTCACTCGCGCGATAGCAAAAGCGGCTTGCCGCAAGCGAGCCGCTTTAACCACGTACCAACGAACCTAACAACGCGCTACCGGCTCACAGCGTCACTCAGTGACCGGTTTTTCGACAGCGTTCGTATGCCCTACGACCGACTCGAAAAACTGCGCGTACTGCCGGGAGCAGGCGTTCCACCCGAACTCGTCGACAGCTTTGCGCTTGGCCGCATTGCTGGCAATGGTCTGCCACGACTCATTGACCGACTTCAGAATGGCAGGAAGTTCGCTTACGTCATTGAACAGCATGACGTTGTCGAACCTCCTCGCAGCCCACGCCATGAAAGGTGTCGATCGTGCGATCAGAACCGGCACGAGACCAATGGCTTCAAAGAAGACGCCGCTGACGAGCATGGAGTCAGCCGCGTGGGGCAAGATCAACACGTCGCTCTGCGCAATGCCTTGCGCGAACTCTGCGTCGGTCAAAAACTTCGAATCGATGCGCACGGCTTCTCGCAGCGATTTGCTGTCAATGATTTCGTTCAACGTCGCGAGATAGGCTTCGGTGCCGTGGCCGGCGACGTGCAGCTTGCAATCGCCCGGCCAAACATCGAGTACCGCGTCGATCTGCTTATATGGACGAATCACGCCGAGCATCGTATAAAGCGGCGCCGCGCCGCGGGCCTTCGCCGTACCCGGCGGATGGCCGGGAGCGTCCCAATAGAGCGGATGAGGTAAATACTGCGCACGATAGCGAGCCTGAAAGTCCGGCGCGTGTACAACACGGACATCGGCAAGACGATGCACGAGCGCAATGATCCGCATAGACAGGCGCCTGTTGAAGCCGACCGTATCGTGCACTGCCTGATCATGTACGAAGCACACGACCTTGGCTCGCCCGATCAACATCAATGAACAGTAGAACGCCAGCAGCAGGCAGCCGGTCACGCTAAGTTGTGCCGTGCCTTTCTGACGCCTGAACGCCCGGTATTCAAGCCAATGAAATACAAGCATGTTCTCCGGCTTGAAGAGATCGGCCAACCCGCCGCTCAGCAGTCCCCTGATTGACAGCGGGAACACATCGTAGCCGGCGGATCTATATAGATCCTTCTGAATGTCGATGTAGCGGTTTGTAGGATTTCTAAAAGGGCACATTAACACTCGCGGCCGTCTTTTCACTTCGTCTTTTCCATTCGCGTAACTGGTTTCGTCATTGACCTGCGACATTCGACAATCTCCGGTCAAGCTTCACGCGCGAAAACAACACGCTCAGGCGAATACCCGGACATTTACGATGCCCACCATTCAAACGCCTAAACCAGTATTGGGTGAATTAACGCTCCATCTTTAAGTTCAGCTTAGCATGCGCCAAATCGTTTTGCGAAGTTGCATCACCTTAGAACGCGCCAATCTCACAGGAGCCCAGGGCGCCCGTGTCCGAAAGTGCTGAACGCAGGCATTCGTGTCGTTTTTGCCACGCGAGGGTGTGGCGGCGGGAAGCTAAGCCGACGCGCATGAAAGCGGAAAATATGACCTCCGTCTCTTGGGGTCAAAGCGAAAAAAATGCAGGGCGACCAGTCCCCATACGATAAGGAGAAAGTAAAACTTATTTGGGACAACCCGCGAAATCGGAAACGATCTTGCTTTCTGGCGGGAATTTGCTATTTCTCGTTTTGTCCGACGACTCTTGCGGGTAAGATCTACCCCGTTCGCAGTAGCAACCCCGCAAATTTTACGCATTGCGGGTTCGCTCCCAGCAAACGTTTGCATGGACACCGTTCTGATCCGCGGTTCCGGCAAACAGTTCGGTTGACCCCACTGTTGATGATTCCCCGACGCGCGAATCGGCCCGGCCGTTTCGACTGGCTCGTGCGCGTTTGTTTGAACCGCCTCGTTCATTAAAGCGGCGCAAACCGGTTCGGCAGACGCACGGCATGACGCACCAAATAGCACTGAGATTTTATAGACGATCAGTAGTGCGAATAAAAACAAAAATTTTCTAGTTTCAAGATCAGTAATCAACAAAATACAAAATCAAATTTATAAATTTTTTCGGGGTTTTTTCGATAGCGGATAATTCAAAATGTTGAAAAGACGACAGTTTATTGGCGCACTGACGGCACTGAGCGGAAGTGTTATTTTGAGCGCATGCGGCGGTGGTGGCGCAGAAGAAGGCGGCACAATTACCGCTAATTCTGCGGCGCAAAAGACGAACGCAACGGCCAAAGGCACGTCGCCGAACGGCGCCGCGATGCCGCCGGCGACATCCCTGATCGACGGCTCGGGCGCCACCTGGACTCTTTCGGGCGGCGTCGCTTATCGCAATGGCGCGAAGGCCGGGAACAACTACAACGTGATTCTCGCGCTGTGCTTCAACGGCAACATTTACGTTGAGAACACCAGCTCACAGTTTTACCAGTGGACTGGATCGACGTGGCAGTCTACGAGTGACCCGCGCCAAGGCACGACGTCGCCGGACGGCACGACGATGCCGTCGGCTCCCAACATTGTCGACAAGACCGGCGCCGTGTGGACGCTGACCAACGGCGTTATCTCCCGGAACGGCGCAGTTGTGGGCAACAACTACAACGTATCGCTGGTGCTCTGGTACGGCGGCAAGATCTATTGCCGCAACACCAGCGGACAGTTCTACGCGAATGCAGAGGTGGCCGCCCAATGGTTGCCATGTAGCGATCCGCGTATTGCCACCGCTGCGACCGCAGGAAGCTTCTTTGGCATTAACGGTCACTTCGATTACACGTACACGCCGACGCAACTCATATCGATCCTGAAGGGCCTGGGCTGCACGAGCTACCGCGTCGGCTGCACGGCAGATCCGAATCAATTGAATGCTGTGGTCAAACTGGCACAGGCGTTCCAGTCGGCGGGTATGACCCTGCTCGTGCTGGTCAACCTGGGTCTTTACGACAGCAGCGGCAAACTGCTCGCAGGCGAATCCGCTGCGTATAACGCCACGTATGGACCGGCATTCACGATCGCCAACGCGCTGAAGCCCTATGGCGTGACGTTCTATGAATGCGGAAACGAGTTGACGCGCGACAGGGCGATCATCATCGATTCGACGAACGCAGGAACGAAGGCCCTCGACTTCAACAATGCGAACTGGCCCACCATGCGCGGCGCAATGCGCGGCATGATCGACGGAGTGAAAGCCGCGCAGCCCGGCGCGAAATGCGGTATCAACTTCTGCGTCGCCGACGTCGGTGCCTCGGACGCGCTGTGGGACGGCATGCAACCCGACGGCAGCGGCGGCTATCCGAAGGTGCGCTGGGACATCACGACATGGCACAACTATGAAGTGTATGGCGACATTTTCAACATCGGTACCGATGGCGCGGGTCCGGGCATCAACCTGCCTGCGTACTGCAAGGCCCGATACGGTGTGCCGTTCTTCATCACCGAGTGGAACACCGGCCCGGAGCAGTCGCAAACATATCGAGCGAGTTACATTACGTCGCAATTGGGTTCGTTCTATGCGGCTCGCAAGACGCACAACATCCAGTCCGTCATGTACTACGTGCTCGACAGCGGCAACAACACGTTCGGCATTATGACCAACGGGACCGCGCTGAATCCGCCGTACGGCGCATTCACGAACTTTACGTCGGGCCACGCGGATAGCTGATCCGCCTGCCCGAGTCCGATGTACTAAATGGCCTCCCGCTGCTTTCTGGCGGGAGGCCATTTCTTTTTCACGAGACACCGACACGCGGCGCCGCGACTCTGGCCTGAAGAAATCGCCCGAAGCTGGCTCTACAGGCGACACGAGTTTTGGCGCACACTGCGTACAGAACTCAACGGAGCAGCCATGTACGTACCCGACCATTTCAACGAAGCGCGCAAAGACGTGCTGCATGCGTTCATCGCGCACAATCCCTTCGGCACGCTGATCACTCACGGCACGAGCGGTCTGGACGCTAATCACATTCCGTTCGAACTAGCGCCGGAAGAAGGCGAATTCGGCGTGCTGCACGCGCACGTCGCGCGAAACAATCGGCTGTGGCAGGACGTGGCCAACGGCGATGAAGTACTCGTCGTCTTCCATGCGGGCGATGCCTATATTTCGCCGACGTGGTACCCGAGCAAGCAGGAAGCGCACAGACAGGTGCCCACCTGGAACTACATGGTGGTGCACGCGCACGGCCGCATCACGATTCGCGACGATGAGAAATACGTGCGAGGCCTCGTGGCGCGCCTGACTCGCACACATGAGGCGAGCCAGCCTCGTCCGTGGAAAATGGGAGACGCGCCGAGCGAATATATCGACACCATGCTCAAAGCGATTGTCGGCCTGGAAATCGAAATCACGCGGCTCGTGGGCAAAAGCAAGCTAAGCCAGAATAAGGACGCACGCGACATCGAGGGCGCGGCCGAAGCGTTGAAGGAAAACGGCAATCATCGTATCGCCGATGCGATGCTCGAGCATGCGCCACATAAGCAGTAAGTCATGTTGGCCCCGGCGCCCTCCTCAAGTCGGCCAGTGGGCAACATGCCCGCAGCGTCCAGCACACTACGGGTTAGTGACAAAGCGCCAAAGCGCTGCACACTCGGCACTCGATAGCTCGAAGTGAGGCATGGACTTGCGCAACACCACGCTTGCCGGATCTATGCCGTCCTTGACTGCCCGACAGAAGGCAACGGGATCGTACCGACTGGGCGGCCCGCCCCGGCGGCTTCTTACATCGAGCAAGTAGCCACGAGTAAGGGGCGGTGCAAAGCCGGGCGATGGATCCGTCCGTGTATGGCAATTCACGCATCGCGTGGTCCACTCCGGCAGCGATTGATTGTCGTCGCGCAGGTGCGCAACTGCCGCACGTTGCCCGGTGAAAATCGCACAGCCCATATCGGCGGGCGAGCAGCTCAGGTCGGCATGCGCGAAATGCGCATTGCTTAGTATCGCCAGGCAGATCGTTAGCCGAATCGCCTGGCGTAAGGTTGTCGACGTAATCATCAGTGCAGGCGCAGCGTGCGTGACACGCTCGGCACGCCGTTGGTGTTCAACGCAAAGAGCATGTAGTAGCCAGGCACGACAACACCAGGATCGGCCGGAATCTTCAGGATGAATTCACCGGCCGTACCTACCGTGAAGCTCAACGGGACGCGTCGCTGCTCGTTATTTACAGCATGCGTGTTGGACGACAGGCGCATGAGCACGAATGCCTTGACACCACTACTCGCTTTCACGGCGATGGAAGTACCGAGCTGTGCATCGGCCGGTACGTTACTGAGGGTCGGCCGTGTCGCTGCCGATCCATCCGCATTGAGTAGATACGGCGGCGTAAGTATTTCAATGTCCGTGTGGTTAGTCGCGCAGCCGCCGCACAGTCCCCCGCCTCCGCTCAGCACGCGGCCATCCGCCAATAGCAGCGCAACGCTGTGATACGTCCGCGGCACAGCTTGCGGCGCGAGCTGCGAAAAGACTTTCGTCGTCGGGTCCCACAACTCCGGAGTCAGCACCGCAGTGTCGTCCGAGAAAGGCTGCGCAAAGGCTTGACCGCCCACCACGACGACCTGCCCGTTCGGCAACACAACGCTGCTGCTAAATGCTCGCGTATAGCTCATCGGAGGCAGCGCGGTGGCGACCGCTGTGCCGGTGCTGATATCGATGAGCGTCGCATTCGACGTCGCATTCGACTGCTCGTAACTTGGCGCACCACCAACCGCGAGAATCTTGCCGATGTCGTACATGACCGCGTTGCCATTCATGGCATCGGTATCGTTCGCGCGCTTGCCGGCATCGGTCACGTTGCCGTTACCCGCGGTGTCGAACCAGTGCATGGCCTGGCTCGGACCGGCGTGGAAAACACGTCCATTGGACACTGCGAACAACCACGCGTGATTGTCGGCGCGGAATATGCCCGCCGCGTCCTGGGTCAATATGTAGTCGGCGAGTATCGCGCCGTTGATTTGCCAGCCCGAACCGGACGTCCACGTTTCGCCGTTTTTGCCGCCCTCGCCGCCATTCCATGAACCACCAAGCGTGAATACGCTCCCATTGCTCAACGTAACGGTCCCCTGATAGCCGCGTGGGATCTTCATCAGGTTGCTCGACGACCATTGACCTGTCGAAGGCGTGTAGATGCTCGTCTTCGAGCTGCTCGATCCCCCGTTCACCAGCAAGCGGCCGTCCGGCAGATTCGCGATACCGGGGCAGAACATATCGTGCCCGGTGTTGCTGACCAGCACCTGCTTGTTGGTTCCCGTCGTTGGGTTAAAGACGGCGGTGTAGGTCTTTCCCGGCGTGATTTCACCGGACGTAAAGTCGAGAAGCATATCCGACGACCACACCAGCACATTGCCGTCAGGAAGATTGGCGGCCGCCGCGGGAACCATCGGCACCCCGACAGGCGCCGACCACTTCGAAGGCAATGTCTTCACATTCAGGCCGCTCAACTGCCACGTCTGCAGAGCACTGCCATTGCATACCTGTTGTCGTACTTGCTGACCCCATCCAGTCAGACTCTGCGCCGCCAGACACATGCCGCTGTGCGCAGCGACGATCGCGTAGCCGTTGCCTTGCGGCTTCGCAGTAAATGTCTGGTTCGTCTGACCGTTGCACGCCCACTGGATAATGGCGGCACCAGCATTCAAGCTCTCACCTGTCACGTCCATGCACAGGCCGCTGTTCTGATTTACGAAGTGGAACTGTGGTCCGGTGGGTACGGGCCGCCATTGCTGATTTGCACCGCCCGAACAGCCCCAGGAAATGACCGAGGCGCCACCCGTTGTCGATGCAGAGTCAACGTCCGCGCACAGATTCATACCGCTGAGCGTAATCGGGCCTACCGTTTGCGCCTCTACGCGGGTCGCAAACGTGGTAAGCGCGAACGCTATAGCGGCGACGCAAAGTGCATTCACGCATCTGCCTGCATAGAGCCAGATGAATCTGACAAACGGAATTGGCGCCATGATCTCTGCTCCAGTTAACGTTGAACTACGCGCGCCCCAATGCGCCCAGCGCATTGCAAATTTCGTCTACACGTGGAAGATCCGCGCTGCGCCAGCGCAACCGCGCGCTTGCATCGAAGCAGTAGATCTGGGTTGCATGATCCGCAATGTTGCCGAGCGGCAAGCGGCTACCTGCAAGTGCCATCCGCATTCCGTCGACGTCTCGCAGTGTCGGAGTCGCAGCAGTCCATGCTGGCCCGGCCTGAAAACGCTTGAGCCACTCATGCAGCGCGGACGGTGAGTCGGAAAGCGGATCGATCCCAATCGAGAGCAATCGAACCGGATAACGTCCACGAGTTTGTTGCAACCGTTGCTGCACCGCGCTGAACAGCGCTCCTTGCAGAGGACATACGGAGCTACATCCGGTATAGATGGTCTGAACTGCTGTCACGCCATCTAGCAGCATGCTGTTCAGCGACCGCTCTGTACCGGTCTGATCGACCAGTAGCGTGTCTTCCAGACGAACTGGCGGAGTGATGAGCCCCGACGTCCCATGCTGTGCGTACGACGACAAAGGCGCCGCCGCGAGTGCAAGCATTGCGGCATCACGCAGGAAGACGCGGCGCGACGATCTTTCAACCGGCGTGGACTCGCCAGGTTCAGCGCGCATGAGAGCTTTTGGATCAAACAAGGCGTCGTCCTCCGCAAAAGCTCACAGAACTGCACACTCGCCTTCGCAAACAGCGTTTGGCGCGGCAGTCAATGAACACGTCGGGTGAGTCGGCGATCGCTACGTTGCTTCGGTTCCGGAGGCGGCGAACCGGTTACATGTTTGGAGGCAGCGATAAACGTCGACGGCATTCGATCGTATGCGAAGACGGCGACGACGGTTTGTTTAGTACCCCACACTTCCTGGTGCTTCGTGACGTGAAACTTGTCCACACGCGGCGGCTCGGGACTTCGGCCAAATGAAAGAATCCGGCAATGCGAAGCGTTGCCGCGATCTATATTGATTCGCGTGCCGCGATGTTATTTTCTCAACCCGCACTGGCGTTGGTTGCGAGGAGCATGCCGGCACCGCGTGCCTGCGAATAGCTGGTGCCACAGCTCATTGCACTGTTCCCGGTCACCGACATGGCAGTGCAGCCGTTCAGATTCATGCCCGTCTCGCAACGGCGCACGAGATTGGCCGACACAACACCGCCAACGCGATTTGCCGCCGCAATTCCACTTCCTCCAGGCCCGCTAAAACCCTCGATCACATTGCCCACTACCACGGCCCCCGTCGCGCTCGACTCCAGATAGATGCCGTGTTTCGGACTCTCTTGACCAAGCACGGTATTGCCGTTGATTACCGGGTCGGACACGTCCAGACAATGGATTCCGTGCGCGCCCATGTAGCGCAGGTTATTGCCTAGAATCGACGGCGAATCCTGGTACAGCGCGAGAATGCCAATTGCGCCATCCGCAGCATTACAAAGCACACTGTTATTGGTGACAGCTGTGCCTTGTCCGCGCTCGTGCCATATGAAAGTCAATAACGGCGAGCCGGAGCGTATCGGGTTGCTCGCAACCAGCGCAGTTTCAGCAACGCTCACAACAAAGGTTGCTGACGGCACGCCAGGCCCAGTAATGAGTTGGCCGAGTTGAACCGCCGCATTTGCGGGTGTCAGCGTCACACGAGCCGTGCCGTTTGTCGTCGCCCGCTGCTCCACTGAGACCGCGTTATCGGTGTCCGAGCCTATCAAGCAAATTGCGGCTCTCGCGTGACCGCGCGTGAGGTCGACCGTGTTGCCCGATATGACGCACTGCACGGCTCCGCCATACACGGCAATGCCTGCGTGAATCGGGTCCCATGCGGACCCGGTGCCGTCGGTTGCGGCGCGGTCGAATATCACCGTGTTACCCGTGACCGAGCACGCCAGCGATCGGACGATAGCTATGCCCCACCACTTCGCGCCCTCGCAGGTGTTGCCCGTAATGGTCGAGTTATTGACGTTCTCCGTCACGATGCTGCGCCGGAACGAACCTCGCACGACGTTGCCCACCACCGTGCACATGTTGTCCTGCAGCGGGAACGAGTCGGCATGGTAGTTCGCCAGCCCTTCCATGTGTATTCCGATGCGGCAGTCCTGACCGGCTCTGGCTGTCACGAGATTGCCGGTGATCGTCGCTGCGCAACCCCAGACCGTGATACCGTCGCCGCGATCCTCGCCATAAGTGGACTTTTGCGTCGGGCCGCCGCCAGCGCCGATACAGTCAATAACCCTGTTATTGGCGATGATGAAGTCGTGGTACTCGCCCGTCGACTCGACCTGAATGCCGTTCTGAAAGTAGCGGATGGTCGAGCGCGTCACGGAACCGAGACTCGCGCGAAACATGATGCCGACGTTGCGTTCGCCGCTATTCGACTGAAGCATGTTCGGGTTCGTGAGATAGACTCCGTCGAATTCACAGCCTTGAGCAGTCACCGTGATGGCCGCTGCATTGGCGATGCCCGCTGTAAATCGCAACTCGCCGCCGCCGACTACACGAATTGCCTTCTCAATCCTGAGCGGCTTCGTCACCTTGAACACGTGCCCGCCAGGGACATTCACGACTGCGGCGCCGCTGCTAAATGCCGCTTGTATCGCAGCGCTGTGATCGACGGACGGCGCGCCAGAGCGTGCGTCAGTGCGTGCTTCGGGCGACATGAAGTCCAGCACGCTTGCTTCGCCACTCGCCCCGCGTGTATTTGTTGCATTCGACGCAGCTGCCGGTTTAGCCGAAAAGTATCCCGCCACTGCCGCGCCTGCGGTCGTGGTTAACTTCGTCAGGAAGTTGCGCCTCTGTTCGCTCACAATTATTCCCGCAGGTTCGAGTACAAATGTTGCCGTCGAGAAGACCTCAGCATCTGCCGCGATGCGATGATGACATCACCCACTGCCCCTACCGATCAATTAGCCGGCTTTCGTCTGCGGCTTGCCGATGCGAGCGAAGTGAAACGTCCTGACCAATATCGACTTCATCGCGCCCAAAGGTAGCCTTCGCCACGCGAGCGGCACTCCGGTCATTTGCGCGGCAAACCATGGCAATGACGAATCGTCTTCGATATCGAATGCGCTCAGACGAAACGGATCACCTTTTTCGTCGTTCCAGCCGACTGCTGTAGTGCGTCCACTCTTGTATCCGGTCGCCTTTAGCATCGCCACTTCGCGCGACCCATACCGGCCATAGGGATATGCGAAGTGTTCGCAGGGTGCCCCGGTAAGCTCTTCAACCTCACGCTTCGATTGCGCGAGTTCCTCGA
>Ga0209796_10001387_pt1 | contig 10274 bp, 6 predicted proteins | sample AgamicOrSfrz_FD_187167 | JGI IMG/M metagenome (GOLD analysis project Ga0209796, IMG submission 187167) | Agave microbial communities from Guanajuato, Mexico - Or.Sf.rz (SPAdes) (version 2) | ecosystem: Host-associated > Plants > Phyllosphere > Phylloplane/Leaf | place: Guanajuato, Mexico...
GTTTTAGCACTCGTGCTCGTCGGCGTGTGCGTGTATCTTCTGTGGAAGAAATTCGCCACCGTCTCATGCGCGGCGGAACTGCAACAGGAATAACACGGAGATCCCGGACCGAATGGCCAATCTGCTGAAAACGAAACGGCTCGATACGATCCTCGCGGAAGCGGCCGAGACCGGCACCCACACACTCTGCCGCACCCTCGGCGCCACCAACCTGGTCACGCTTGGCATTGGCGCCATCATCGGAACCGGTATCTTCGTCCTCACCGGTCAGGTCGCCGCCGAGTACTCCGGCCCGGGCGTCGTCTTCACCTTTATCATCGCCGCGCTTTGCTGCGTCTTTGCCGGCCTCTGCTACGCAGAGTTCGCCGCCATGATCCCGGTCGCAGGCTCGGCCTATACCTACGGCTACGCCACACTCGGCGAAATCTTCGCCTGGATCATCGGTTGGGATCTCGTGCTCGAGTACGCCTTCGGTGCGGCAACGGTCTGCTCCGGCTGGAGCGGCTATGTCCTCTCCCTCGGCCAGGACTTCGGCCTGCGCCTCCGGCCCTCGCTCGCCGGCGTTCCCGGCTCCACCTTCGTTCTCTGGCACGGGCATTGGGAACTCCTCAACACCGCGCTCAAAGACAAGCTCGTGATGGCCGGCATCAATCCCATGTCGCTGCCGCAGCAGCACGGCGTCTTCAACCTCGTCGCCTTCGTCGGCATCATGTTCGCCACCACCGTGCTTATCATTGGCATCCGGGAGTCCGCGAACTTCAACAGCTTCATCGTCATCGTCAAAGTCGCCGTCCTCATCATCTTCATCGCGATCGGCGGTTATACCCTGTTCACCCATCCCGAGTTGCTCAAGGTCAACTGGCACCCATTCGTCCCACCTAACGGAGGACACTTCGGCGACTTCGGCTGGTCCGGGGTCTGCCGCGGAGCTGCCGTCATCTTCTTCGCCTACATCGGCTTCGACGCCGTCTCCACCGCGGCGCAGGAATCGAAGAACCCAAAGCGCGACATGCCTATCGGCATCCTCGGCTCGCTCGCCATCTGCACCCTCATCTACATCCTCGTCGGCCTTGTCCTCACCGGCCTGGTCAACTACCGCCACCTCGGCGTTCCCGACTCGCTCGCAGTCGGCATGGACGCCACTGGCGTTCGCTGGGGCTCGCTCCTGGTCAAAATCGGCGCCCTCGGCGGCCTCACCAGCACCATGATCGTCATGCTCCTTGGGCAGAGCCGCGTCTTTTTCTCCATGTCCCGCGACGGTCTTCTGCCGCCCATGTTTAGCAGGGTCCACCCGCGTTTCCGCACACCTTGGATCTCCTCCCTCACCGTCGGAATCGTCGTCGCCGTCTTCGCCTCCACCATCCCGCTCGACAAACTCGGCGAGATGACCAGCATCGGCACCCTGCTCGCCTTCATCATCGTCAGCGCCGGGGTCTGGGTCCTGCGCAGGCGCAGCCCTGAAATGCCCCGTCCATTCCGCGCACCCTGGATGCCGGTTACGCCCATCCTCGGCATCGGCTTCGCCCTGCTGATGATGTTCTCCCTCCCGCGCGCCACCTGGATCCGGCTCGTCGTCTGGCTCATCGCCGGCCTCGTCATCTACTTCGGCTACAGCCGCAACCACAGCCGCGTCCAGGAGGAAGTAGCCCCGGCCACCTCGTCTCGATGACGTGCCGCTCTTCCCATCAACCTGTCATCCTGAGCAACCCCTGCCGCGCACTCAACCGTACAAAGCTAAGAGCTGTCATCCTTCGATTACGCGGCTCGCAACGCGAGCCGCGTAATCGAAGGACCCCGAGGGCTCTCGTACCAGCCAGACCGTCCGAAGCCTTCTCCCACCCGTTCCGGAGGCCCAGCTTTCCACAGCCCACCCATTGACACGCCCTGTAAACTTAAATCAGGAGAAGTACGCAAAAAGCCCGGCTCACGCCGGGCTTTTCCGTTCTACCGGGCTACTGAATTCGTACCCGCTTTTCCACAGTTTGGACCCAAACAGGGGGAGGGGGTGGGGGTATTTACGGGTTCTGAGCCTGGATCGGACCAGCCGGCAAGGTCAGCGAATCGACCACAGCCGGATCATCCCGCAGCCGGACAAAATACGCCGCTCCGGTCGGCGGAGGCACCTGCAGCGCCGTCCCGACGAATCCCTCGGGCACCTTGACGGGCGCCGCATCCTGCGCCGGACTGACCGAGTCGAGCAGAAACAGGTTCGACCCGGTAAGCGTGCAGGAAGGCGCCGGAGCAGCAGCGGATCCATCCGAGCCGGCCGGTGCGCTCGGCGGTGCACTCGCTGGAGACGCCGGACAGCTCACACCGGTGACCGTCGGCAGCCGCACCAGGTTCGCCAGCGGCACCCAGTCGCCCGCCGTCCCATCCGGACCCACGGCGCGGAATCGGACCGGTCCGAAGGCGGACGCTCCAAAAAGCTTCGCCGGCTGGATGGTCGCAACCACCGTCTTCGGGTCCTGCAGCATCAGCGCCGGTTTGCCGTCGGGCCCGGCCTGATCGAGCGACAGCTTCGCATGCAGCGAATCGTCCGGGCTGGCCACCTCGATCGCGCTGCTCCGCGCAAACGGCTGCTCGGACTTGATCGAAAAAACAAGCTGATCCTGAACCGGGAGGTCGTTGTCGCTCGAAATCTGAATCGGCAGCGCGGAGTCGTTCGCCGCTGCCGGCAGTCGCACCCGGCTGATCAGCGTCACCGCCGGCCTCGCCGCTTGCACCGTGAACTTCACCGGCAGCGTACGGCCGTCAGCCAGCGTCACCTTCGCGACGGCCGAAGCTCCGGCCGCAAGCTTCGGCACGGCCGCGCCGCCGATCCGCAGCCCGCGTCCATCGACGCCCGCCGGCTGCAGCGTCGCCCCGCCGAGCTCGACGCTCTTCACCTGGTCGAGCCCTCCGCCTGTGAGCGTCGCGAAGCTGTCGCCGGCGTGATATTCGAGCGCCTCGACCTTCGCCGGCTCGCCGTAAGCCATCAAGCTCACCAGCTCCGGCTTGCGCTCGCCGTATTGCTGAATCGAAAGGTGCAGCGCGCCCGAAGCGTGCTCCGGCACGTCGACGGTCACTTCGACCGTGTTCGGCTTGTCCGCCTGCTTCCACGTCTGCTTCTCGTGTTCGCCGGACGCCGGCTCGATCGTGATGTCGCGGATGCATGCGGTTCCGGTTGACGTCAGCGCAACTTCTCCGTGCTTGCCGGCGATGAGCCAGCCATCCTCGGTCACCTTCCAGTCCTTGCCCGGTTCGGACTGCAGCGGCATCGTCGGGCCCGTAAACCGATCGAAGCCCCAGTAACCCTGGATCGTTCCGGTCAGGTGACCATCTGGAGTGGTCGCGCCGGGCACGGCGGCCGAGGTCGACGATGATTCATTTCCCGCCGCCGGCAGCGGCTTCCGCTGCGCCGGCGGGACAACGACGAACCCGCCACGAAACGCGTCGGGCTGGAGCGGAATGTCCTTGCCTGTCGCTCCGTCGTTCACGTGCAGCACGAGGTCGTGCGCGAAGCCGGTCGAGAACACCAGCGGCGCGCCTTCGACCGGAAGAACAAGATCCGGCTGGACCATGCAAGACACATGCTTCGGATCCGCAGCGCGAAGCGGCGGCGCGACGGTCTTCTGCACCGAAGGAAGGCCGATCACGATCACCGACTTTGGATTGTGAAACGACGGCGGTGTGTTCAGCCGCAGGTTCATCGCCTGCTGCTGCGGAAATGCAATCGCCGGAATGTACTGGTACTGCGCCGTGTGCAGCGAGCCCATGATGTGCACCAGATCGACGATCGCGCCAACGTACGCCGAGTAGACGCCGCCGCCCGCAAGCTGAGTCGTGGATACTGTCCCGATGAGCCCCGCAGCCTGGCCGTTCGTAAGCGCATCTACGATCGACTGCCCGTGACCGTCGTCCAGCAGCGTTTGATTGCCGGACTGCGTGAGACACGTGTACTGCTGGTCGGCCGGCAGCTTAACGCAATCTCCATTCGGCTTCAGTGCGAGCGTGGCAGCAAGAAAGTTTGAATGCTCTTGCAACTGCTTCGGATCCGCTGCCTGTTCGGGCGTCAGCTGCTTCATCGATGCGATGTACTTCTCGATGCGCGCCTGCTCGAAGCCCGCGGCGGCAAGATCCTGCGAAGCACGGACGAAGATGCCAGGCCGGCCCTGCACGGCCGATCGAAGCGTGCTGAAGTCGCCGCCGGTGACCGGCGCGAGGAAGAGCACGGCCTGCTGCGCCTCGTCAGGCACAATCACTTCGACACCTTCCTCGCGGACCTTTCTCTCCCAGGTCTCAATGCGAGTGAACCACTTGTCCGGCGGAGGATTCGTCGTCCCGCGAAGAAAGGTCACGACCATCAGGTACCGCACGGATTGGCTGGCCGGAAGATCCGGATGCACCCACAGTTTGTCGCCGGGCTGGAGGTTTGGAACCGAGGCAATCGGAAGAGTGGCGCCGCCGCGGGTGACTCGGACCTCAACCTTCGGACCGGTGAGGTCGAAGCGAGCATTTTGCGAAAGCAAGCCGCCGGTCGCGAGGAGGTTCAGCAGAACAAAAGCGCCGAAGCGCAGCCCTATCTGGAAGAGGTTGATTCTGCTTGAAGCAGACTCCGTCGTGCCCAGCCCGTGGAACTTCACCATTACAAAATGTTAGACGTTTCAGGCGGAAATAGCGTCGTACGCGGCATTACGGTTCCCTCAGAACATAGATTCGATATGCCAGTACATTGCCGTCGAAGCTGCCGAATGTGCGCGAAGAAGCGAGGACGTAAGCGGAATTGAGGTAATCCCGAAACTCAGGCCAGGTGTTCAACTTATCGAACGAATAGACTTTCCCAAACCATTCGGAGCTCAGGACCATGACCTTCGGCGGGTTCTGATGAATCTGATCCCAGAAGATCTGGCGATAATGTTGCTGGACCGGGCCGTCGTTCGGGGCGAACCACTGGATGTCTCCCATCCAGCCGGTGCTTTGTACGAGGCCGAGCCGATACAGGGCGCTGTAGCAGCCAGTAACGACATCCAGGCACTGCACTTGATTTTGCAGTGCGCTTCCACCAAGAGCTCGCAGATCGACCTGCAGTTGATCGGCGAGCGGGTTGGCGTCGTGACGCGAGTGACGCAACAAGTTCACGTTCCGCGGAAGCATGCCTAATACAGCGATCGCCAGGGCAACGGCTCCGACCACTTTTCTCGGTCGTGTCGATCGCATTGCAATACCGAGCTCGATGCCCGCCCAAAGCAGCCCGAACACGAGGAATGGATAACGATGGTACGTGTAGCCCTTTCGCTGAACGAAGTAAGAGACTGCACCGAGGAGAACACCGGCGCGGATTCCCCATAGTTCCCACTCTTGGCTTGATCGGTTCCACAGCGCAAGCAACAATGCCGCGCTGAACAGGATCGCGCAGGACAGCGGCAACGCGTTCTGAATGAGATAAGCCCAGGTCGCGTGGCCGAGATTTGCGTAATAAGGCACCAATGTCCTCTGCAGCGCAATGAACGGGCGGAGCGAATCGGGCAGCATAAACGAGATGAGGATTGCGAGAGCCACACCAAATCCGGCCAGACCGTATGTGAGAAAGCGCGCGGGTGTGCGTCCGTGTGCTCTCGCACCGACAAATAAAAGCACGAGGAGCAGCAGTGCGAACGGCGCGGCCGTCGGCTTGATGGACATCGCTATGCCCGCAATGAAGCCCGAAAAGGGCATGGGAAGCAATCTGCCGTTTCGTACCGCCATACAGAGCAGAGCGAAGCTGACCATCAGCAGCACTGTCACAACTTCATCGCGTTCGACAGCCATCGCGCCGCCATCGACACCGTGCAGGACTGCGAAAGTAACGCCGCTGAACAGCCCGGCTAACCAGTCATACGGCCGGGCGATGATGATGCTGGATACCGTAAGCGCGCCGAGCAGGACGAATTCATAGATGCGCCACCCAAGATCTCCACCACCGAACACCGCGATTGCCCATCGCTCCATGAGGAAGCAGCCCGGCATGTTGATGTCGTAGATGTCGCGATAGGGCACCTTGCCGTGCTTCATCAGGAAGACGTCGTAGTGGAAGACCTGGTCGTCCCACATCCAAGGCCATCGAATGGTGAAGACGATGTACCCGACGGCCGACGCGAGCAGGACGAAGATGCAGCCGCGCCGGAGCCAGCGCACGAGCTGATCTGAGGCATGCATCTGCATTCGTGCGACGGCCTCCTGCTGACTTGATCTAGTCCGCCACCAGATGCGGTGTCCATTGGGCACGCCGGACCTGCGCGGCACCGATTACCAGCAGGCCCACAACAGCCGTTGCCGAGGCGGCGACCTGTGCGTTGCTGAGAGTGTGGTGGAAGTAGATTCGTGGATTGATGCGGACGAACTCCACCAGGAAGCGGCCGATGCCGGCGAGCAGCAGGTACACACCTAATAGCCAGCCAACAGGCCTCTGCTTCCGCCCGAGGTACCAAAGCAACCAAAACAGCGCGACAGAGAACAAGAACTCGTAGATCGGGGTCGGCTGCACCAGCGCGTCTGCTGGAGTCGGCGGGACGAGAGCATTCTTCGCCATGTGAACGCCCCAGGGCAGCGTCGTGTTGATGCCGTAATCCCCATCGCCGGCGAGAAGACATCCGATGCGACCAACTCCATAGCCGAGAGCAGCGGCAGGTGCAGCAAGGTCAAGCATCCGGATTGAGCCAACCACAGCTCCGGGAACAGGGCCACGGTCCTCAGCTGATTTCCAGCCTGGCCCTTTGAATCTCACATTCCGGCCCTGCAGCATCAGCGCGAGGGTTCCTGCGACCATGCCTCCGAACCAGGCGAAGCCATCTCGGAACCAACTCAGGAACCCGAGAACTACGTCCACAGGGTGGTGCCAGCCGGGTCGGCCGATGACCTGAAGCGACATGCGGAGTTCCGGAATGTTCTGCAGCTCGTGCCACAATTTGGCCCCGATTACCCCGGCGACGACAACAATGGCGACGATATTCAATGCGTCCGCATCGACCTGATTGCGGCTGAAGTTCTTGTGCAGGACGATGGTCCCTGCGACAGCGGCCAGCCATAGAAGCAGCCCAAACGTGCCCAGGTGCACAGGACCAATGTCAATGTAGGGGTACATAAACCTCGCTGAAGTAAGTATAGCGACTCGTCTGATACGGACGCGCCGGCACGGATGTCGCAAACTCTCGACCCTCAGCACCCGGTTACGCTACCCTAACGGCATGCCCACCAGTACGCCCGCCTTCCCCTCTGCCGCTGACATGGAAGTTCTCGTCTCGACCACTGACATTGCTGACCGTGTCGCCGAACTTGGACGCCAGATCACCGAGGAATATCAGGGGCAGAGCACGGGTCATCCACTTGTGCTGATAGGCGTGCTGAAAGGAGCGGCGATCTTCCTGTCGGATCTCGCACGCGCGATCAAAATCGATAACACATTCGATTTCGTTGCGGTTTCGAGTTACGGACGAGCACGCGTCTCTTCGGGCGCAGTGAAACTGATCAAGGATATCGACAACCCGATCGAAGGACGGCACGTGATCCTGGTAGAAGACATCCTCGATACCGGTTTGACGCTCAGTTATCTTCGCGGCCTGATGCTTCAGCACAAGCCCGCATCTCTAAAGATCGCCACATGCCTCGATAAGCCCGACCGCCGCCTGGTCCCGATCGAAGCAGACTATGTCGGCTTCAAAATTCCGAACCGCTTCGTGATTGGGTACGGCATGGACTATGCGGAGGTCTACCGAAACGTGCCGGACATCCGATTGTTTCCTGAGGATGCTGGACACTGATTCCCCGGCGCTACTGCACAGTCTATAGGGGAGCGTCCCAGATTGCCGGGGTGAGAGCAGTGACACAAATGCCCGCTGTACAAACGCGAGTAAGGTCAGGGCGTTAGCGGGTACCGGCATGTCACCGGGATGCAAGCGTCCCCATCGGACTGCCGCTCAGCGAAAGCTCCATCTGACGGCTTGAAAACAGCCAGCGTTCACGCGCGTGTGATAGAAAGTAGCGGGCGGCACGTGCCCAGCAGGAGTTTCTGATTACGCAATGAATACCTCGCAGCCGCTGTCCATCGCAGATCCAGTCGCATTTGACGCCTCCGCCTTCGCCGCCCACGCACTTTCCTCTTCCGCCAATCTAGCCGCTGTGCTCGACCACACGCTGCTGAAGCCGGAGGCTACCCGGGCGCAGGTCATCCGCCTTTGCCATGAAGCTGCGGAACACCGGTTCGCTTGCGCAATGGTGAATCCGGCCTGGGCACCGCTTGCGGTCGAGACGCTCGCTGGAACAGGAATCGCCGTGGGCGTAGTGATCGGCTTCCCCCTGGGCGCAAGTCTCTCCGCATCGAAAGCGGATGAAACCAAGCGGCTCATCAAGCTGGGCGCTCACGACATCGATATGGTGATGAACATCGGGCTGCTCAAGTCCGGCACGAAGGACGACTTCGAAGCAGTGAAGCAGGATATCCGAACCGTTGTGGATATCGCGCACGGCGGAGGTGGGATCGTGAAGGTGATCCTCGAGACGTGTCTCCTGAACTTTGAAGAGAAACTTCGCGCGTCCGAAATTGCGCTTGCCGCGGGAGCTGACTTCATCAAGACCAGTACAGGATTTTCAACCGGCGGTGCGACGGTGGACGACATCTCGCTGATGCGCGGCGTCGTTGGCCAGAGAGCCGGCGTGAAGGCATCGGGCGGCGTCCGATCGCTTGCCGACGCCAGCGCGATGCTGCACGCCGGCGCCAGCCGCATCGGCGCGAGCGCCAGCGTCAAAATTCTCGCTGAGCTCAGCGGGAATGCACCGGTACCGGCTGGACCGGCCGGGTACTAGGTTTTTACAGAACGCGCAATACGACCAGAGTCTCGTCGTCGAAATGGTCTGTCCCGCCCTGGAATGCGGCTACCGCCGTCAGAATGGCGTCGACCGTCGCCTGTGCTGACTGCAGGGCCTCCGGATGTTCACGCAGCACGGCCCGAAGCCGGTCTGTACCAAACATCTCTCGCTCGGCGTTCTCGGCATCGACGATCCCGTCGGAGAAGAAGACGATCAGATCGCCGGGCCGGGTCTGGACAGTCAACTCCTCGTACTCTGCCTCAGGAAAGAGGCCGAGCGGAAAGCCTTCGACCGGAATCGTGGCGACGCAAACCTCCCCATCGGGGGGGAAGCATTCCGGTCCGCGTGACTCGCCGGCTTTCTTCTTGGCATCGGACGACGAGGTCGAAGCCAGGCTGACATGAAGCGGTTGCACAGATCCCGCATTCGCGACCTGCAGCGTGCGGGAGTCGTCGTGCCAGACCGAAATCAGCATCGTCACGTATTGCGAGTCGAGCTTGCGGTCCTGCAATTGGTTGTTCAGTTCGGCCAGCAGCGCATTCGGAGCAAGATGCCGCGCAGCGAGCGAGCGCAGGATGCCGGAGACAAGTGCGGCATAGAGAGCAGCAGGCGCAGCCTTGCCTGAGACATCGCCAAGCATGATGCCTACGCGCTTTCTGCTTCCGCTCTTCGACACAGGACCGTACTCAATGAAGTCGTAGACATCGCCCCCAATGACGCGGGCGGGCAGAAACGCGGTCGCTATCTCGGCCCGCTTCGGCTGGGGTGACGCGGACGGCAGCAACCGGAGTTGCACTTCGCGCGCCATGGCGAGATCCCGCTCGAGCCTCTGCTCTTCCTCGTGGATGCGCTGGTACAGACGAGCGTTCGCGATCGAGATCGCGATCTGCGCTGCGAGCGTGGAGAGCGTCGTCTGGTGGTCCTCGGTGTAGTAATTCACGCGCGTGTGCTCGAGGTCGAGCACACCAATGACCTTGCCCTTGTAGATCAGCGGGACCGAGAGTTCGGAGCGAACCTCCGGGTTCGCGGTGATGTAACGGGGGTCCTTGCGAACGTCGGGGACGAGCAGCGGTGTGCGCATCTGGGCAGCACTGCCGATAATCCCTTCGCCCAGCTTCACGTTGTGCTCTCGCCGTATGCGCTCACCGAACCGGGAGCTGAACCGGTGCTCAAAGCGCTCGGCCCGATCGTTCCAGAGCAGGATCGTGAACATCTGGAAGTCGACGACTCGCTTGAGTAGCTGGCCGATGCGCTCGAGCAGATCGTCCAGGTCAAGGATGCTGGTGATCTCGCGCGAGATTTCGTTGAGGACGGCAAGCGTCTGCGCCTGGCGCGAGACCCGCGTGTAGAGCCGCGCGTTCTCGACAGAGATGGCGACGCGCGAGGCCGTCAGTTCCAGCAGACGCTTGTGTTCTTCGTTGAAATACCCGGGCAATTCCGACTGCAGATCCATA
>Ga0209796_10001390_pt1 | contig 10269 bp, 10 predicted proteins | sample AgamicOrSfrz_FD_187167 | JGI IMG/M metagenome (GOLD analysis project Ga0209796, IMG submission 187167) | Agave microbial communities from Guanajuato, Mexico - Or.Sf.rz (SPAdes) (version 2) | ecosystem: Host-associated > Plants > Phyllosphere > Phylloplane/Leaf | place: Guanajuato, Mexico...
TCCGGAAAGTTCATGATCTATATGCAAGCCGTACGCTTCCTTACAGATTTTCTAAATGGTGATATCTACTATAAAGCCAGGTATGAAGGACATAATTTAATGCGCGCAAAAAATCAGTTAAGGTTGCTTGCTCTTTATATTGAAGCAGAACCCAGCTTTGGTAAAATTATCAGATCTATTGGTACAGCGACTGTTTAGAAATTGGGAGTAGATTGAGTTGCCAAAACCTTGTTTTGCTAAACAAAAAACGCCGCAAGACAAATTTGCAGCATTTTTCGCTTTTCAGCTGAGAGGGAAAGATTCCTATCAACATTGAACCCGGCACCATGTAAGTGGCCGCTTTTTTCTTCGGCTAAACTTACCCGTTATAATTTGGGTCAAATTCCACAATCCACTCAATGCCATATTTATCCCTGAACATTCCGGCGTATGTGCCCCATAGGCTGTCGCCAACGGGTCCTTCCACTTCTCCGCCTGCTGATAATCCGTTAAATATTTTATCTGCTTCTTCACGGTTTTCAGTACTCACGTATATTTTAGACCGGTTTTCATTTTCGCTCACCTGACCTAAAAAAGCAGGAACATCATTTGCTATTAGCACGTTGTTTTTGCCGAGCGGCAGGCCGATGTACATTATTTTATTTGCTTCATCTTCGGCCACCTGAAACTCAGGGCCAGATAAGTCTTTAAAACGGATGATCTTTGTGAACTCGCCGCCAAAAACTGATTTGTAAAAAGTGAACGCTTCTTCGGCATTTCCGTTGAAGTTGATCCATGGATTAACTGTTCTCATAATTTTATTTTTAGGTTTTTAATTTTTAAGTTTTTCTACTCGCGCTATTTGGCATTCCCGTTGTCAATGTGATTGACAATTTCCTTCTCATCATTTCTGCGATAAGGCTGCCAACAGATTTTCCAGATTTTCTAACGTCATGGTAAACCCGATCTTGAAGCCCTCCAATAATTTCTCCAGGCGCTCAAATGATTCGTTATAAATCACAATGTCAACCCTGGTGATGCCGTTTTGCTCACTGAAGTTATAGTCCCACTCAGAGCCCGGCAGTTCCCTGTTTTCGTCCTTATCAGCAAAGGCGTTGTACATCTTAAAATTAGTTTTGGGAGTAATGGAAGTAAACTCCTGTACCGACCAACGCTCCTGCCCGTCAGGGCTTATCATCGCGTAAAAACGCCTGCCACCTACTTTAAAATCCATATATTTGGTTTTGGCGCGCATAGGCGCTGGAGCTCCCCATTGGTCCAGTAGTTCAGCTTTGGTAAAGGCATCCCATACTAATGATAACCCGGCATTAAATTCCCTGGTTATGTATACGGTTTTCGCTGCTTTGTCAACATTGAAATCAAATAGCAAATCGTTGTTCATTATTTCTGTTCTTTAATTGTTGTTAATAATTGGTCAAGTTGGTTAAATTGAGTTTCCCAGTTTTGTCTGAACTGTGCTAACCAGTGGTCAAATTCCTGCATCTTTTTAGCATTAAAGTGATAATAAATCTCCCTGCCGACATGCTCAGGTTTAATTAATTCGCATTCCTGTAATACTTTAATATGTTTTGATACCGCCTGGCGGGTCATATCAAATTTTTCCGCCATTGCATTTGGTGTTAATGCCTGGATAGCAACTAACGTTAAAATAGCCCTGCGTGTTGGGTCAGATATGGCCTGGAATATATCTTGTTTCATTTTTGATTATTAATTAAGCAACCCCTAGGTTGCAAATATATATGCAACTTAGGGGTTGCGCAAGTATATTTGCTTTTTTTTTTGCCGCCGATAATGACGGGAGTTTAGTGGGTACTTGTGGAATTTGTTACAATAACGAACCAAACTATATCTTACTTTACATTAAAAAGAAGGACTCAAACTCGAAACCTTTATAATTTATCCAATTTTCAAATAGTATCTGAGGTTATATTATATAGGTTATATGAACAGCAGAAATTCAAAAAAGAATAGTCTGCTAAAAATCAATGCTTTAGCAGGCTATTGTGACAAGACGGAGAAGGAGGAATTTGTAATAGACGAACCAAGTAACGAATTAGAAGAATTGATCATCGATCGTATTCCTTATCAACCCCTTTTAATGTAGAATTTGGGTAGTAGATCATGTGAAGCTGCGCTGTTATATCATTACCTATGCGTATTTATCTTTTATATTTGTATACTAACACTCGGAATATGGTTCATTTAAATAAGTTAATCTTTTGCGCCTTAACGGTCTTTTTTTTAGCTGCATGGCGCAATCCTTCCGAAACTACGCTTTCAAAGGGGCGACAGCCGCAAATAAGCGTTGACAATCATGGCGTAGTCCGGGTTGTCTTTGGCAGATCAGACAGCATATTTTGCGCTACTTCTGTGAGCAAGGGTGCCACATTTTCGCCGCCTGTTTTGGTAGGTGTAGTTTCCAAAATGCACTTAGGCATGGCAAGGGGGCCGCAACTGGCGAGCTCCGCGGATTACAGCGTCATCACCGCGATGGACCAGACAGGCAATATTCATTTCTTTATGTTAAACCACCGTAAAGGAACATGGCAAAATAAGGGTTTAGTGAATGATCTCAAAGGTTCGGCCCCTGAAGGTTTAATGAACATCGCATGTGATAGCAAGGACAACTTTTATGCGATCTGGCTCGACATCAGGTTAAATAAAAGAAATAACATCTACTTTTCATCCCTGCCCGTCGGTCATACCCAATGGCTTAAAAACACCTTGGTCTACCAGTCTCCTGACGAACATGTTTGCGAATGCTGCCGACCCAGTATTACGGTGAAAGGTTCAAGGGTCGCCGTCATGTTTCGCAACTGGCTCAATGGCTCACGTGACTTGTATGTCGCTACGTCGGTCAACAAAGGACGAACATTTGGTACAGCGATTAAAATTGGATACGGTACATGGAAAATGAATGCCTGCACTATGGACGGAGGAGGACTAAATTTTAATACCGATAACACCATCAGTACCGCTTGGCAACGTCAGGGCACGGTGTATTACTGCAAGTCGGGACAAAGTGAAAGGCCATTGAGCAAAGGCAGGGATTGCAGCATCAGCACTGACCGGAACGGAGTTATCGTATCGTTGTCGAACCAGGGAAACGTGAAGTTCATCGACGTAGCCTCCAACAAAGAAACGATTGTGGGTAAAGGGAGTTATCTGAAAACACTGCCCTTGCCGGACAATAAAGTTTTATGTGTTTGGGAAGAGGATAATAGCGTTAAAACGAAGATACTTTGAAAGCTGGGGCTGGCAATGGGGCTTAATGAATTTTCAGGATATTTAGTGGTTGCCATAGTGGCCTGTAAATGGATATGATAAGCATTAAGGGACTTTCCCGCTTCTTTGCTGCCTTTCTTTCGACCACTCAGATACCAGTAGTGTAAGAATATATGCTTTCCCAAACAGCATAAACGGTAAAATCAAAAAACGCCGCAAATCAATTTGCAGCGTTTTTCCTTATTCAGCGGAGAGGGAGGGATTCGAACCCTCGATACGCTTTTGACGTATACACACTTTCCAGGCGTGCTCTTTCGACCACTCAGACACCTCTCCTTAAAAGTGGACTACAAAAGTATAAGATTTTGGGTGATTGCCATAATAGATTTTAAAGTTGTGTAGTTTTTGCCAAATAGAGATAAATTTAATGATAGCTAACGTAATAAATACGAGGCCGTTAAGTGATCCGTTGCTCAATCAGTTAAATTGAAAATAAATTAATGCTATAGCACTAACAGTCATCAGCACTAAGGTTAAAAATCCCAAAATGTTACTTAGCTTCCCATTGGTAAATTTACCCATGATATTTTTATTGTTGCAGATCAGCATAACAATAACGATCATGACAGGTGAGGTTAGACCATACAGAATAGCTGTGTAAATAAGCGCATTAATAGGGCTAATACCTAAAAGGTCCATGCAAAGGCCAAGGATGAGCGAAACAATAATGGTGATGTAAAAGCCTTTGGCTTTTTTAAACTTCATATCCAATCCGCCTTTCCATCCCAGTGTTTCTGTTAAAATATAGGATAGCGAACCGGCTAATACCGGTATGGCAAGCATGCCGGTACCGATAATGCCAATGGCAAAAAGATAGTAGGTGAATTTGCCAGCAAGTGGTTCCAGTGCTTTAGCAGCATCTTCTACTGTGTTGATCTGGGTAATATGTGCGGTATATAAAACAGCGCCTGTGGTAAGGATCACAAAAAACATAACCAGGTTTGATAGCAGCATACCCCCGTAAACATCGGTCTCCATCTTCACCATAAAACGTTTGTTTACAATTATCTTTCTTTCTGCATGCGCAATATCCTCAGCCTCCATAGTAGCCTGCCAAAAGAACAGGTAGGGTGATATGGTGGTACCCAGAATAGCTACCAATATTTCCAGGTAAGATTTATCCCAATGAATATTGGGGACAAATGTGTGATGAAAAACGCTTTTCCAGTTAAGCTTAATAAAGTAGGGTACTGCCAGATAAAGCAGCAGCACAAGGCAAAGCCATTTTAGTACTGCAGCTATTTTTTCATAGGGATATCTGATGATTACAACCATCAGGATAATGGTAAAGGCAAGGCAAAAGGCAAATATCGGGACATGCGGAAACAGCATGTGCGCCACAGCCCCCATTCCCTGTATATCAGCCCCAATATTTAATGTAATAGCCGGAAAGCTAACTGCCAGCATCACGTAAACGATCCACTTAGGATAGTGCTTTTTAATAGTGCCTGTAAGGCCTGATTGTGTTACCACGCCAATGCGTGCACACATTTCCTGTATCGCCGCCATAAGGGGGAAGGTGATAATGGCGGTCCACAAGGTTGCGAAGCCAAAACCGGCTCCGGCTTGTGAATAGGTTGCTATTCCTGACGGATCATCATCACTGGCTCCTGTTATGATGCCCGGACCTAAAATGCTTAAAGATTTCTTAATTTTAATTAACAAGGAACTTCTCATTAACGGCAGTTAAAAATTTAGATACAGGTAAGATAGAAGTTAATTTTGATCGCTGCAAGTACCAAAATCCAGCCAAATAAAGAGTTTAAAGGTTAGAATTACGTTAGAGTCAGCGAGTTGCTCATTTTAGCAGTGATCCTGTTAACATTGTGTTTTGCTCCTTTTAATAGGTGTAACATTTTAAAATTGGCCGTATCTAACCCTGCAATTTAACACACAGCCTTACTTCTTTACAGAAGCTCTGGTATTAAGTATCTTAACAGTATGGATTTTGAAGAAATTTATAAAAAATACTCACCGCAGATCTTCAGGGTTTGCATGGGTTACTTCAATGATCCTGAAGTTGCCAAAGATTTAACACAGGAAACCTTTATTTCTGTATGGAAAAATCTTTCCACCTTCCGCAATCAGTCGCAGATCAGTACCTGGATTTTCCGGATCGCTACAAATAACTGTTTACGGGCCCTCGAAGTATCCAAAAGGGTAATTAAAACCGAGCTTCCGCATCAGATACCTGAGCACCCTGCAGAAGAGAATCTGGAAGAAAAGCTGGCGCTTTTATATAACTGTATAGCACAACTGGAAGAAACAGAAAGAATAATTATTTCATTAGTATTGGAGGACTTACCGCAGGCTGAGATTGCAGAGATTGTAGGTCTGAGCCATTCAAACGTGCGTGTTAAGGTACATCGGATAAAAGAAAAACTGGCCATAAAATTTAAAGCTTATGAACGATCTGAATGAGTTAAAAGCGATATGGCATTCGGCAAAAACAGATGAGTTGCCTGATGCGGCCGGGATGTTGCAGATAATTAAAAAATATCATACCGGTAAATTGATTAAAAATAGTTTTAGATTGCTGTTTGCTGTGGCAATGGTAGGGATGATGATATGGGCTATATTTGATAGTCCGGGTGTTGTGTTACCTACCCGCATAGGGCAAGTACTTATCTTACTTGCCGGCCTGGTACTGGTGATTAGCACAAGCAGTTCTGTGGTGAGGTTTTATAGATATAATGCTGTAAGCAATAAAGATTATATTCAATTTCTGGAGCGTACGCGTGCGCGTCAGCTTTTCTATTATCAAAAAACACAAGTTGTAGTGTTAGTGCTTAGCTGTACAGGCTTGCTTCTTCATTTTTATGAAGCGTACCATTCAAAAAAATTCGTAACATTTCTTATCGTTTATACATCGACTTTAGTCTTTATGTTTATTATGTGGTTTTATGTAAGGCCGAGGATTTTTGGTAAGCAATCAAAAAAACTAAACGAGATGATCAACAGGCTCCATGATATTTCAAAACAGCTGTAACCTATCAAAAAATGAAAATCGATAAACCATTTGTAGGCGGACTTCTATTAGGCCTGGGTATTATGCTGGTAACATCTCCCATGTTATTTAATACCATTTTCAAATTGCCCCTTTTTTGGAACGGATTAGTCAGGGGGGCCGGTATAGTCTTGGAAGTTGTAGGAATCGTCCTGATAAATAAGTACAAAGGGCGAACAAAATGTGTTCTAAGGTTCAAATAGAATAATTGGGCTGCAGTTAATTTTCTGGCAATGTGTTAGAACATTAAAGGGAGAACTGCATTACATTCTTATAGAACAATACATATGGGACTGGTGTGGGCTTGTAAATTCATTATGCAATTGTAAAACTTCATCCCTATATTTAACAGAACAACCAATAGTTAAAATTCTTCAAACCTATTAACCCTGTATTTTATTCTGATATGAGGATGCTACTAACAGCTGCCCTGTTTTTAACAATGAGTTTTACTTATGCGCAACCAAACGGCGGTGAGCGTGACCAGCGGTACGTGTATAGCCGTGCCCCCTTGCGTGAGAATCCCTATATATCATTGCCCTTAGGTTCTATAAAACCTCAGGGCTGGCTAAAGGAAATGCTGGTCAGGCAAAAGAATGGCGCAACCGGTAACCTGGATAAGCTATATCCGCAGGTAATGGGTCCACGAAACGGCTGGCTGGGCGGAGACGGGGACCAGTGGGAGAGGGGACCCTATTGGATAGATGGCTTGCTGCCGCTTGCTTATATTTTAGATGACAAGGAACTTATTGCCAAAGTTAAACCATGGATCGAGTGGACACTGAAGAGTCAGCAGCCTGATGGTTATTTCGGACCGTCAAAGGACTATGGTCCTGAAGCTGGCCTGCAGCGCGACAACAGTCACGATTGGTGGCCCAAAATAGTAATGCTGAAAGTACTGCAGCAATATTATTCTGCCACTGGTGATAAAAGAGTAATTACCTTACTTACCAACTATTTTAAATATCAGCTTAAAGAACTGCCTGCCCATCCGCTTGACCATTGGTCGTTTTGGGCACGTTATCGCGGAGGTGATAACCTGATGGTAGTTTATTGGCTTTATAATATTACCGGCGATAAATTTTTGCTTGATCTGGCCGAACTGATACACAAACAAACTTTTAATTATGCTGATGCCTTTTTAAATACCGATCTGTTATCACGGCCAGGAAGTATCCACGGTGTAAACCTGGGACAGGGTATCAAGGAGCCATTAATTTATTATCAGCAGCATCCCGAAGAAAAGTATTTGCAGGCATCGGAAAAAGCCTTTGCCGACCTGCGCAAGTATAATGGAATGGCCAATGGCATGTTCGGAGGTGATGAGGCGCTGCATGGTAATAACCCAACACAAGGTTCGGAGCTTTGTACGGCGGTGGAGCTAATGTTCAGCCTGGAAAATGATCTGCAAATTACCGGAGGTGTAAACTATGCAGATCATCTGGAAAAGATAGCTTACAATGCATTGCCCGCACAGGTAATGGATGATTTTACCGAACGGCAATACTTTCAGCAGGCAAACCAGGTAATGATCACGCGGCACGATCGTAATTTTGATATTAACCATAGCGGAACAGATGTTTGTTATGGATTGCTAACTGGTTACGCTTGCTGTACCTCAAATATGCACCAGGGGTGGCCCAAGTTTACCCAAAATTTATGGTACGCCACTCCGGATAAAGGAATAGCTGCTTTGTTGTATGCACCAAGTACAGTAACTGCTTATGTGGCAAACGGAAGCAAGGTGTCTTTTAATGAAGAAACCAATTATCCGTTTAATGAAACAGTGAAATTCACGCTTAAGCTGGATAAAAAATCTAAATCGGTAACATTCCCATTTAGTTTGAGGGTACCTGAATGGTGCAAAAAAGGAACTGTAAAAATTAATGGCCAGACCTACCAGGATAGTGAAGGCGGTAAGGTATTAAAGATAAACAGGGAGTGGAAAAGCGGCGACATTGTTGAGCTTATTCTCCCTATGCACATTTTCAAAAATAAATGGTATGAAAACTCGGTTTCGGTAGAGAGAGGCCCATTAACTTATGTATTAAAAATAGGCGAGCAGGTAACAAAGGTAAAGAATGATAAGGACACGATAAGTTACGGCGCCAACTATTACGAAATAAGGCCAACAACTCCCTGGAATTTTGGTTTAGTTGAGAACCAGCCGGAAGATATGTTTAAGGTTGAGGCAGGTAAGCAGGTAAGCAATTACCCATGGACCCCTGATACGGCTCCGATCATTATCAAAACAAAAGCCCGGAAAATACCTTCATGGCAGTTGTATAATGATATGGCCGGGCCTTTGCCTTATAGCGTTATTTATAACGAAGGAGAACCAAAACAACCCGATGAAGAAATTATGCTGATACCGTACGGTTGTAGCAGACTGCGGATTGCTGAGTTTCCTGTAGTGAGCAGGTAAAGCTGCAATGAAGATACTAAAACTGATCAACCTATGCATTGGTACATATTAGGAGCTATTTATATTGCAGTTGTAATTGTTGTTTGTTTCCGCATCCTGTATGATACCGAGTCAACCAGTAAAACCTTTGCATACCTTTTGGTTACCATTATGCTGCCCGGCATAGGCATGATCATCTATTTTGCTGTAGGGGCCAACTACCGCAAAAACAGGTTGTACAGTAAAAAGATAGTAAAGGATAATAAGCTTTTTGATCATATCAGGCAAAATATTGAGATCGAGTCAGAAAAGTCGCTGGAGACGGGCGAGGAGGAGGTGGTATCGCATAAAAAGCTTGCCCGTTTGTTGCTGAATGATAATAGCCCGTTAACCGGTAATAACAAAGTGAAGCTGTTGTTAAACGGCGAGAATAAATTTCCGGAGGTTTTAGAGGCTTTAAAGGGAGCAAAGAATCACATTCATGTTGAATATTATATTTTTGAGAATGACCATATCGGCAACCAGATCAAAGAGATCTTAATCCAAAAGGCTAAAGAGGGCGTTAAGGTTAGGTTTATTTATGATGACTTTGGCAGCCGTTCTATCCGGCATAATATTGTTAAGGAACTAATAGCGGGCGGAGTAGAGGCTTACCCTTTCTTTAAAATATTCTTTATAGCGCTCTCCAATCGCACCAATTACCGTAACCACCGTAAGATCATTGTGATTGATGGCTGTACCGGGTTTGTAGGAGGCATTAACGTAAGTGACCGGTACATCAACAAGCCTGAAAATAATAACCCCGTTTTTTGGCGCGATACCAGCGTACGTATTGATGGCCCTGGTGTGTTTTACCTGCAATACCTGTTTATCTGCGACTGGAACTTTGCGGCAGATACTCAATTGCCCGATCCTACAAGATTCTTTTGCAATACGAAAAGTAAAGGCGGTACGGCCGTAGTTCAAATGGCTGCCAGCGGACCCGATTCCAGCACACCAACTATTATGCTATCTTTAATGGAGGTTTTTGGGATGGCTAAGGAAGAGATATTAATTACAACTCCTTACTTCATTCCCGGCGAAACGATGCTTGATGCCATCAATATGGCTTGCCTTAGCGGTGTTAAAGTTAAGCTGCTGGTACCTCACCACTCCGATTCGTTTATAGTTAATGCAGCTGCCCGGTCCTATTATGCTTCAATTTTAGATTGCGGTGTAGATATCTATCTTTATAACAAGGGCTTTGTTCATGCCAAAACAATAGTGGCCGACGGGGAATTGGCCATTGTTGGTACAGCCAATATGGACCATCGCAGTTTTGAGCTTAATTTTGAAGTGAACAGCATGATCTACGACAAGGAAATCGCACAGCAGCTCAGGCAGGCATTTCTGGATGATATTAAAGATGCGGACCTGATCAATCCCGAAAGATGGAAAAAGCGGACCCTCTTTAAGCAATTGCCCGAAAAGCTTTGCCGTTTGTTTTCTCCGTTGTTATAATCGTCTTTTTACGCTTTTTAATATTCCTGTAATATTGTACTCCTATCGGGCTAAATAATAACTTCACACTTTT
>Ga0209796_10001395_pt1 | contig 10260 bp, 11 predicted proteins | sample AgamicOrSfrz_FD_187167 | JGI IMG/M metagenome (GOLD analysis project Ga0209796, IMG submission 187167) | Agave microbial communities from Guanajuato, Mexico - Or.Sf.rz (SPAdes) (version 2) | ecosystem: Host-associated > Plants > Phyllosphere > Phylloplane/Leaf | place: Guanajuato, Mexico...
TGCGGCTTCTTTGCCCGCCTTCTTTGACGGCTTAACCAGTTTCAGGGCAGCTTCTGCTGTTTTTCGGGCGTCTTCCTTGCCGCGTCCCTTTTTCAGCGTATTGACAACCTCTTTGGCCGCTGCCGGGTTGACCTTCTCAATCTGACGGACCTTGCTAATCACTTCGAGGTCTGCGCTGATGTTTTCCGTCACGAGTCGGCGGGATTCCTCGGGCAGCTTAAGCAGGCTGAGAGTCTTCGAAAGCCAGGGGCGCTGCTTGTTGTACTTCGCGAGAAAAGCATCGGTGCTGCCCAGCTCGTCAATCTCGCTCTGGATTTTGCGGGCTTCCTCGATCTGCGTCAGGTTCTTGCGCTGGATGTTTTCGACAAACTGCGCTTCCTTTTTCTGCGCATCAGTCATGGTCCGGATAACTGCCGGGATCCGGTCAAGTCCCGCGATCACGCTTGCCCGCAAACGGCGCTCGCCAGCAACCAGCTCGTAACCGTCTGCCATCTTGCGCAACAGGATCGGTTGCAGCACGCCGTGCTTCTTGATGTTGTCGGCGAGGTCTGAAAGCTTGTTTTCCTCGTCCTCGAATTCCTCTCGATCCTGCTTGTTGACCGTAACATCAGCGATTGCAACCATGCTGTAGGACTGCGGCGCGTCTTCAACAAGATTTGCGAGGGGTGAGGATCCGAGAATGGATCCAAGGCCAGCGTAGGGGCTTGTTGCGGGTTTGCGGGCGGTCTTGGCGGTCATTGCAGGGCTCCCATCTTCGTCAAAATCAAGTTCATTGCGGCCTTCCACTCCTTGCCGGCCGTCCTATGCCCGGCCCCTTTCGTCCCGACCCAAACAGGCTTTCTGTTCATGAAAGCCTGTTTGACTGACGCGCGTTCGGCCAGTGTCACGGGGAGGATCTGATCGCCCAATTCGTCGCGCAGACCGGCCAAGGCTTCCATCTCATTGCGGCTCTTGGTGTTGATCTTTGAGGGCAGCAAACCCAAAAAGCCAAGGGTGGGGTTGTAGCCTTCCTCCTTGATCCGGCGGAAGAACGACAGGAATTCCATTGTGGACGCAATCTCAACAAGGCCAACCGAGAAAGGGCAAATCGCCGTTTCGGCCGCCACAAGCGCACCGGCCGTCATTGGCGGCGTCAGGGCGATGCTTCCGGGTGTGTCGATGATGCAGACATCAAAGTGAGGCGCCAACGTCTTCAGATGCTTGCGCGGCATCTTCAGTTGGGCCGGATCATCGCCGGTCAGCAGCTGCAACCCTTTATCGGCCCGGATGATCGAAAAGCCGGGGCTCACGACTTCAGGCATCATGCCGTTCGGATTGGCCGTGAACAGCGCAGAAGCGGTGAGGCCGGGGGTGGATCCTTCAGTTGGCTGGACGATCAGCGATGCGCTACCTTGGGGATCGAGGTCAACCAGCAGAACTCGCAATCCGCTTTCGCGGGCAGCGTATGCCAGGTTGGTCGATACCGTAGTTTTCGCTTGTCCACCCTTCTGGTTTACGACCGCAATGTTTTTCATGTGCTTCCTTCTTATCAAGGGGTCTTGCTGGGTTGAGGGTGACTGCTTGAAGCAGTGAAACCATTATCCCATAGTTCAGCGTGTTTGTCAGGTGTTTTTGCCTGACATTGGATTTGTCTCACAAATGAGACGTTTTGGTCGAGCACTCCCTCTACCTGCCCCCATTTAAACGGCTAAAGAAATGAAGCCCGTGGCCGTTTACACAGACTGACCGCGTAAAAACCTGCGGGCCGCACGCACCGACTCGAAGCATGAGAAACGGGGACGTATCAGAGTTGCAACATTCCGATAGACTGCCAAGCGTTACACTTGGATACGTCTGGTTGCATCGAGTTACAGTTTCACGCCTGTCTTCCCGCCCATAGCGTCCCTCCCGCCTCGCCGCAAATCTCCTGTTTTGCACGCAGAACACTTGTCTTGCCGCCATTGTTAATGGATGATAAGCAAACATTCAATTTGCGTAGCAAAATAACAATTTTGCGATTTGCGACGATAAGGTGTAGAATGCGGAAAAGATATGGTGACTCATAGCCGAAAGGTTCCTCTTGTGGCAAAAGGTTTCGCTTTGCTATTCAAAGAGGAAAAAATGGGGCTCACCAAGCGCGAGCTTTCAGCAGTCGATGAGACGCTCCAGGGGAATTACACCGCGTGGATCCGCGAGGATCCGAACGGGTTCTGGAAAATCGAGATCCACGTTGATGAAGGCGGCCGAGTTTACGAACTCGACACGACGCGAGGGGCTACGAAGTCGTGGAGACAGCTGCGGGATGCATTGCTGTTCACCAAGAACAATTGCCCCAGGGCGAAAGACGTGTTTCTTGAAATTGAAGGGTGGGTGTTGCGAAGGGTAGAGGATGTGACGAAGTGAAGACGGCCGATGCCAGTGTTACCAGCACTGACATCAGCCTGACCAAGAGAAAACCTGGGGGGCCTTTTCATGGCTGCGCTAATTATAGCGTCGATAATTGACGCTGGAAGTAGGCTGCATCACATTTGTAAGATTTCCGCGACTAATCCGAGTAATTGGGTGCAGGGTGCGGCATGAATACCGTTCTCAGCTCTCAAGTTCGGGGCTGGGGAGCGGTGGCGCTGGCATTTCGGCCCCTGACCAATTTCGCGTCCGCGAAATTTTCTCTCTCTAGCTTCGTTCGCGTCGTTCGACTCGTTGCGGGTGCATCGCAATGATTGTCGACTTTGCGACCCTCGCGCATCAATGCGCCCCGACCGTAAGCCCGACCACGCTTCAGGCGTTGGTCAAGACCGAATCTCACTTCAACCCCTACGCAATCGGCGTGGTGGGCGGCCATCTGGCGCGCCAACCGCGTTCGGCGCCTGAAGCTGTAGCAACCGTCAAGGCACTCGATGCGCGTGGCCTTAATTTCAGCATGGGGCTTGGTCAGGTTAATAAGGCCAATCTTTCCGCCTACCACCTGACTTACGAAAACGTCTTTGACGCTTGCGCGAACCTGCAGGCAGGCGGGGGCATCCTCACTGACTGCTACCGCCGGGCTTCTGCGCAGAAAGGGCCGGGCACGGGTGCGCTGTACGCAGCGTTCAGCTGCTACTACTCGGGCAATTTCAAGCGAGGATTTCAAAAAGACTTTGGGGGCACGAGCTACGTGCAACGCGTAGCGGCAAATGCGCAGGACACGCACGCATCTGTCGATGTCGTTCCCGCCATCCCTGTTGTTCTGGACAAACCCGCGTCCAGAAAGGCCGTTGTGGAAAAGGACCGCACATCGTCCAACACCACGCCGGCACCCTCCGAACGCACTCCTGCCTCAAGCGACGGTCGCGCGAGCTGGGACGCGTTCGGGGATTTCAGCGGGAGCAGCAAGTAACCATGCAGATCCTTAGTCATCCTGGAGCACCTATGAAGAAAAAGCATTTGTCCCGGCTCGCGCTTGCGCTGCTGGGCGCAACCGTCGCCGCTTTGATCGCTGAACCTGCGTTCGCGGGGGGGCTGTCTGCCGGCACCTCTGCGGCAAGTAACTTCAACGTCTGGCTGTACGCAATTCTCGGCATTCTGGCCAGCGCCTACCTCTCTTACAAGGGCGTGTTGGCGTGGACAGACAAGGAACACTGGTCCGATTTCGGTTACGGGTGTCTGAAGGTTTCGGTTGTTGGGGCTGTGTCCGTGCTGGCACCTTGGCTGTGGGGCCTTTGGGTCAATTAACACCATGCGCGAAAAGGTACTGTATTCCGCCTATAACGGGCTCGGCCGGATCGCAATGATTTGGGGCGTGCCCCTGATGGCAGTTATGTGGACGGCCGTGCCGATCACGTTGTTGACTCTGTTCGCCGCTGCACTGTTCGGGCCGGGCGGCCTACTTGGCTTTTCGCTCATGGTTCCGATCCTCGGACTGTTCAAGAAGATGTGCGAAACCGACGAACAGGCGCTTCGGATTCTCGGGCTCGAACTGCGTTGCTGGTTTAGTCGCCGTATGGCATCGGCGTTCGGCAACACGCTCACGCTCGGCCCGATCAAGCTTGGTCGTCAGCTCGCCGTCTATCGTCACCCGTTCCGGAAGTCAAAATGACGCAAGCCTTAACATCCATCAGCAGCGAATTCCTGAAGCGGATCCCGCCTGCGGAAGACTGGCTTCCCAAGTTCGGCCGGCACATTTCGGCGCGCGTCATTGAAATGGATGACCGCCTTTACCTCGGCATGCGCGTGATGGGTCTGCCGTTCGAATCCGTGAGTGATTCAGTAATCGAAAGTCACTTTCACGGGCTCACGAAGACGCTGTCACACCTTGCGCGCGATCACGGTAACAAGCTCGCCTTGTGGACGCATTTCATGCGCCGAAAGGTGACGTTCAATCAGAAGTATGCCTTCTCAAGCAGGTTCGCTCGCGAGTTCACTGAGAAATATCTGGCCCGCTTTCGCAATAACGATTACTTCGAAAATCAGTTCTATATCTCCCTGATTCTCAAATACGAGGACCTGGATGACGGTCTGAAGGAAATGGAGCAGCTGGGCGAGGAACTGTCGAAATCGCTGAATATCTACGATCCCGAGTATCTGGAGACGTATGAACGCAACGGCATGATGTTCTCGCGAGCGTATTCGTTTCTCGGCAAGCTGTGGAACGGCTACGAGGAAGAAATGCCGGTGACGGCCTCGCCGGCACGCGAGCTAATCCCGAGCACGTGGATGCACTTCGGCTATGACGCCGTTGAAATCCGCGGCGACGTGTCGAGGCAGTTCTGTTCCTGCTATGACCTGAAGGATTTTCCGAAAGCGGGGTGGGGCCAACTGAATCCGATGCTGGCGCTGCCGGTCGAATTCACAGTTACACAGTCGTTTGGCGCGATGACTGCCTTTGAGTCGAACAAGGCCATTGATAGCCAGATTAACAAGCTCGCTTCGGTGGGCGATAAGGCCGCGCATCAAACGGACGAATTGAAAAAAGCGCAGGGCTATGTAAGCACTGGCGAACTTGCATTTGGCGACTATCACGGAGCGCTAGTCGTATTTGGTGCAACGGCCAAGCAGGCGATCGAAAACGGCAATCTTGTGGCAACGCGAGCAAAAGGCGAATGCGGCTTTGCTTGGGCGAAAGCTACCCTGTCGGCTCCCTTCACCTATGCAAGCCAGATGCCCGGCGCGAAGGTCAAGCCGCGCCCAATGCCGAAATCGTCCCGCAATCTCGCATCCTCATTCTCACTGCATGACTACTCATCCGGTAAGTCGACTGGCAATCCGATCGGGGACGGCTCAGCCGTCGCACCGCTGCAGACTGTCTCTAAAAAACTTTACAACTACAACTATCACGCAACCCGTGAAGACGAAACGAGCACGGGCGAAAAGGTTGCTGGCCACACACTGATATTGGGTTCGACTGGCGTCGGCAAGACAGCGCTGCAACTCACACTGGCCAGCTTCTTCCTGCGCTTCGATCCCATGATGTTCGGCATCGATGTCGGGCGCGGAATGGAGATTTTCTGGCGTCAGATTGGCGGCACTTACATCGCGCTTGAAGCGGGCAAGCCGACCGGTTTTGCGCCGTTCGCGATGACGGATACGCCGACAAACCGTCAGCACTGGTATGACCTGGTGCAGATCTGCTGCCAGGACTATGAGGGCAAACTGACCGCACAAGACAAGCTGCGAATCAAAGATGCCGTCGACACGGTTGCTGAGATTGACGACGTGCGAGCCCGCACATTTAGCCGTCTTCTGGAAAGCATCGAGGAGGAAGGCGGGGACTCGCTATATACGCGTCTGTCGCAGTGGTGTCACGCGACGAACGGCCGCTATGCCTACATCTTCGACAACGCGCCGGGCTCATTGCCCGACATTTCGCAGCTGCAGCGCGTTGCCTTCGACGTGACCCATTTCGCCAAGGAGGGCTACGAGCCGTCTGAGGCCCTGTTCACGCACATATTTTTCCTCAAGAAAACGATGCAGCGCACCGGCAAGCTGCTCATGTCCATCGTTGAAGAATTCTGGCTGCCGCTTAAGTACCGCAAAACGCGAGAGGAAATCGAAGGCACGCTTGCTGCCGGCCGGAAGGCTGGGGAATTTATGGTGCTGGTCAGTCAGCAACCCGAACAGGCGATGGCGTCGCCTGTCTTCCCACAAATCCGGAGCTTGACCGCTACCAAGATCTACCTTCCCGACCCGGAAGCCGAATGGGAAGCATACAAGCGCTGCAATATGACTGAGAAGGAGTTCGAAGAATTCAAGAAGCTCTCGAAGAATTCACGGACGTTCCTCATCAAACAGGGCAATCAATCCGCGTTTGCGACGCTGGATCTGTACGGGTTCCAAGACGAAATGGTGGTGCTCTCAAGCACGCCCGAAAACATTGTGCTCATGGATGAATGTATCAAGGAGCATGGTGAGGATCCGGATGCGTGGTTGCTTCCGCTGCAGGAGAAAGTGTTTTCTGCAGCGCTGTATCAAAAGCTCGTTCTGCAGTACGGCGACGAACCGCAAGTCGTCGCGACGATGCTACAGAGCGGCGTCAACGAGTGGCGTGAAAAGAAGCGCGCCGAACACGAAGCACGCGCTATGAGCGCGAGCGCAACCATCTAACGGGAGCCATCCATGAAACTTTGCAAGACACTACTTCGCGCATTCCTCGGCGGGATTCTGCTTTGCGCCGCAATCAATGCTAAAGCGCAGATCCCGACGACGGACATAGCCGCTGCTGCGCAGCGGCTGGTGCAGATTACGAACACGATCGCGCAACTGGAGGAAATGAAAAGTCAGGTCAAGGCGCTGACCGGAAACGCTGGTCTCGGGTTAGTGCTCAACGACCCCGCCTTGCACAACTACCTCCCCGATCAGTGGGATTCGATTTATAGCAAAGTGCAAAACGGCAGTTTGAAGGGCCTGTCCAGCGCCACACAACAAATCATGCAGCAGGAAGGGCTAGGAAATGCTGCCACTGCGGGCTCGCAGCGCATCAATAACACGCTGGCAACGAACAAGGCGATGGCACAGGCGGCCTATGACGCATCCATTCAACGGCTGAAGAACATCCAGTCGTTGATGCAGCAGTCGAACGCAACACAGTCGACCTCAGACAAAGCCGACCTGAACAACCGTCTTCAGGCCGAGCTGGCTCAGGTGCAGAACGAACAGACGCGGCTCAACGTGATGACGAATCTCGAAAACGCCGAACTGGCCCTGGCGCAGCGGCAAGCGCAGATCACCAACAAGAATGCGCTGCTCGGACTGGATGCCAACGGCAATCCGCTTGGGCAATAGTTATCAACGGCAACGAGGCATTCATGAAACTCCGCTCAATCATTCTAGTTCTGGCCTGCGCGATTGTGTTTGCAGGCTGCAGCTCGTCGACCCATGCGCCTGAATCGCTCGCGGGCACCTATGGCGTTTCGGACCCGAAGACCGGCCAGGTTACACCCTTCATCAAAATTGAGGCAGGCGATAAAGGTCAGGGCTACGTGCTCTACGAGTACCGCAAAGGTGAATGGAAGCGTCCGAAAAAGGCGTGGTCGGAATCACCGACCGACGAGCCGGTCAAGCCGTTTGAAAAGACCGACCTGGAAAAGCTCGTGCATCACGCCGTCAGCGTGGACGTGAGCGGCGTACAGGTGCCGAGCTTCGCGCTAGTGCATGTGCCCGCTGGCTGGTCCGATGCAGGGGGCAGTCATGCATTCAAGACGAGTAGCGGATTCTTTGCGCTTACGCTGCTCGGGCCGGTCGAACTGGTCCGCATGTAACTTTCAACAGCAGGCCAGGAAATGGACGGACAGATCACAGTAACGGTTTTCACGCAGCTGTTTGCGCAGTTTGACAACAACCTGCTCGGATTCATTAACACGGGTTCGGCCGCGATGATTTCACTCATCTCGCCGTTCTGCGCGATTCTGTTCACGATCTACCTGTTGTGTATTACTGCCGGCTACTGGCGAGGCGGAATATCAGAGCCAGTGGGCGACTTTGCTGCTCGGATGTTGGGCTGGGCTGCAATCCTGACGTTCGGCATGAACATCCAGTACTACTCGACCTATGTAGTGCCGTTCTTCAATGGGCTAGGCGATGATCTGGCAGGCGCGCTGACCGGTACCACACAGACCGGTTCGTCGCTCGATGCGCTGTGTACTGCATACGTTACGGCCATGTGGAAACTGTTTCGGGCTGCCGATGGTATCGAGGGCACGCTTAACGCGATCATGTTTATCGCGATCACGTTGCTTGCGGCAATGCCGTTCATCGCAATTGCGGCTGCCTACATCATCCTCGCCAAGTTCGCTCTCTCGCTCCTGCTCGCGATCGGCCCTCTGTTCTTTGCACTGGCAATTTACCCGCCTACGCGCAAGTTCTTCGACGCGTGGGTTGGCCAGTGCATGAACTACGTCTTTCTTGTGTGTTTGTTCGCTGCCGCAGGAATGCTCGAAATCCGCTTTGCAACAACGATGGTTCCGTCAGCGATCACGCTGCAGCAGTTGTTCAGCCTCGTGATGATGGGCATTGCGTTCATCATTATTTCTCTCAATCTGCCCGGCCTCGCATCGGCGTTGGGTGGCGGGGTAGGTATTTCGAGCATGGTAGGGAAGGGCGGCGGACTCGCGGCCTCTGCGCTGAAAGGTCTGGCCAAGGGCGGGAAAAAGAACGACTCGGGCGGCTCTGTGACTGGAACAGGCGGCGGTGGGGGCGGGGGTGGTAGCGGCGGGTCCGTTGGACCTGACGTGTGACCACCAATTTTTCGCGTCCGCGAAATCCGAAATTCAATTCTTGATGATGAGGTGGATGGAATGAAACGGCTTGTTTCCCTGCTGGTAGCGCTTGCCCTTGTGGCCTGCTCGACACCACCAAAGCCGCCACAACCGACCGGCGAATGGGTTCCGGTCAACCGTCCGCACAACAACGCTGGGAGCAACACGTGATGAGCCTTACCGCAATGCTGGGCCGCAAACAAAAGAAAGCCGTTACTGGTGGGGACACGCCGGCTTCGAAGCCGAGTCGCGCGGCAATCAACCCCGAGGACGATCTGTCGGTGGGGAAGTGGTATCTCGCCCAGGCAAAGGAGTTCGAGCGGAGCCGGCGAAATGACGAACGGAAAATGACTAAAGTCGCCTGGCGTGTTGCGGGCGCTGCTATCGCGTTTGCCGGTGTGGCCCTTATTGGAGCATTGAGTTTAGCAGTCCTAAAGCGTCCCAATCCTCCCGCTGTGCTTCGCGTTGACGCTGCAACCGGTGCGGTCACCGTTCTCCCCACGGTCGCAAATGGGCATGTGAGCTGGGATGAAAAAACCGATCGCAGCGACCTGCGCAAATATGTTGAAACACGGGAATCCTACGATTGGGAAACCATTAACGATATGTACAAGTTTGTCGCGCTGGAGTCGAACGACAACGAAAAGAACCAGTACGACGCGTTCATCAGAGGCCCGCGCGGGCCACTTAAGGTTTTGAAGGATCAGGTGCGCGTCATCGCCAACGTCAGTGTGATTACCTTCGTTGGGGACACAGCACAGGTATTTTTCTCAAAGCGAATTGTGCCGCTGAATTCGGGCATGCCCGTTCCTGAACCGGAATACTGGATCGCAACAATATCGTACGAGCACGTCAACGTGCCCGAACACTCCGATGAACAGGATCTCGATCCGGACGGATTCCGGGTAATCAGCTATCGCGTCGACCGGGACTGGTCGCGTGCGCCAGCCCAAACGCAGCCGCCCTCGGGGGCCAAGTGATGCGGCATATCGCATTCAAGGCGATTACCCTCGCTGCGATCATGCTTGGCGCTATGCCTGCGTATGCGCTCTATAAACCGCAACCGTGCGGTAACGACGCGCATGTGCAATGTGCCGTGTACGACGCGAACGAGGTCTATCAAATCACTACAGTCCGAGGTCAGGCAACGCTGCTACTTCTGGAGCCGGGCGAATCGATCGTGGATAACGGGATGGGGATGGGCGACGGCCAGGCATGGACGGCGAGCGTCAATCCCAAAGGCATGCTTATCAAGCCCAAAGAGGACGATCCTGACACGAATTTTATGCTGGTCACGAACCTCCGGCACTACACATTCGCGTTGGTAACCGCAAAGAAAAATCAGCCTACGACGTGGGTTCTATCGTTCGATTACCCGGACTCGCGCGAACGGGTTGCAGACGCCGACGCGGCAAAACGTGATGAGGCTCGGGACGAAATTGGCGCGATGAAGGTGGGTGGACCGGCCGCGCCACATAAAAACACAGCGTACTTCATGCGCGGTGACACCAGTCTTGCGCCAACCGCGCTGTGGGATGACGGTCGCTTGACT
>Ga0209796_10001396_pt1 | contig 10257 bp, 10 predicted proteins | sample AgamicOrSfrz_FD_187167 | JGI IMG/M metagenome (GOLD analysis project Ga0209796, IMG submission 187167) | Agave microbial communities from Guanajuato, Mexico - Or.Sf.rz (SPAdes) (version 2) | ecosystem: Host-associated > Plants > Phyllosphere > Phylloplane/Leaf | place: Guanajuato, Mexico...
GAACCAGGGCTGCATCGCCTTCGCCACCTCGGGCGCCAGCGGCGTCGTCGCCTGATAGTCGAGGTATGTCATGCGGCCTCCGCCTTCGCACGAGCGGCGATCTTCCGCCACTCGGCGAGGAAGCGATCGAGGTCCCCCTCGCTGGTGTCGGTCCCGAAGCTCACGCGGATCATCGACGATGCAATGTCGTCGCCGACCGCCAATGCCTTGAGGACGCGGCTCCCCTTCATGCTCCCCGACGAACAAGCGCTTCCGGCGGAGACGGAAATGCCGGCAAGGTCGAGCTGGACCAGCTGGCTGGAGCTCGCAACTCCGGGCAAGGCATAGGCACCGATGGTCGGAATGCGCGGGGCGTCTGCGGCGATCACGACCGCTCCCTCGGCGGAGATTTCCCGCTCGAGCCGTTCGCGAAGCGCACCGAGGCGCGGCATCGAGGCTGCGAAGGCACGGCTTTGAAGCGCCGCCGCCATCCCCGCTGCAGCCGGCAGATTCTCCGTGCCGCGGCGATAACCTCGCTCCTGCCCGCCGCTCGGCTCAAGGGTCGCCAGGTCCCTGACCAGCAACGCCCCGGCGCCAGGAGGTCCACCGAACTTGTGGCCGGAAATGGCGATGAAATCGGCGGCGGGAAGCGCAATCTTTCCGGCCGCCTGCGCGCAGTCGCACAGAAGCAGCGACCCCGACGAGGTGACGAGCTCCTGGATGCGGTCGATCGGCTGGACGACCCCGGTTTCATTGTTGACCAATTGGATTGCCACCAATGCGGGCTGCTCCTGGAGCTGCTGCTCGAGATCCGACAGGTCGACGAGCCCGCTTGAATCGACGGCGAGTAACTCCGCACCCTCACCCATCGCAGCGATGACCGCATCGTGCTCCGTCGGGCTGACGACCCGCCGAGCCGGCCTGGCTCGGGCAGCCGCGATCTGGATCGCCTCGCTCGCTCCGGATGTCAGGATGACGTCATGGCGCCAGTCAAGCGATGCTGCGATCCCTCGCCGCGCTTCCTCGAGTGCTGCCCGGGCCCGCCTGCCGTCGCCGTGCGGAGAGCTCGGGTTCGCCCATAGCTCGAGGGCGCGCGCGATGGCGGCCCGCGCTTCCGGCAGCACAGGCGTCGTCGCCGCATGGTCGAGGTAAAGGCGCTCAGAGCCGGTCAAAAGCGCTGAATTCCTGCTGATTGCCACATGAACGCCCGCCCCTATATAGGAGCCGCGGCCGCGGCGCACCCGTCGGCAGCCCGACATTCTCATTCGCGAGCTTTCACCGCCAATGCCCGAAGTCATCTTTCCCGGCCCCGAGGGACGTCTCGAAGGCCGTTTTCATCCCGGCACCCGTCCGCGCGCCCCCGTCGCGCTAATTCTGCATTCGCACCCGCAGGCGGGCGGGACGATGAACAACAAGATCGTCCAGCTGCTCTACCAAACCTTCGTCAGGCGCGGCTTTGCGACCCTTCGCTTCAATTTCCGCGGCGTCGGCAAGAGCCAGGGCGTTTTCGACAATGGGATCGGCGAGCTGTCGGACGCCGCGTCCGCCCTCGACTGGGTGCAGTCCATCCATCCGGAGGCGGAGACGACCTGGGTCGCAGGAGTGAGCTTTGGCGCCTGGATCGGCATGCAGCTCCTGATGCGCCGTCCGGAAATCCGCGGCTTCATTTCGATCGCTCCGCCGGCGAACATGTACGACTTCAGCTTCCTTGCGCCTTGTCCCTCCTCCGGCATCATCATCCAGGGCGAGGCCGACGAGGTCGTGACTCCGAGCGCCGTCCAGAAGCTCGTCGACAAGCTCCGGACGCAGCGGCACATCACCATCCACCACGACCTGATCCCGGGCGCCAACCACTTCTTCGCCAATGAGCTGGATCAGCTGATGAAGTCGGCCGACGATTATCTCGACATGCGGCTGGCCACCGACCCGGTGAAGCCGGCTATACCGTCCAGATCATCACGTTCATGACGATCACAAGCGCCGCGACGATCATCAGGATGCCCCGGCCGCGGCTCTGACGGGCGAGCGCGAGCTTGGCGCCCCCAATGAGGAGCAGGAAGGCGCAAGCCATCGCCAGGGCGAGGGCAACTGCCGAAAAATTCTCCATTTCTGCTCCTAATTTTACAGTCGCTTAACCAAGATGGGTCCAGATTGGCCGGCATGCCAATGAGGGATCAGCAGGCTCGCCTCGACGAGGCGTTCGAGCGGATCGAGGAAACGATCCTGCCGTGCATCGCCATGATGCTCGAAACGCTGATCGACGCCTCCGAGTCCGTCGCCGAGGGAGAGCGTCGCTTTCTTGTCGGCGAGCTCAAGACCCTGGCGGCCGAACTCGAGGAGCTGACGCAGGCCGTCGAGCGCTCGAGCCCGGCGCATGTCGAGCCTGGCGAATACAAGACCCGTAACGTCGCTTAAGTCTCGCCGCTGACGATCCGCGCGTGGAGCGCGGGATCCACATTGCCACCTGAAAGCACGACGACGCTGTCCTCGAGGGGCGCCACCTTGCCCGCGAGCAGCGCTGCGTAGGCCACAGCGCCCCCCGGCTCGACAACCAGGCCGTGCCGCTCCCACGCGAGGCGCATCGCTTCCGCGGCCTCCGAATCGCTGACCGACAAAGCGGTTGCCCCCCTTTCCTTGAGGATGCCGAAAGTAATCGGCGACACGCGCGGCGTCTGGAGGGCGTCGCAATAGGTATTCGGAGCGTCGGCGGCCACCGGCACGATCTCTCCGAGGTCGAGGGAGAGCGCCATGTCGTCCCAGCCCTCGGGCTCGACGATCACGATCTCGGCTTCGGGAACGGCGAGCGCGATGCCCGCCGCTAGCCCGCCGCCGCCACAGGGAACGACGATGCGGGGCGGGTTGCGACCAAGCTGCTCGACGATTTCGAGGCCGGCAGTGCCCTGCCCCACGACGATCGCCGGATCATCGAAGCTCGGTACCACCGTGGCGCCGCTTTCTTCGGAGATCTTCGCGGCAATCTCCTCCCGGCTGTCCTTGCGCCGGTCGTAGAAGATGATCTCGGCTCCTTCGCCTCGAGTGCCGTCGACTTTCACCTTCGGCGCGTCCGAAGGCATGACGATGATCGCCCGAATGCCCAGCCGCCGAGCGGCAATCGCGACGCCGCGCGCATGATTTCCTGACGAGAAGGCGACAACGCCCCGCTCGCGCTCGTCCGGTGAAAGCTGCAGCAGGCGATTGGTCGCGCCCCTGAGCTTGAAGGCGCCGCCGGTCTGAAGGCATTCGCATTTCAGCCAGATGCGGACCCCATCCACTTCGCTTTCGAGGAGCGGGGTGCGCTGCACTTGCCCGTCGATCCGCTGTGCAGCTTCAAGGACGTCGCTTCGCGTCAGTTCAGCGTCTTGTGCTAAGCGGTTGATATTTCACCCTTTCGATTAGCCGTTGCAGATCAGCGACATAACGCAGCGGATTCCCCAGTCGCGGACCAAAAAATCTTTACAGGGGGGACCCCCGTCCATATATCGCGCCCCGCTGCCCCATGGGACTTCCAACCGCAAGGCAGCTTTTCGTCAACGTTTGCCGCAAGGCATTTGGAGGTCCCTTGAGTTGCACAAGCAGCATCGCGCGCTGGGGCTAGCGTCTGCCCCGTCCGGTAGCCGGGGGGCTATCGACATCGCCATGGAGCGGCCGGTTCTTCCGGTGACGCTTCTTCGTCCGCACGCCGCTCGTCGGGCCGCCCGCTTCTTCGTCGAGAAGTTCCCGGGCCGCTCGCTCTATGCGGTGAAGGCGAATCCGTCGCCCGACCTTCTCCAGATTCTCTGGGACTCCGGGATCACGCACTTTGACGTGGCCTCGATTGCCGAGGTGCGCCTGGTGGACCAGGTGCTGCCTGACGCCGTCCTGTGCTTCATGCACCCGGTGAAGGCCGAGGAAGCCATCGCCGAGGCCTATTTCGCCCATGGCGTCCGCACCTTCAGCCTCGACAGCGAGGAAGAGCTGGAAAAGATCGTCCGAGCGACGTCGGTTGACGGCATCCCGGCAAGCGACCTCAACCTGCTCGTGCGAATTCGTGTCAGCTCCGATCATGCAAAGCTCAGCCTTGCCTCGAAGTTCGGCGCTGATCCTCGCGAAGTGAGTGCCCTGCTCATGGCTGCCCGCCAGGCCGCCGACGCGCTGGGCATCTGCTTCCACGTCGGCAGCCAGGCCATGACTCCGGCCGCTTTCGCCGAGGCGATGAGCCGCGTTCGCGCTGCCATCGTCGAGGCTGCGGTCACCGTCGACATCGTCGACGTCGGCGGAGGCTTTCCGTCGTCTTACCCGGGCATGGAGCCGCCGCCGCTCGAGACCTATTTCGCCGTCATCCACCAGGCCTTCGAATCGCTGCCTATCAGCTATTCGGCCGAGCTCTGGTGCGAACCGGGCCGAGCGCTCTGCGCCGAATATGCAAGCGTGCTCGTGCGCGTCGAAAAGCGCCGCGGCGACGAGCTCTACATCAACGATGGAGCCTATGGCGCCTTGTTCGATGCAGCCCATATTGGCTGGCGCTACCCGGTCCGGCTGGTCCGCGACGACGCTTCGCACGTTCGTCCGATGGAGTTCAGCTTCTATGGACCGACCTGCGACGATCTCGATCGCATGGCGGGGCCGTTCGAGCTTCCGGGCGATGTCGGGTCCGGCGACTATATCGAGGTCGGCATGCTCGGCGCTTATGGCTGCGCGATGCGCACCCAGTTCAACGGCTTCGGCGTGGTCGATTCCGCGATCGTGGACGACGAGCCGATGGCGAGCCTCTACGGCGCCAGCGCACCGGCGCTGACCAACGTCGTGAAGCTCTAACGCAAACCTCTCCTCTCGCTCGCGGGAGGGGAATGAGGGGTGGGCCTGTCCCCCTAGGAAGTAACGACGGCCAATAGCCGGTCCGAATGGACCAAGGAAAACCCACCCCCTGCCCCTCCCGCACGCGGGGAGGGGAGCTATTGGAGCATGACATGAACTCGGAGACGAAGATCAACGACACGCGCAAACAGGAGCTGCTGTCGACGCCGATCCAGCACATCGACATCACCAAGTTCGATGCGCGCCCCATCATCGACGCCATGGGTCACATGAGCTTCACGAGCCGCGACCTTTCGCGCGCCACGAACATCTACAACACCATGATCGAAGACCCGAACTGCTCGATCATCCTGGTGATCGCGGGCTCGACGTCGGCCGGCGGTTGCATGGACCTCTATGCCGAGCTCGTGCGGTCCAACATGGTCGACGCGATCGTCGCCACGGGCGCTTCGATCGTCGACATGGATTTCTTCGAAGCGCTTGGCCACAAACACTACCAAGCCAATGAAATTCCTGACGATGATACGCTGCGCTCGCTCTACATCGACCGCATCTACGATACCTATATCGATGAAGAGCAGCTGCAGGATTGCGACTTCACGATCGGCAAGATCGCCGACAGCCTGGAGCCGCGCCCGTACAGCAGCCGCGCCTTCATCCGCGAGATGGGCAAGTGGCTGAGCGAGGGCAACGCAAAGAAGGAAGGGAGCCTCGTCCAACTCGCCTACGAGCATGACGTGCCGATCTTCTGCCCGGCGTTCGTCGACAGCTCGGCCGGCTTCGGTCTGGTCAAACACCAGGTCGACGCGATGAAGCGCGGTGGTCACTACATGGTGCTCGACGCGATTGCCGACTTCCGCGAGCTGACCGACATCAAGATCAAGGCCGGCACTACCGGCCTACTGATGATCGGCGGCGGCGTTCCGAAGAACTTCACCCAGGACACGGTCGTCTGCGCCGAAATCCTCGGCCACGACGACGTCGAAGTGCACAAATATGCCGTGCAGATCACCGTCGCCGACGTCCGCGACGGCGCCTGCTCGTCCTCGACGCTCCAGGAAGCGGCGAGCTGGGGCAAGGTGTCGACCGCCATGGAGCAGATGGTGTTCGCCGAGGCGACCAGCGTGCTTCCGCTGCTTGCCTCCGATGCCTGGCATCGCGGCGCCTGGCGCAACCGCGACAAGCGCCGTTTCGCCAAACTGTTCGACTAAGATTGCCAATCGAAACGAACTGACGCACCCTCCCTCGGGTTCATCCTCGGGGGAGGGTTTTTCATGCACGACTACAGCCCCATTCTCGCGCCCGTCGTGGCGCTGATCGCATGGTCGCTGATCATGCTCATCTGGACGGCCGTCGCGCGCCGCCGCGCCTTCGCGCAGATGGGGATCAGCTGGGGTACCATCCCGCGCGGCTCGCGCGGCGCGAACCTCGACGGTAAGGCGCCCGACGAGGCCCAATGGCCTTCCCACAACTACAATCACCTGATGGAGCAGCCGACGCTGTTCTACGCCATCTGCCTGACCCTCGCTTTCATGGGTTTCGGCGGCGGCATCAACTACTGGCTTGCATGGGGCTATGTCGGCCTGCGCATGGTGCACAGCATCATCCAGGCCACCGTCAACATCGTAGCCTATCGTTTCGCCGTCTTTGGCCTCGCGACGCTATGCCTGGTCGGCCTCACGACGCATGCCGGGCTGCGAATCCTTCACGACTGCGGAATCCTGCACTTCTAGCGAGGAGCGCCGGTGGAAACCTGCACCTGGCCGGACCGGGCAATGGTGGTCCAGCCGACGCGCGGGCCGCGTAGCGCCTGCACGATGGCCTTGATGACGACATAGTACATGACCTGGCGGTAGCCGAAGCGCTGCGGGATCAACCACAGCATCAACGACCATTGCTCCCGCTTCTCGAGCGCGAAGGCGATGAGGCCCGCGGTCAGGTCGATGCCGGCGAACAGGAGCCAGAAGAAGGCGACGCGCTGGAGGTCTCCCTGAACCGACGTGTAGCCGTGCTGGAAGATCGACGTGACCGTCTCCAGGATACTGATCACGAGCGCGAGGTCGATCACCGGCGAAATTGCGGCGAAGATGAGCTGGAACAGGATCGCCTGCGGGATTCCGATCCAGGCGAGCCCGCGCGGACGTCCCCGCGCCATGATCCGCCGGTGCTTCCACACGCACTGGATGGTGCCATAGGCCCAACGGAAGCGCTGGCGCGCCAGCTGCCTGAAGCTCTGCGGCGCCTCCGTCCACGCAATCGCGCTCTGATCGTAAGCCACCTCCCAGTCTGCCCGCTGGATCGCGATCGTCAGATCCTGGTCCTCCGCGAGAGTGTCGGGGGGATAGCCGCCGACTTCCATGATCGCCTGCTTGCGCCAGGCGCCGACCGCCCCCGGCACGACCGTCATCGCGGCGAGGCGCGCCAATGCCCGCCGCTCGAGGTTCTGCGCGGTCACATATTCGAGCGCCTGCCACTTTGTGACGAGATTCACGCGGTTGCCCACCTTCGCGTTGCCGGCGACCGCGCCGAGCTTCGGATTGGCGACCAGCCAGCGCGCGAGCCGAGCGATCGTCCTGGGCTCGAACTGCGTATCGGCGTCGAGTGCGACAACGATGTCGCTCCGGGCGAGCGCCAGGCCCTGGTTCAGCGCTCGCGCCTTGCCACCATTTTCCAGCCGCAGGAGCCGCACTCTAGGCTCGTCGCCAAACAAGCGCTCGACGATCTCCGACGTGCGGTCCTTCGATCCGTCGTCGATGACGATCACTTCCAGCTCCACCAGATCGCTGGCGAGCACCTGACGAACTGAGCGCTCGATCACGCGCTCCTCATTGTAGGCAGGGATCAACACCGAGACGAAGGTGCCGGGAACCATCGGCGGCCTTTTCGTTCCAGCTTCGCGACGCGCCGAAAGAAGGGCCAGTCCGGTGAGGACCAGCGCGCGGCCGATGCCCAGCGTCAGGGCGACCGCGAACAGGACCGTCAGCGCTTCGATGGTGAAGCCGAGGATGTCGAACACGGCCAGGTCGACGCGCGCGGCGAGATAATCGCCAGGGCTCAGCGAAGGCATCGCCTGCGCCGGCGAGAGTCCGGCGAGCTCGGACACCGGCACGAAGTGATAGCCCCGAGCGCGCAGCTGATCGATGACGATCGGAAGCGCGGCAACGGTCTCGCTCCGATCGCCGCCGGAATCATGGAGCAGAACGACATTCGCGCTTCGGTCCGGGCTGCCCGACTCAACGCCCGCCAGCACGTTCTGGACGATCCTGCCGACGCCGGGCCGCTGCCAATCTTCGCTGTCGACGTGGAGCCCAACCGACACATAGCCGCGGTTCTGGGCCTCCAGCGCGGGAATGATTTCGTCGGCCGTCGTTGGCTCGGCGTCGCCGAAGTAAGGCGCGCGGAAGAGCTTGAGCGTGCGGCCGGTGAAGGCCTCGAACAAGCGCTGCGTCGCATTGAGCTGGAAGAGCGTCTGGGTGCGTCCGACAGTCGCGAGGTTGGGATGCGTGTAGGTGTGGTTGCCGATCTCATGCCCTTCGCGAAGCATCCGCTGCAGCAGCGAGCGCTCCGTCAAAGCATTCTCGCCGATGACGAAGAAGGTCGCCGGGACCTTCTTTGCCTTCAGAATGTCGAGAATGCGCGGAGTCCAGCGCGGGTCTGGCCCATCGTCGAAGGTCAGCGCGATGGCCTTCGGGCTGTATCCGGTGCGGTTGATCACGAACGGCCGTGGAAGCTGAACGAAATCGACCCCCTTGATCAGGCCATTGCGGCCAACGACGATCTTGCGCTTGCCCACGGTTGGAAGCGAGCTGATGCGGAGGATTTCCCCCGCTCCCTCGACGTCGACGTTCGTGCCGACAGGCAAGTCCTGGAGCGCGGCCGGCGTGCGCGGCGCGTGAACCGTGCGGCCGAACACAGACCATAAAGCCGGGTCCTCCGCGCCGAGCCGCCACAAGGCGACCTGCCGGACCCCGGCGCGGTCGAGCAAGGTCAGCTCGTTGTACGCGCTCGCTGCATCAAGCAGCCAAACCGTATGGTCGTGACCATTTTCGTCCTGGTAAGCGAAGGTGCTGTTGCCGCTGACGGGATCGAAGGTCGGCACCGCCTGGCTGTCGCTCGCCGCAAGCCAGGCTTCTTCCACATTGTCGACGTCGCCGCTGTTGTCGTGCCAGTCGTAGGCGTAGTTTCCGATGGTGACGATCGCCTTCCCGCGCGGGATTTCGCGCATCGCGGAGGCGACCGAGTTCGCCCACCAGCCCTGCGACGCGATCGGGCCTGCGGGACCATCGTTGGAATGCTCGTCGTAGGCCATGACAAAGAGCTTGTCGGCGCGTGCAGCGAAGGCTCCGAGATGCCAACCCGAACCGACGGGGACCGCTACCGTGATCAGCCACTTGTGGGGGGCGAAACGCGCCCGCGCTTCTTTCAGCAGCTGCAGATAATCGCCCTGTGCAGCCGGACTGAGATCCTCGAAATCGAAAACCGCTCCGGAAGCGTGCACCGAAACCAGGAATGGTTCGAGCTGGTCGAGCAGTTGCCGCCGCGCCGCCGCGCTTGCCATCAGCACCTCCGCCCCTTTCGGGTCGGCCTGGCCGTTGGCGAAGTTCTGCACGACGGGCAGGATCAGGGGCCGCCGAGCAGCGCGGTTGATGACAGCCCGGCCGTTGGGATCGGGCAGGACGTTGAAGCTGTGGTTCGGGCCGGTGACCGTAACCCAAAGCGGAGCCAGCCAGTCGAGATCGTCGACGTGGCGCTGCAGCGAGGCCGTCGAGCTTTCATCCCACGGGACATAGAAACCGACCGCCAGGGGCTGCCCCATGGCCGTCGCGGCCGCAGTCGCCTTTACTGCGCCCACCGCTCGTGCGCTTGGCGGGCGAGTTCCCAGCAGGCGCTGTATGGCGCGATCGATTTGCCTGCTGGTCCGCTGCAGCAAGGTCGAGCGCGGCGGCCGCAACGGTTCGCCATGTTCAAGCGCCACGGGCAACGGCTGCTGGGCGGGGACGACGCGGATCGTCGCGAACAGCGCCACCGCGGTCATCACCGCGAGCAGCGCAAAGAGCGCCGCCGCAAGCGCGAAACGCTTACGCCGACGTCCGGACGGATCGTAGAAGACCGGGCGGTCGATCACCGGCAGGCGCTATTGAATTGGCGCCTAAATTTCCAATGACAGTTCTGTAAGTTAACGCTCGAAGGCAGCGGCAAGCTCGACGTGCGTGGACCAGCGGAACTGGCCGACCGGGCGGATCCATTTCAGCATGAAGCCGCCCTCCACAAGGACGCTCGCGTCCCGAGCAAAGGTCGCGGGGTTGCAGCTCACATAAGCGATGCGAGCGACGGCGGACTGGGCAAGAGCACTCGCCTGCTCCGCGGCACCGGCTCGAGGCGGATCAAGCACCACCGCGTCGAAACGGCCTAGCTCTTGCGGTTCGAGCGGCCGCCGATAGAGATCGCGATGCTCCACCTGCATGGCGGGGGCCGCCCGCTATG
>Ga0209796_10001397_pt1 | contig 10256 bp, 8 predicted proteins | sample AgamicOrSfrz_FD_187167 | JGI IMG/M metagenome (GOLD analysis project Ga0209796, IMG submission 187167) | Agave microbial communities from Guanajuato, Mexico - Or.Sf.rz (SPAdes) (version 2) | ecosystem: Host-associated > Plants > Phyllosphere > Phylloplane/Leaf | place: Guanajuato, Mexico...
TCAATAAATAATTTTAAAATTTCAGTAAATTTATTAAAATATTCTCCAAAATCCTTCATTTCTTTTGTTAGTTTCGCCGTTAAAATGACAAAAAAGCCGCTATTACTACTTTGTTTTTATCACACCGCACTAAAACTTAAGTAAACTTTTAGTAAATATTAATTTTCATAAGAATTTGTTCATATTTGATATAAAACGGTTTGTTGGGGAAAATAAAAGAAGAAATACTGATAAGGAAAGAGAGAGCCTATGATTAGCCAACATTCTTATTTCCAACAATGTCTGCCTTTCGTTCAACAATTACATATCCATACAAATTTCACTAAAGAACAGCTGTTGCAAAAAGACTTTTTAATCCGGCAAGAAAATGAACTAAGCATGTACTACTCGCCTCATAACGACTACATAAATCCGGACGCTCATATTATTATTGCGGGCATCACACCAGGGTGGTTTCAAATGAAAACTGCTTTTAAACAATGCGTTTCCAGCCAGTCTCATCATCATCCGCTTGAACAAGTCCTGTACGAAACCAAAAAAGCCGCTAGCTTTAGCGGAACAATGAGAGTAAATCTAATAGACATGTTAGATCGATGCGGCGTTCAAAAAGCGATCGGTATGGACAGTGCCGCTGAGTTATTTGCTTCACAGCGAGATTTACTGCATACAACGTCTGTACTGAAATATCCCGTGTTTTATAAAGGAAAAAACTATACAGGTCATCAGCCGCCAATTGAACGCTCAGTGCTTCTTTCTCGCTATGCCTTTGAAGTGTTGCCACAGGAATTGAATGAAATAAAGAATCCGTGCTTAATCGTTCCGCTAGGAAAAGCAGTTGAAAATGTTTTAAGAAAACTTTCAAGTGAATCTTCGCTTTCTCGGCATACTTATTTATTTGGCTTTCCACATCCATCCGGAGCAAACGGACATCGAAAACGGATATTTGAAGAACACCTAGGTGAATTTACGGAAATTGTGGAGGATTGGGCTGCAAAAAGAAAGAGCTGAAAACAAAGCATATGACATAACTAAAACAGCAACGTTACTTGGGTTTCATAGAATTCTATTTACGACAAAAGAACGAGAAACATCGATACTTAGAACCTTTATCAAGAAGTCTTACAGTTGAGGGAAATTTCAACATCAAATAATATCGCACCGCTTGGACGCAGTGAGAACTGAGTATGCAATCATTGAATATCTTTAAATATCTTAAATCTTAAATAATAGAAAATAGGACTACAATGGTATTCTTTTTAGCAGAAAAAATAATTACATTAGAAGTTGTTCAGGTTCCAAAAATTTTTAAAACAACAAAATGGAAAAGCGACTTACCCCTAATAGGTATATCGCTTTTAGTTCTCTATCATTTTAGCTTGAATAATGTAGCGATCAGGTGCTTTTCCAACCATATCAAATGGATAGCAAGTTGTTAGTGTAAGTATAGGCTGATCTTTAGGAACAATGACTCTCCGATCTTCTTTGTTTGTAATCCAAATTTTGTTAATTTGATATTCGTAAAGCTTGTTATCAAATTCGACAATTAGACTGTCACCTATTTTAAGCTCACCTAGCCTTGTAAATACAGTGTCTCGGTGCCCGCTTAATACTGTGTGTCCCATTCCCTTTGGGCTAGTAGTTAAGTCACTTACAAACATCCCTACACCTCTTTTTAAAGTATCTGCATCCGTTCCCCAGTATACTGAATATCTTAATTTCAAGTTAGGAATAACAAGATTAGCAATTTTTTGACCCTTTTTATAATCATAGTCTTTCATTTTTTCGGGAGATTTTTTTTCAACTTGTGCTAAATTCACATTGCTAGGTGAGTTGTCGTGATTAGCTTTTAAAAATTTTTGACCTATATCTTCTTTTTCCTTTGTTTCATAATGCTTTATTTCTTTTTGAGAAAGGGCTTCTGACGATGACCTTCCAACATTCCATTCAAAGAAAGAGTAACCCGCCATTGAAATACCTATAACAAAAAGACATATGCCCAAAACTCTCATAAGATCACCTCTATAAAAAAGAGACAGGAATAATCCCGTCCCTATTCAATATACCTAGTATATTATGCTTTTGAATTTTTTCGACGAGTAAATACTACAATGCCAGCAGTCGCAACAGCTAAACCGGCTACTACACCAAGTGGATTATTACTTGCTGTTTCAGGAAGCTCTTCGCCTTCTTTTTTGTCAGCAGTAACTTTTTGCTCTGAAGAAGAGTTATCTTCTTTAGTAACAGTTTTTTGTTTAGTTGAATCGTCAGTAGCGGATTCTTCTTTTGCAGGTTGCTCTTCACTATTTTGTTCTGTAGTAGTCTCTTCTTTAGTTGTTTCTTCTGAAGTAGATTCTTCTTTCTTAGCAATGCCATTGATTTTAGAAGTATCATATCCTGATGGAGCTTCGCAAGGAATACCATCGTCTACTTTATTACCCCATCCGTCTAAGCGCTCAGGATCGTTTGTTGCTGTGTAACCTTTTGAATTCCAGTAGTTTACTACTTCATCATAAGATGAAAAATCAGAACAGTCTTTATCTAAACCGTTTGATTCTGCTGATGCTGTAGTTGCTACAGTACCAATTCCCCCAAATGTTAACGCTGCCGCCAAAGCAAATGTTACTTTTTTCACTTCTTCTACCCCCAATATTTGTGTGTCAGATTTGCTAACAACTTCATATTAAAATCTTTTTCTACCAATTTCAACAATTTATTGGGTTACTGACCATATTTTCCCTATATTCTTCATATATCCCTATTTTTCACGATAATGTTATTGACTCTATACATTTTGTCTCGTACTAATAATTCCAAATAAGTTTTATATTTCCTTATTATTTTTTTCTCCATTTATACAATGTGCTTATGATTTATTACAAACTAAAAATTCTTCTAGCATTTGAAGACGATAAGGAGAATTCCATTATCTATAACTATATTTACTTAATCTTTTTTGTTCCAAAGATATTTTAAATAGGGTACATGAGTTTTCATTTCATTGTCAACCGCATTATAGATGCCAAGCTACCTGCTGTTCGTTCAACATTTTCACTCGCTTTTTCAAGTGCCTCAGAAAGCGAAACAATTCCTGGAACAATACTAAATAGCGCGTCGATACCGTGTTCATACACAGCTTCGCTTCCCACTCCAATGCTCCCTGCTATCGCTATCACCGGAACGCTATGCTTTTTTGCTGTTTTTGCTACGCCAATGGGGGTTTTTCCGTAAATGGTTTGTCCATCTATTCTTCCTTCACCGGTAATGACAAGATCAGCATCTTTAATATAGCTTTCTAGCTGAGTTGCCTCAATGACAATGTCTACACCTGGCTTTAACTCCGCAGATAAAAATGCCATCAGGCCGCCTCCTAGTCCTCCTGCCGCTCCGGCACCAGGAACGTTCTGAATATGAATATTCATTTCTTTTTCAATAACTGCTGCGTAATGAGCTAGATTACAGTCCAGCCGTTTGACCATATCAGGAGTTGCGCCTTTTTGAGGACCAAATATCGCAGATGCTCCGGTTTCACCCGTTAACGGATTGTCTACGTCGCAAGCCACTTCTACTTTGACTTCAGCAAGCCGGGAATCCAAGTTTGTAAGATCAATAGAAGCTAACTGATTTAAGCTGCCACCTCCTTCTTTCATTTCTGCGCCATTAGCATCAAGAAGTTTTGCCCCTAAAGCTTTTGCCATACCGGCTCCTCCATCATTTGTAGCACTTCCTCCGATGCCAATGATGATATGCTTCACTTTATGATCTAACGCTTTGAGAATGAGCTCGCCGGTTCCTCGCGTTGTTGTAGTAAGCGGATTGCGTTTATCCACCGGAACATGATGAAGACCTGAAGCGGCTGCCATTTCAATGACAGCCGTTTTGCCGTCTCCAAGAATTCCGTAAAAAGCTTCCACTGCTTTTCCTAACGGTCCGGTTACTCGCGTTTGTATAATCTCTCCACCCGTTGCGTCCACAAGCGACTGAACGGTTCCTTCTCCACCGTCTGCCATAGGTACTTTATTAATCTCAGCGTTAGGAAAATGAGCTTTTATTCCTTTTTCAACCGCTTCACAAACGTTAAGAGCCGTTAAGCTTTCTTTAAACGAATCAGGTGCAATCACAATTTTCATGCGCAAACACTCCTTTTTATTTTTAGCCGTATAGCTTTAATACACCAAATATAAGCGTGGATACAATTGCCATAATGAGTCCAATAAGCGATTCGTAAGGGATTAATTTTAAACGTTCTTTTATTTTCATGTTTACACTTCCGCCCGTTGCGTGGAAAAAGCTTCCGTGCGGGAGGTGATCAAGTACGGTCGCTCCGGCATGAACCATAGCAGCTCCAGCTAAAGCAGAAACGCCTAGCTCTAAAATCGTCGATCCAAAAACTTGGCTTGCGACTGCTGTTCCTGCCGTTGTCGAAGCGGTTGCCGCTGACATAAAAATACCTGAAACCGGAGCTAAAACATAAGCGGGCAATCCAATGGCAGACAAGCCTTGAATAATAACGTCTTTTAGCTGAGAGTTAGCAATAATTCCTGCTAATGTCCCCGTTCCGAGAAGCATAATGGCTACACCTGACATTTTCCCTAATCCAGAAATAGCATATGTATTAAGTTGTTTTCCTTTTTTCATCACAATAGCACCAACAATTCCACCTGCAGGAAGCGCAACCATTGGATCAATATTAAGATCAAAAAGCGGGCGCAGCGCCAACAGCACGATGGTAACAATTGGTGCTATGATGGCTGTTAAAAACAGCGGCAAGCTACTTGCATCCACTGTATCTATTTCTTCAGCTTGAACCATTGTTCCTTTTTTCACTAATCGTTTGGCTACTACATAAGTGACCGCTACGCCAAATACGGCGGGAATAATTCCTGCAGCCATCACGGATGTAAGCGGAATATTGAATGCATCCGAAGCAGCAATAGCGTTAGGATTAGGAGACATTAAATTTCCTGCCTTTCCTCCTCCAATCATTGCTAATAAAATAGCAGGCTTTGACATACCCGTACGTTTAGCAATGGCTAAAGCAATAGGCGCCACTGTGATCACAGCCACATCAACAAACACACCTACTGTCGTAAGAATGAGTGTAGCTAGCGCTAGAGCTAAAAGCGCTTTTGTTTCCCCTAGTTTTTTTACAATGGTTTCTGCTATAACCGCCGCAGCACCTGATTCTATTAATACCCCGGCCAAAATACCGGCTGCAAGAATCCGCAGCACTGCGGGAATGATGCCTTGTGCCCCTTCAATCATTAAATTAACGGTATCGGCAATATTAACTCCGCCAATCAGTCCTCCAATTAAAGCTCCGGCTATCATTCCGTATGCGGGAGCAACTTTCTTTAAGATTAATATAATAGCAATTACTAATGCACAAATCGCGCCTAACGCGCTTACTTGAACGTCCATAAAGCCATCCCCTTTCTTATTTCTCCTGTCCCTAACGTTAATTGTAAGCGCTATCTTATATTCTTTCATTAGTCACTTCAACAGAAAAAGACCTCACTATCGCAAGATCTTTTATGCACGTGCACAATTATGAAATTTTAGATAGCAGTAGCGCTACATACAGTTCAAGAAGGTCTTTGACTTTTCTTGGATCTTTTCCCGTAATGCTTTGAATTTTATCTAGACGGTAGCTTAGCGTATTTCGATGTATAAAAAGCTTTTTAGCTGCCGTGCTTCCTTCGCCATTTTCTTCTATGTAGACCGTTAACGTTTCGATAAGCTCTTTTTTCCTATCATATTCCTTAAGCTTTTCATAGTGATACAACAGATCATGATTTTCTTGAAAATCGGCGCGTTGACGTAACAGTACTGGAATTTGATAATCCGAATAGCAGTAGAAAGAAACTTCTGGATGAAGCTTTGAACCGACCGCAAGCGCATCTTTTGCCTGCTGATACGATACATGAAGGCCTTTAAAATCAGCTTGAACGGATCCTGCAGATAACTTATAAGGGAAATCGGATGCACGAAGCTGTTTTTCCAACTGTTCCGCATAGCTCTTAGCGCTGCCGGCTTCTATAGATTTTAATAGAACCACTCCGTCTGGAAGCATAGCGTATAGGTCACTATTAGCTATGTATTTCTTTACAAGCTTCATAACTTCATGGCGATTGTCCGCTGTAACAATCAGTGCCACTCGTGGAAGGTATAAGTTAATATCAAAGCGATTCGCCCGGTCAAAAAATAAGGAGTCAAGCGGATCTTCTTGTTGAAGGAGCTGATGAACCAGCTCTTCTTTTAATCGTTCATCCCATTGAATTTCTTCTATTAAAATCATTTCTTGAAAAATCATTTCAGCCGCCATGCGCACAAGCTCTCCGTAATTACGAATCTGTTGTGGCAGTCCTGTTAATCCCACGACTCCAACAATTTCTCCGTTAAAGAAAATAGGCAAATTCACGCCTGGTTTGGCCCCGCGCAGCGTGTCAGCCTGCTGCTGAGTAATTTCGTAGGAACTGCCGTTTTTTAATACCATTAGCGCTCCTTCATGGATATGATTGATTCGCTTTTTGTCACCAGAACCAATAATAACTCCTTTTTCGTTCATTACGTTAATATTGCAATCAATAATCTCCATCGTTCTACAAACAATTTTCTGAGCTAATTCTTTTGTTACGTATCTCAAGCCTGCTCCTCTCTTTCTTTACATTCCCATCTTTTTAGTTTCTTTATCAAAGTAGAATGATCGATACCTAATTCTTTCGCTGCTTGCCGGATTGATGAACAATGTTGAATAGTTTCTTTAACGAGCCGCTGTTCAAACTGCTCCACTTTCTTTTTTAGAGGTAAATAATCATATTTTTCATCTTCATTATAAGTATGAAAAGGTAAATGATGGGCTTCAATTATTTCACCAGGAATAGACACAATCATATTCTCAACCATATTTCGAAGCTCTCTTACATTTCCCGGCCAATGGTACGCTTCTAGCATTTGCTTCGCTTTATTTGATATGCGCTTTTGGACGTAATACAAGCTGCAAAAGTAGGAAACGTAATGATCAACGAGTAAACTAATATCCTCTTTACGTTGAGATAAATGCGGAAGGGTGATTTCAACTACCTTTAAACGATAGTATAAATCTTCACGGAACCTACCCTTTTTAATAAGCTCTCCTAGATGTTGATTTGTTGCCGAAATGATTCGTATATCGATACTTTTTGTTTTAGTTCCTCCAATTTTCTGTACCTGCTTTTCCTGTAACACTCGAAGCAGTTTTACTTGCAAGGAAATTGGCATTTCACCAATTTCATCAAGCATCAAGGTTCCGCCATCAGCGAGTTCTAACAGTCCTATTTTCCCTTCTGTTCTAGCGCCAGTAAAAGCTCCCTTTTCATAGCCGAATAACTCTGATTCTAGCAACGGTTCAGGAATGGCTCCGCAGTTCACTTTAATGAATGGCTGATTGTTTCTATCGCTTGAATCATGAATAAGATTAGCGACTACTTCTTTTCCCGATCCTGAGGGACCTGATAGAAGAATACTTGTAGGAAACGGAGCTACTCGTTTGGCTTGCTGATAAACCAAGTTCATCCTATTGCTTTGAAACACTAGGGGCTGTTCCGACCCATTCACTTTTACAGCGTATTTATTTGCATTCATATGTGAAAACTCTTTTACCTTTAACAGCTCTTTTTTAACTGCGTTTAACTGTGTAATATCCTGTACAGTGGTAACAACGAGCTCTATTTCACCTTGTTTGTTAAACACTGGATTTCCTGTTACCATAACGTCTCTTCCGCTTGAAATCGTTTGCATAATAGAGCGCCGTTTTTTTTCTTCTAACACAAGTAGGGAAACAGATTGATCAATATATCCTTCATCTATAACGGTTTGCATATGCTTTCCTAATACGTTTTGTTTATTGGTTCCTGTGATTTTTTCATAAGCTTCATTTACATATATCGTTATTCCCTTTTTATTTACTACATATATTCCGTCCGTAGAGAATTCAATAATGGCCTGTAACGTTTCGTTCGTCAAATCTTTTTTTTCTTTAAAAGAAGTCATTATTTCATATTCCTTTCTTATGGTGAATTTCCGCCAATATACGGTGAAACTTTTCACCACTATCCATTCAATGTACAATAGGCTTTTTCCTTCTAAAAGCGGTGAATTTTTTCAGCACATGGTTATAAAAATCAAGGAAAACTGAGCTAATATTTACTTTTCGAATATTGGCATAGAAATTGCAGTTTAGTATGTTGAAAGAACAGGAGAGAGTCTCCCCCTTTCTAAAAAGGATTATTCTCTCCAGAATATAGGGTAAATGCAGTACAAAGTCATTTTAAAAGTACAAATAAAAATCCCGCTACGTTTAGGAGGCTATTGTATGTGTAATATTATTAAACCTAACTCAAAGCTTTATGTGATGGATAACGGCTCGATGCAAATGGATAAAAACTGGATGCTTGCAATGCATAACCCAGCAACTGTTAAGAACCCTCATATACCTACGGAATTTGTAGAGTTTCCAATTTATACTGTATTAATCGATCATCCGGAAGGGAAAATTCTGTTTGATACAGCCTGCAATCCTGAATCAATGGGACCACAAGGACGCTGGACTGAAGCAACTCAACAAATGTTTCCTTACTCAGCTACTGAAGAATGTTATTTACCGAATCGATTAGAACAATTAGGGGTTGACCCTAAAGAAATTAAATTTGTTGTTGCTTCCCACCTTCATCTTGATCATGCTGGCTGCTTAGAATTGTTCACTAACGCTACTGTTATTGTTCATGAAGATGAGTTAAACGGCACCCTTCAGTCTTATGCACGCAATCAAAAAGAAGGTGCTTATATTTGGGCTGACATTGACGCGTGGATAAAAAATGACCTTCATTGGAAAACGATTAAACGAAACGAAGATACCATTAAACTGGCAGAAGGAATTAATGTCTTGAACTTTGGAAGCGGACATGCTTGGGGTATGCTTGGCCTTCATGTTCATTTGCCTGAAACAGGTGGCATTATCTTAGCATCTGATACAATCTATACAGCTGAGAGCTATGGTCCTCCTGTTAAACCACCCGGTATTATCTACGACTCTCTTGGGTATGCAAACACGGTTGAACGTATACGCCGTCTAGCCTACGAAACTAATTCGCAAGTTTGGTTTGGTCACGATGCAAATCAATTTCAGCAGTTCCGCAAATCTACTGAAGGTTATTACGAATGAAATCAAGCAGCTGCTTGAGATAAAAATTTTTTCTATAAATTGGAGGGCAAACAAATGACCATCTCAAAACTAGTTTTCACCCCTCTCAGCTATACAGGATGGGGATCACTTCAGCAACTGCTTCCGGAAGTAAAAAAATATCACCCTTCTCATATTTTAATTGTCACAGATCCTGTTTTAAAAGATATTGGACTTGTAGATAAAGTGAGTTCTCCCCTCATCAAAAACGGATACGAAGTAGATGTATATGCAGATACGGCACCAGAGCCGCCTTTAGCACTAGGTGAAAAACTCGTATCCTACGCAAAAAGCCGAAAATTTGATTTAGTCATTGGCGTTGGCGGCGGCAGTGCATTAGATTTAGCAAAACTTACGGCTGTTTTAGCTGTTCATGACGGAGCTGTAGAAGAATATTTGAACTTAACTGGCACGAAACAAATTACGGAAAAAGGGCTTCCAAAAATTTTAATTCCTACGACCTCCGGCACGGGCTCAGAAGTAACGAATATTTCTGTATTATCTCTTGAAAGCAGCAAAGACGTCGTGACCCACGACCATTTGCTTGCGGACGCCGCCATTGTAGATCCCGAGCTTACGCTGAGCGTTCCTTCTAAAGTAACGGCGGCTACAGGGATTGATGCATTAACTCATGCCGTGGAAGCTTATGTATCCGTAAATGCAAATCCAGTAACGGACGCCTTAGCCCTAAAGGCTATACGCATGATCAGCTCTTCTTTAAGAACAGCCGTAGAAGATGGTGAAGATAAAGAAGCGCGAACTCAGATGAGCTACGGAAGCTATTTAGCGGGACTTGCTTTCTTTAACGCGGGTGTTGCTGGTGTTCATGCGCTTGCTTATCCATTAGGCGGTCAGTTTCATATTTCTCACGGTGAATCAAACGCTGTACTGCTTCCATACGTGATGGGTTATATACGCAGCAGCTGCGTGGAAAAGATGCGGGATATTTTTGAAGCACTAGGCGGAAACGCTACCTCTTTATCAGAAGAAGAAGCTTCTTATCAGTGTGTGAAACAGCTGCAGTCACTTGTCAAAGACG
>Ga0209796_10001401_pt1 | contig 10206 bp, 13 predicted proteins | sample AgamicOrSfrz_FD_187167 | JGI IMG/M metagenome (GOLD analysis project Ga0209796, IMG submission 187167) | Agave microbial communities from Guanajuato, Mexico - Or.Sf.rz (SPAdes) (version 2) | ecosystem: Host-associated > Plants > Phyllosphere > Phylloplane/Leaf | place: Guanajuato, Mexico...
CTTCCTCGGCGGCGCAGGGATCGTCGCCGGAGGAACGTTGCTGAACGAAGGGTTCGGCGTCGCTCTCGCCAACGCACAGTTCGACTCGCTGACCGGCATCGGCTCGATTCTGGCGTATTGCACGATCTACTTTTCGATGTGTCTCAACCTCGTGCATAGCTGCTTCAACTTGATCTTCCTCGTCCCCGACAAGGTCATCAACTGGGTAGGCGGCGTCGCCCCGGCGATGATCGGTAGCGACCATAGCGAGAGGACCAAGACCGCGCTCAACACTATGCTGGCAAAGTTCGATATTCGCCCGTCAGGTGCCGGTGGCAGGCGCCCGCTGGGTGGGACGATTCCTTCGTCCAAGTCTGATGGCATCCGGGAATAGGAGAATGCTATGCGATTGCTGAGGCTTGCATCCGAGCTGTTCTACGTCGCGACATCCATGCTGGCCGCGCTCCCCGCATTCGTGTATTCGGTATGGGGCGGAAAATTCCTGCACTCCGGCGCGGCCCTTGTGGCAATGATTGCGTCTGTCGCGTGGGTCGTGGGCGGTCATCTGTTTCTATCGAAATGGCGCCGATTGCGCGGCGGCGACATGCGGAAGCTGATCGCATCGATTGCGCCGAGCTTCCGGCCGCAGGTCGAGGTTGCCGACTATCTCAACACGCGGTATGTCGGCATTGACACCGTGACGGGCAGAGCGGTTGTCATTGATCGTGAGAAGAACGTCGCAAAACACGAGCCGCTCACCTACATTCAAAGCGCCGAAGTTAGCGACGCCGGAGACGCGATCCATTCCGCATTCACGTTCAGCTTCCGCGACTTCTCCAATCCTTCAATGGAGATTCGCGTCAACAGACTTCAAGCTGAAGATGCCGGCGCTCGCATTCGCTATGCTTTGGAACGTGCTACGTAGCAGCCGGCGAAGCCGACCCACCGGGCCTGTCGGCCCGGTCTTGCGCCAAGTACGAAGCCGTGTCGAATCTCGCGCGGCGCGACGACTTCCCATGCAGGCGGCGAACGTTGCCCCCTAAGCCGTCGTTGGCTTGCAATAGTGTGGCGGCAGCGAAGGCAGGAGCGGACTGCGGTAAATTGTCGGAAAGACTGGCTCTCGTGACCAGCCGTACTTGAACGGGGGAAGTATGTTTCGACGTATTGAATCCATTGCAAACGCGGCGGTATGGAGCGGCTACGACGGGCGAACGAGCACCGCGCCGGACTTCGAGCGCTACAACCTGATCTACGGCTGGAACGCATCCGGCAAGACCACCCTTTCTCGTGTATTCGGCCTGTTCAGCAGATCTGGCGGTACGCGGCTGCCGCCCAATGCCCGCGTTCGCGTAAGCGTCGGGAACGAGGTCCTGGACAGTGCGAGAGACCAGGACCGTAGTCGGCTGCCGGTACGCATCTTCAATCGAGACTTCATCGACGACAATCTGCAGCGAGACGACTACACACACGCGCCCGCGCTGTTCATTGTTGGCCAAGAGAACATTCGGCTGAGCAACCGAATTGCGTCGTTGACGCGACGACGGGAAAGACTGACAACGATGTATCGGGCCGTCCAGCAAAGGCAACGCGACGCTAACGGGTCCAGAGAGAAAGCGGCGACCGACCTGGCCCGTGACTGCGGAACGATGCTGGGTATCCGAGATTTCAGGGCCCCAAATCTGAAAGGGCTCGCGCAGGGCTTAGCAAACCCGGACGATCATCTACTCGACGAAATTACCCTCCAAGGAGCAGTTGCTCAGGCACGTGACCAAAGTGAATTTGCACCATTTCGCAATTTTCCGGTGGTGGCACAGTCCCAGGGCCTTGGGATCAGTGACGTTGCCCAGCTGTTGAAGGACGCGCCCCAGCAGAACGCCATCAAACGCCTGACCGAGGCCCCTGCGCTGAGCGACTGGGTGCGCACCGGCCTGCAGTTCCATGAGCACACCGCCACCTGTGCCTTTTGCGGAGGTGACGCCGCGCAGGCATTGGAGGTGTATGCCAAGCACTTTTCCGACGAATATCGCCGCCAGCACGCGGCCATCCAGGCCGCGATCGGGCGCTTGGAACAGCCAAGGGCCTTGCCAAATTTCCCGCATGAGAAAGAGTGGGTTCCCGGCGTAAGGGCTAAAGCCCAAGAGGCGCTGCGCCGCCTTGAAGCGTGGGACGCCCGAGAGAATGAAATTCGATCCCATCGGGCGCGGCTGCTTCGCGAGAAGCTGGCGAACATGGATACCGTGTTGTCTGTGGAGCCGGCCGACGACCAGGCCACCGCTCTGCAGGCGATTCTGGCCGACCTCAAGCAGGCGAAGGACGAACACAACCGAGCATGTGAACAATTGGCCGCCACGCGCCGGAATGCAGCCGACAAGGTCAAGACTCATTTCGCGGCCCGGTACCTGCTCGACCCAGGAACGGCGGAAGCGCGCGAAGCACTCAATCAGGCGGGCGCGATTTTGGAACGAGTGCAGAAGGTCGGTCAGAAGATCAAGGGGCAATCGGAAGCAGCGCACACCGAACTACAGCGAAGCTCGGTGGCGGCAAGCCAGATCAATGACCTCCTCAAGCGGCTGCTCGGTCCGCGCATCTCCGTCGAGCAGGCTCAAGACAAGCGGATCCAGTTCATCCGAGAGGGGCAGCCGGCTACCAACATGAGCGACGGGGAGCGGACGGCGATTTCGCTTGCGTACTTCCTCGCCAGCCTTGGGCAGAATGGGCAGCGGCTTGAGGACCTGGTCGTTTTCATCGACGACCCGATCTGCAGCCTAGACGCCAACCACATCTATGACGTGGCCTATCTACTCATTACGAGCCTGAAAGCCTGCCGGCAGCTCTTCATTTCGACGCACAGCTCGGAGTTTTTCAACACCATCAAGCAGGACTGGGCTGACCGTGGAGGGAAATTCAAGAAGGGGCATGCGGCGTTCCTCGTTCATCGGGAGAGTGACGGTGGCAGCCAACTGCTAGTGCTTCCAGCACACTTGGCTAAGTTCCGCTCTGACTACCACCACGTCTTCTACTGCCTGCGGAAATTCCAGGGGAGCACCAGCCATGACATCGATGCCTACCTGAGCTGTCCGAACCTGCTTAGGAGGTTCCTGGAAATGTACTTGGGGTTCAGGAGGCCGACGCCCCAGCCTTACCTGGCCAAGCTGGACATCTTGTTCGACGACGAAGTGGAGCGCGGCGCGGTGGCAAGGTACGTGGACGAGGGATCGCACAGCGCTTCAACTCTTCGTCTACTGGAGTTCTCCGACTTCCCCGCGATGTCACGAGGGATGGTGGAGCGTGTGATGCGCGCGATGGAGCGTGTGGACCCCGATCACTATGCGGTGCTGATAGCGGAAACGACCTAGACGTCCTGAGGAAGTATTTCGCCATTACGCCACGCAGCAAATTACGGCTCGTCTCGCATCAACGTCGCGATGGCCGCGACATGATTAGAGTCTGCCACGACAGGACAGTGGGTGTAGCCGAGATCAATCAATGCGTAAAGCCGATGACGGCCATCGGTGATCGTAGTACGACCCCGGTCAAGGGAAAGATACGGCATGTAGACGACCTCACCCGACGTAAACTCTTGATGGACTCGTGCGTACCGATCCGGCCGGAAAGTTTCCCTGTTCCGCTCCGAGGAATCGCCAGCCCAGATTGAGTCGCCCTTCAAAGCCCAGCTGAGAAGTGCGAGATTAACCTCGACTACGCACGCGAAAGGATCGCTCGTCGCCGTGACTTCGAAATTCTCGTAGACGCGTCGCTCCTTTTTCGCACGCGGCCGAAAGTAGTCGTCCAGCGTCAGTTCCGGTCCTGGCCCGGAATTCCATATAGATCCAAGTCCCGCGTTGGCGCACAGCATCGCCCAGGCCGAATACGGGATCGGTGATACATCGTCCAGCCAGCGCTCCACGAAACTGCTGTCCGCTAAACCAAGAAGCGCTGCCGCCTCCCGTGCAGACAGTCGACTCACCTCAATTACCTGTCGGATTTCCTCGCCTGTCGGGACCGTCCATAAATCCGCCCGCCAGAAGCAATCCATGGGAATCGGCAGGGTCGACATATACATTCCTCCATGTATAGCTGCGATGGATGTCGCGCTCACCCGCTACCGCGGCCGACGTCACGACAGCGGCCGCGGTCGACAACTATCCGGCAGCTTCAGGTCATGTGAGGCTCACCAATCGACCGGAAATGCGTGATCATCCGCGTGTTGTTGCGGATCGACGTGGAAGGGAAACCACCATTCTTTTCCAACTCGCCGACGTGTTCGAGCGAAAATCCCATGTCTTTCAGGGCTGCTTTATCGCCCTTTGCCAGCGCTTTGTTGGCCGCGCGCATAAGCGCGTTCGCCCACTCAAGGCTCGAGATTTCGGACCGGATTGCATCCCGGCTGATACGATGTTCAGTTGCCATGTCATCACCTCTAGTCCAGGTGGTGTAGTGGAAGTCCTGCCCGCGTGTTCCTGCACACGGGCGGGGCGCCTAATGTGGATCAGGTAGACCGTGAAGCCTCCTGGTCCGGCTGCTGCTCGCCGAGTTCGGCGAGAATATCGGGCCGCAGCTCAAGCTGGCCGCCGTAGACCAGTGGCGTGCCGCAGCGGGTGTAATCGTCAGGCATTGCCTTTTCCGATCCGAGCGAGCAATTCGGCTCGCTTTCTGGCATAGCTTTCCTGCGCTTCATCGTCGGATACCCATTTCGTATTCGGATCGTCAGCTTCCTCCAGCCCTTCTCGAACCTGCTCCCGAAACCATCTGTCATGCGCCGTCGCGTCGGCGAGCAATCGCAAAGTGGGCTCGTCCTGGACCGTGACCTGTTCGAGGATCAGACAGTAAGCCTGCAGGGGCGACAGCCCCTGCTCGGCCAGGATGGCCGCTGCCTCGTCGTGGAGCACTTCGATCCGCGCCTTGGCCTCGTCATCTGTCATGATCAGTACCCCTCTTCCTTCTGGTGTCGGACGGCCAAGATCGTGACGGAATCGCCATCGAGGCGGTACCGAGCCACGTAGCCACTATCCCCAAAATCGATGAGCCACTCCCGATACTGTTCGGGCAAATCTTCTACGAGACGCCCCATTCGAGGATGGGCACCGAGAGCCTGTACGCCTTGTCTAATCGCTTCGCCGGCCCGCCTCGCGGCGTCGGGATTCTTTGGCTTCAAGAACTCGCGCAACCGTTGCATATCCCCGATCGCCGCCGGTGCAAAGATCACTTGTGGCATTCTGGCGGTGGTAGTTCGTTTTCAGTTCCCCAGCTCGCGAGCCACCTATCCACCTCCTCGGCTGTCGCGTGCAGGCCAGTCGCCTGAAATTCATCCCACGCCTTAAGCGTGTCCCGGTTCAATGCCTCGCGCTTTTCCTCGCGCTCGACGTACTGCTCAATGGCTTCACGCATGATCCAATGAGGGGTACGCCGACGAGCCTCAGCCAAGTGCTGAACCCGCCCTTTCAATTCATCATCAAGCTTGATGGATGTTGCCGTAACCATGACACGGCCTCCGTAGCAAAAGGCAATACCTGCGACTACTATAGACGGAAGCGAGGCCCGAGTCCATGCCACCCCAATATTTAAACGGACCCGTTGCCCCGTCGCGGTTTGCCGGGGCGACGGGGCGTTCGCGGCAACGGTTGCTTCGCAGCGGCCGCTGCTTTGGCACGCCGCAACGCTTCTTGCTCGCCGTCCCGGAGCCGGACGTCAATTCGATGTTCGACCATTAGGTCGATCGCGCGTTGCTTGAATTCTCCGCTGCCGGTGAGCTCGAATGCCCCCCTGTACTTCTCCGCGGCCAATCGCAGGGCAGTCGTGATCGCCACGTCGTCGCCGTCGTCCTTGGCAAGTACGTCGATGCGACGGCCAAGATCAATGAAAGCGTCACGGCCATCGTCCAACCGATAGAGCACCGCTCCGTCCCGGTGGACGCGGAAATGAAATCCATCAGCGACGTTTCGGGCAACCGGATCGACATCGTCGACGTGGATGACACCATCGGCATCATCATTGGCCAGCGCTCGCATGAGCTCTCGCGTGCGTCGCTTCTCGCTGTAGACAAAGCCGCGTAGCTGGCCGATAGCCGCACCGTCGCCGGTGGCCGCTTGGCGCTCGACCCATTCGCGGTATGAAAGCCTGCGATTCGTTGGGTCAGCGTGTAGCGCCTGACGCTCTCTGCGGATTTCACGTCGCAGCCGATCGCGGTCCCGCAGCGTCTCAAACGCGACGACGCTGTACAGCGCCTTCCGAGCCCCAGCATCCGCCACAGTTTCTCGGATCTCGAGTCGCTTCTTGCGGGCAGCTTCGCGAATATCCAAATATCGCTGCCGCACCGTAGCCGGGTCGAGTCGGCGATATACGAACGCGGTCTTGTACTCGCCGTACCGGGCACGCAAGTCACGTCGGGCCTCCGCGCGCTCTTGCCGGCGCTCCTCACGGATCACTGGGTCGCGTTTCGTCGGGCGATGCTTGTCGTAGCTCAGAACGGCGTCGGTCGTCGAGGCGGACGGCTCGAACTCGCCGAGCCGTTTGACCAGCTTGGCTCTGCCGAGCGCTTCGTGCATGTCGCTGGCCTTGATCGGCGTTGTGTCGCCTGAGTTCAGGTCGTAGATCGCGAAACCCTGCCCCTTCTCGCGCAGCTCGAGACCGTACTTCGCGAGAAGGTTGTGGAGTTGCCGCCATGTGAGCTTGTCGTTTTTCAACGCAGAGAGCAGCGCCTTGCGCGGCTCGCCGCGGGCGTAGCTGAACAGGCTCTCTTGATCGGCATGTCGTTCCATGTCGGCCGCCGGCGTCGGTCGCTTGCCCTTCGTGCTGGGCTCTTTGCTCGCCCAATCGACGACGACCTGGCCGTCGCGCTCGAACACGGCGTATGGGCCATTGTCGTGCTGCCAGCCATATTTGAGCTCGAGCTCGCGCATCGCGCGATCCAGCTTGAAGTAGTCGCGCTCTGGATAGACAGCCGCGAACGTGTCGGGATTCACGCGATTTACGGCGATGTGCAGGTGAGTGTTGTCGGTATCGCGATGCACGGCGAAGACGTACTGGTGATCCGCCATGCCGACAGCGCCAAGCGCGTTCGTACCGCATTCGAACGCTTGCGCATCGGTCGGTGATTCGTTCGCCGGCCACGACAAGACGATGTGGTACACGGCGTCCTTGACCCGGGCATTCTGGGCTGCCACAGCGTTCATTTCGGCTGCGGCAGAAGACAGCGACAGGCAATTGTGTTCGCATGCAACGCCCGTTGGCGTTACGAGGCGCTCGGCCTGGCCGAGCAGTCGGCCGGATAAGAGATCCGCCAACGCTTCTGCCTCGGCCCGGTCAGATGCTGGCTGGATTGGCTTCATGTCGAGCGCTAGAACGGCCCGCCGCGCGACCGCCCTCCGCTGGAAATCGCGGTCAATTTGCGGTGACTGCCGAAGGTAGTTCGCTGCCAACCGGAGATGCTCTCGCGCGCGCGCGAGAATCTTGAGCTGCTTTTCTCGATCCTGCGGATCGATCGGATCGACCTCGTCGCCCAGATGCTTCTTCTCTTCATCGCGATTGGTGATGTACTCCACCAAGTCCGCAAAGCTCGATTTCAGATCCTCTCGTCGAGGTGGAATCTTGGCCAGCATTTTTCAGTCACCGATCCGTGCAATTGCCTCGCGAAGCTCAACGAGGATGGCAGCGTATTCTTTCGACAGCATCCCACCACCTTCGTTGAACAGGTGCTTCTGCAGGCCGCCGAGCCTGCGAAGCTCATTGAGAATGTGCGCTTCAATCTTGGTGCGCGTGCGGCGGCCAAGCGCGGCCGCGAGCACAAATTGCCCGACGCTCATACCGCAATCACGCGCCCGCTCCCGGACCAAAGCTTCCTCGTCCTCGTAGCACCGTATCGGCGGAAGCGTGCCGGTCCTTCTTCGCTGTTCGCTCGTACTCATTGTTACGCCCATCGCTCTCGAAGTCGGGGTCTCGGGGCAAAGCCCTGAGCAGGGACGGTAGGCTGCGCATAGGGAGTGAAACGACTGGTGCGCTGCCGGTTGTGATGACGCGATTTTGGCGGCATTACAAACCCTACCCTGTCACCGAAGTTACGCCGTCGTTCTTGGAAGTTTGAAGGTAGCTTGGGATGACGGTCTTCCCCAAGCAGAAAAGACAGTATCGAGGAAGGTTTTCGAATTACTCTTAACAACACTTTTTAGACATGATTCGGTGAGCGAGAAGGTGTTGTGATAATCAGACACACGCTCCGACTGGTGTCCAGCTGGGACACCTCATGGCGGACGCTTCGAACGAAGCCAAGGAGGGCGATCACGCCCGACCTCCAAAGGCGACCGGTGCAGAGCTTGGAACCGGCATCGGCCAACTTATCGATCGACGACAAGCGAGTGGACAACATGGGACGCTGGACTGACGATCAATTGGCGAATTACGAGACGGCACTGGAGACCATTGGTAACGTAATCGCGATTGCCTCGCACGACATTGCAGAGGAGCGAGAAAAAGTCCGACCCGATGTCGATCGGATAAACGAATTGCTGGCGCTGCGAGCGCGCCTCAATCAAGAGCGCAACTGCTTACGAATCCACGACGATGCGTCCGTTCGGAAGGCAACTGAGATCTACAGCAAGGTCGTCCGCGTCGGGCGACTTTCAACAACGATGCGCGGAAGTTTTACGGACGATCCACCGGCAAGCTGACAGTTGCCTGTTTCGGCAGCGGTGAGGTAGATTTCCGGCGGGCTCCATTCCGACGATGATTTGAAAAAATATGGGATTCGCATTTATCCGTGAGGGCGACACCACCTCGCACGGCGGCCGCGTGCTCGCGTGCTCACCTGAAAACACAGACGATGGTCGACCAATCGCCCTGCTCGGTGACAAGGTATCGTGCCCCAAGTGCGGGGGGATTTATCCGATCGTCGGGGTTAAAAATCTCGGCGTGACGTTCGATGGTCGGCCTGTCGCCTCAGATGGTGATACGACGGCGTGCGGAGCGACGCTCATCGCCTCGCAAAACAATACGACCGCGGAGCCGACCAGCGGTCCCGGTGGGTCGGTCGGCGGCGGCAAAAGCGTGCTGTCGCAAGCGAGCCACGACACGCCCCAGCGCGGACGATTCCAGGTCATCGACGACGTCACGCGTCAGCCCCTCGCCGGGCACCCCTACACCGTCACTTCATCGGACGGTCGTGTCATCCAGGGTAAGACAGACTCGAACGGGTTCACCGACTGGCTCGAAGGCCACCAAGCTTCGTCCCTCTCGTTCCATCAGCCGGGGACCGAGGCATGACGGGATACGCCCCGGGATCGTCGCCCGGGGGGATGAGTGCTGAAGGTCAAACCACGCGTGTCGGCGCAAGCGCCGCCCGCCTGTCGCCGAAAGACCGCAAGATCCTCTGCCACACCTTTTGCAAATGCAGGCAGATAGGTGTCGCCACAAAAGCCGGCCGCGTGCAGCGCCAGCGTTGCGTCCAGCAGCGCCTTGACTTGGCGAACGCAGCGTCGAAGATGGAGACGGGCGCGCCGACGGAATATCGTCCGGAGCAGCCGTACGACATGACCACGGAGCCGCCGTCCCCGATCATGGACTACGACGACCCGCTCGAGCCGCATTCGAGCATCCGTCAATGGATCCGTGACGTTTGGCCCAGCAAGGGCAAGACGTATCAGTCCGGCGACGTGCGACGCCCCGACGTAGTGATCGTCAATGACCCGTCGCGACCGCCCGTACAATCGAACATCAAGACGGTAGTGGAGATGAAGTTCCCCGGTGACCGGTACGGCCCGGACCAAGAAGACGACTACATCGAGATCGCGGGCAGTCCCTCGAGGTTTGCCCACTTGGGAGCCGCCGAGTGCGGCTGCAGTGACGACGATGGGCAGAAGCAAACTTCGTCATCGAAGCAACGTGCGCCTCAATCGGACCTCGACGAGCTGTATGGTGGAAGCAGCGCGCCCGGGACCCCGCCGCTCCCGCCGATACCACCCGCTCCGTTCCCCGCACCTGTTTGGTAAGTTGACGCCATGACCGACGATCAAATCGAAGCCTGGGCCAAGGATCCGCGCCGCGCGGACACCATGCCGTACGGGCTCTACGAGCCCCCGCATCGAAAGGGGATCACCGGCGCCGCGCTGGTGGTCCGGGGCGTGCTGTACTTCCGCAACGGTTTCACGCCCGAAGTCCGAAAGGCTCTCGTGAGCTGCTTTGAGCAGTACAGCGCAGTGATCGAGGAGTACCACCACGCCACGGAGATAGCCGCCG
>Ga0209796_10001405_pt1 | contig 10184 bp, 9 predicted proteins | sample AgamicOrSfrz_FD_187167 | JGI IMG/M metagenome (GOLD analysis project Ga0209796, IMG submission 187167) | Agave microbial communities from Guanajuato, Mexico - Or.Sf.rz (SPAdes) (version 2) | ecosystem: Host-associated > Plants > Phyllosphere > Phylloplane/Leaf | place: Guanajuato, Mexico...
CGTCTTTGACAAGTGACTGCAGCTGTTTCACACACTGATAAGAAGCTTCTTCTTCTGATAAAGAGGTAGCGTTTCCGCCTAGTGCTTCAAAAATATCCCGCATCTTTTCCACGCAGCTGCTGCGTATGTAACCCATCACATATGGAAGCAGTACAGCGTTTGATTCACCGTGAGAAATATGAAACTGACCGCCTAATGGATAAGCAAGCGCATGAACACCGGCTACGCCTGCGTTAAAGAAAGCAAGTCCCGCTAAATAGCTTCCGTAGCTCATCTGAGTTCGCGCTTCTTTTTCTTCGCCATCCTCTACAGCTGTTCTTAAAGAAGAGCTGATCATGCGTATAGCCTTTAGGGCTAAGGCGTCCGTTACTGGATTTGCATTTACTGATACATAAGCTTCCACGGCATGAGTTAATGCATCAATCCCTGTAGCCGCCGTTACTTTAGAAGGCACGCTCAGCGTAAGCTCAGGATCTACAATGGCAGCGTCTGCAAGCAAATAGTCGTGGGTCACAACGTCTTTTGTGCTTTCAAGAGATAATACAGAAATATTCGTTACTTCTGAACCCGTGCCGGAAGTTGTAGGAATTAAAATTTTAGGAAGACCTTTTTCCGTAATTTGTTTCGTGCCAGTTAAGTTCAAATATTCTTCTACAGCTCCGTCGTGAACAGCTAAAACAGCCGTAAGTTTTGCTAAATCTAACGCGCTGCCGCCGCCGACTCCAATGACTAAATCAAATCTTCGGCTTTTTGCGTAAGATACGAGTTTTTCACCAAGCGCTAAAGGCGGCTCTGGTGCCGTATCTGTGTATACATCTACTTCATATCCATTTTGGATAAGAGGAGCACTCACTTTATCTACAAGTCCAATGTCTTTTAATACGGGATCTGTGACAATTAAAATATGAGCAGGGTGATATTTTTTCACTTCCGGAAGCAGTTGTTGAAGTGATCCCCATCCTGTATAGCTAAGAGGGGTAAAAACTAGTTTTGACACAGTCATTCTTTTATCCTCCTATAGGCACTGTTTTGTTGGCGGTTTCAAAGGTGTGGTTTTGCTTCTACGTATATTATAATGAAGTATCGCAAATTTTTCATTGAATGCAAATTAGCTGTCACGAAAAAATTGAGCTTTACTTCACAGAGGCAAAGGATGGGGAAATGTTGAGATACGTAACAAAAGAATTAGCTCAGAAAATTGTATGTAGAACAATGGAAATCATTGATTACAATATTAACGTAATGAACGAAAAAGGAGTTATTATTGGTTCGGGTGACAAAAATAGAATTGACCATATTCATGAAGGAGCGTTAATGGTATTAAAAAACGGAAGCCCGTATGAAATTACTCAACAGCAGGCTGACTCGCTGCGAGGGGCCAAACCGGGCGTGAATTTGCCTATTTTCTTTAACGGAGAAATTGTTGGAGTCGTGGGGTTAACAGGACTGCCAGAGCAGATTCGTAATTACGGAGAGCTCGTGCGCATGGCGGCTGAAATGATTTTTCAAGAAATGATTTTAATAGAGGAAATTCAATGGGATGAACGATTAAAAGAAGAGCTGGTTCATCAGCTTCTTCAACAAGAAGATCCGTTTGACTCTTTATTTTTTGACCGGGCGAATCGCTTTGATATTAATTTATACCTTCCACGAGTGGCAGTGATTGTTACAGCGGACAATCGCCATGAAGTTATGAAGCTTGTAAAGAAATACATAGCTAATAATGACCTATACGCTATGCTTCCAGACGGAGTGGTCATATTAAAATCTACAGAAACAGGCAGCGCTAGCAGCTATGCGGAACAGCTGGAAAAACAGCTTCGGGCGTCTGGGATGGTGTGTAAGTTAGCGGCAGGATCTGTTCAACCTGACTTTAAAGGCCTTCGTGTATCTTATCAGCAGGCGAAAGATACGCTTTCGGTTGGTTCAAAGCTTGATCCAGAAGCTGATTTCTACTGCTATGCAGATTATCAAATTCCCGTACTGTTACGTCAACGCGTCGGTTTTCAAGAAAATTATGATCTGTTGGATCACTATAAAAAGCTAAAGGAATATGATAAGAAAAAAGAACTTATCGAAACGTTAACGATCTACATAGAAGAAAATGGCGAAGGAAGCACGGCAGCTAAAAAGCTTTTTATACATCGAAATACGCTAAGCTACCGTCTAGATAGAATTCAAAGCATTACGGGAAAAGATCCAAGGAAAGTAAAAGACCTTCTCGAACTGTATGTAGCGCTACTGTTATCTAAAATTTCATAATTGTGCACGTGCATAAAAGATCTTGCGATAGCAAGGTCTTTTTTTGTTGAAGTGACTAATGAAAGAATTGAAGGTAGCGCTTACAATTAGCATTGGGGATAGAAGAAACAAGAAAGGGGATGCTTTATGGACGTTCAAGTAAGCGCATTAGGCGCGATTTGTGCATTAGTAATTGCCATTATATTAATCTTAAAGAAAGTGGCTCCCGCATACGGAATGATAGCCGGAGCTTTAATTGGAGGACTGATTGGCGGAGTTAATATTGCTGATACCGTTACTTTAATGATTGAAGGGGCACAAGGCATCATTCCCGCAGTGCTGCGAATTCTTGCAGCTGGTATATTGGCCGGGGTATTAATAGAATCAGGTGCTGCAGCGGTTATAGCAGAAACCATTGTAAAAAAACTAGGGGAAACAAAAGCGCTTTTAGCTCTAGCGCTAGCCACACTCATTCTTACGACAGTAGGTGTGTTTGTTGATGTGGCTGTGATCACAGTGGCGCCTATTGCTTTAGCCATTGCTAAACGTACGGGTATGTCAAAGCCTGCTATTTTACTAGCAATGATTGGAGGAGGAAAGGCAGGAAATTTAATGTCTCCTAATCCTAACGCTATTGCTGCTTCGGACGCATTCAATATTCCACTTACATCCGTGATGGCTGCAGGAATTATTCCTGCTATATTTGGCGTAGCGGTCACTTATCTAGTAGCCAAACGATTAGTGAAAAAAGGAACAATGGTTCAAGCTGAAGAAATAGATACAGTGGATGCAAGCAGCTTGCCGCTGTTTTTAACAGCCATCATAGCACCAATTGTTACCATTGTGCTGTTGGCGCTGCGACCGATTTTTGATCTTAATATTGATCCAATGGTTGCGCTTCCTGCAGGAGGAATTGTTGGTGCCATTGTGATGAAAAAAGGAAAACAGCTTAATACATATGCTATTTCTGGATTAGGGAAAATGTCAGGTGTAGCCATTATGCTGCTTGGAACGGGGACATTAGCAGGAATTATTGCTAACTCCCAGCTAAAAGACGTTATTATTCAAGGCTTGTCTGCCGTTGGATTGCCAGCTTATGTTTTAGCTCCGGTTTCAGGTATCTTTATGTCAGCGGCAACCGCTTCGACAACTGCAGGAACCGCAGTCGCAAGCCAAGTTTTTGGATCGACAATTTTAGAGCTAGGCGTTTCTGCTTTAGCCGGAGCTGCTATGGTTCATGCCGGGGCGACCGTACTTGATCACCTCCCGCACGGAAGCTTTTTCCACGCAACGGGCGGAAGTGTAAATATGAAAATAAAAGAACGTTTAAAATTAATCCCTTACGAATCGCTTATTGGACTCATTATGGCAATTGTATCCACGCTTATATTTGGTGTATTAAAGCTATATGGCTAAAAATAAAAAGGAGTGTTTACGCATGAAAATTGTGATTGCACCGGATTCATTTAAAGAAAGCTTAACGGCTCTGAAAGTTTGTGAAGCGGTTGAAAAAGGAATAAGAACTCATTTTCCTAACGCGGAGATGAGTAAAGTACCTATGGCAGACGGAGGAGAAGGAACCGTTCAGTCGCTTGTGGACGCGACAAGCGGACAAATTATACAAGCAAAAGTAACCGGACCTTTAGGTAAAGAGGTGGAAGCTTTTTACGGAATTCTTGGAGACGGCAAAACGGCTGTTATTGAAATGGCAGCCGCTTCAGGTCTTCATCACGTTCCTATGGATGAACGCAATCCGCTTATAACCACAACGCGAGGAACCGGGGAGCTCATTCTTAAAGCATTAGATCAAAAAGTAAAGCATATCATTATTGGCATCGGAGGAAGTGCTACAAATGATGGAGGAGCCGGTATGGCAAAAGCTTTAGGGGCAAAGCTTATTAATGCTAACGGAGCAGAAATAAAAGAAGGAGGCGGCAGTTTAAACCAGTTAGCTGCTATTGATCTTACAAACTTCGATTCTCGGCTTGCTGAAGTCAAAGTAGAAGTTGCGTGCGACGTAGACAATCCGTTAACGGGTGAAACCGGAGCATCTGCGGTATTTGGCCCTCAAAAAGGTGCAACCCCTGATATGGTTAAACAGCTTGACCGTAATCTAGCTCATTACGCAGCGGTTATTGAAAAAGAAATGGATATTCATATTCAGAACGTTCCTGGTGCCGGAGCGGCAGGAGGGCTTGGCGGCGGCCTGCTGGCATTTTTATCTGCGGAGTTAAAGCCAGGTGTAGACATTGTCATTGAAGCAACTCAGTTAGAAAGCTATATTAAAAATGCCGATCTTGTCATTACCGGTGAAGGAAGAATAGATGGTCAAACCATTTACGGAAAAACACCCATCGGCGTAGCCAGAACAGCAAAAAAGCATAGCGTTCCCGTGATCGCAATAGCAGGGAGCATTGGAGTGGGAAGCGAAGCTGTGTATGAACATGGTATTTCTGCTTTATTCAGCGTCGTGCCCGGGGCAGTCGACCTGTCAGAAGCACTGAAAAAAGCCGGTGAAAACATTGAAAGAACCGCTAAAAACGTGGCGTCAGTTATACGCTTAGGCATCAAGTGAAGAAGTTACAGTTTTTATTTTTCTCTTTTTAATAAATAGTAAAAGGTCTCTTTCATCAGAAGAGGCCTTTTTTTTCGTTTAGTGCTGAAGTAAGCTGCTATCATTCTTTTAAATTTTATATAGGAAATAGAACTAAACGTTTTCTGAAGCGTCATAGTAAGTAAGCAGTTACAAAGATTCTCTAGCATTCTCGTCGGCTTACTAACTGCTACTTATGGAAAGGAGAGGTTAACGTGCAAAAAAAGTTTAGGTTCTTGAGAATTCTACGAAACGTGATAGTAGCTATATTGGGGATATGCATCATATGGATTGTAACAAATCAAGTAATGACGGCAGTGGAAAAGAAAAAGTATCCGCCTATTGGTCAATTAGTAGAGGTTAATGGCAGAGATATTCATGTATATACAAAAGGTAAAGGGGAAAATACGATTGTACTACTAAGCGGGTTGGGAACGACTGCGCCTGCACTGGATTTTGAACCGTTAGTAAATGAACTGTCGAAGGATAATAAAGTCGTGGTGGTAGAACCATTTGGATACGGATGGAGTGACATTACGAATAATAAACGAACGGTAGAAAATAGTGTAAGTGAAATGAGAGAAGCTTTGCAAAAATCGGATATAAAAGGCCCGTATATATTAATGCCGCACTCAGTTTCTGGCGTGTACAGCATGTATTACGCTAATAAATATCCAGATGAAGTAAAAGCAATTATTGGAATAGACCCTACGTTGCCAAAAGCGCTGGATTATTTTAAAGAAGAAGCGCCGAATATACCAAGTTTGATGAGTGTTTTAGCGTCAAGTGGACTTGCTCGGTTAGCCCTGCTTACTAGTCCTAATCAGTATCTACCGCTAGCCGAAGAAGGAACGTATACAACAAAAAATTTAAAAATGACAAAAGTAATCTCCAGCTGGAAAGGCTACAACAAAAACGTCATCGATGAAGCAAAAGAACTGAACAACAATATAAATAAAACCATCGATATGTCATTTCCTTCAAAGATGCCCGTAATGATTTTTACTAGAAAAATAGATAAAGAACCAAAAGAAGAAAAATCTAATATCACGTTTTATCAAGATCAATTAAGTCACGTATCGTCGCAAAAACTAGTCGTTTTACAAGGTCATCACTATTTACACTGGACGAAGTACAGAGAAATGAGCGAATATGTGAATGATTTTATAGATACAGCTATTAATTCAAGTAAAAAGAAATAAAGTTGATTTAAGAAAAGGAGTCCGAAAATTGGATCTCCTTTTTCTAGTACAGTGAGAACGATAACTAATTTATTCATTCTATATCTATAAATGTTATAATTAACCAATATATGGAATGTTTTATATATAAATGAATTTCAAGAAAGTTGATAGGAAAAGGAGTAACATGATGAAAAGTCAAGTTCGTTTACTGAGGGATAAAGAATTAGAAGAAGCAGCAATCATCTATACAAACGTTTTTAGTGGGTCACCGTGGAACGAGCCTTGGAGTATACACACTGCTTATGCTCGTTTATACGATATCAGTAAAACTCCAGGTTACATAGGGATAGGTTACTTTCACAGTGAAAATAATAAACTCGTAGGATTTGTAGTAGGAAATGAAGAACAGTGGGCGAACTATAAGACGTTTTATGTAAATGAAATTTGTGTATTAAGCAAGACTCAGCAAACTGGCATAGGAACGAGTCTTTTATCTTTCCTTAACGAATTACTTATACAAAAAGAAGTGAAAGAAATCCACGTGTCTACTGAAAGAGGTCAAGGCAAACCAGAACGTTTCTTTAAAAAGAACGGTTTTGCCACTCATGAATCTCGTATACTGATGACAGTAAATGTAGATTAAATATAAGTGGATGGGTGTAGGGCATCCGCTTTGTTATTTTAGGAGGCAGGGTTTATAAAGCAGGAGGAAATAATTTATGATTTTTTCGCTACTAGTTTTAGTCGCTATTTTAACGGTGAGTATTCCGCTGATGATTATTATTGTTAAAACAGTTTGGCAGCGAAAGCTTCCCCGTAATTACTATACGCCGTTTGACTATCTTGCTGCACAAACAGAAGAAGAGTTTCATGAAGAGCAAAATGAACGAGAACTAGAAGAAAAAGAAGGAGATGCCAAAAGAAGAAAAAGCTAAGGTGGTGTGTGCATCCTTCTTTGTAATACTAAAATAAATAGGCTATAAACCGTGTCAAAGAGTGGAATTGACTCTTTGTTTTTTACAAACGTAAATCATTTGGGTGCTTTGGTTGGTCAAAGCGCTCTTTTTTCAATCTCCATAGACGCTCGTAATCATAAATCCGCTACGTGTTAAAAGATGTTCCATTTCTTTCGGGAACGTGTAGCGTAAATCTATTTTCGTTGTTATTTCTTTTATGATTGTTTTATCGTAATCTCTTATCTTTCTAGTTGTGAGGTTATGCTGAACTTGTTTGATGGCATCATAGTGACTGCTTATGTAGACTTCTGTTGTATATCCGGTGTCAGCATCTTGGTAGCTTTTCCAATATTTTTCTGCTTCTGTTGATGTTAGCTCTTCTATAGAAGGAAAACGTATTCCAACAATAAAGATTCCACCGTCGTTTAAATGCGTATAAACGCCGCTTAAAAAGGCGTGCTGCTTCTCATTTGTTAGAAAATGCTGAAATGAATTTCCTACGATATAAATAAAGTCGCTTTTTACTTTTAAATCGAATTGGGTGCAGTCTTGTTCTACCCATTTAACAGATAGCTTCAAAGCCTAAGCTTTCTTCTGCGCTTCTTGCAGCATAGGTGGATGAATATCTACTCCAATCAGGAAATGTCCCGCTTGTGCTAATGGAATGGTCGCACGTCCTGTACCACAAGCTAAGTCAAGGATTATTCCGCTTTTGTGAGCCGCTTCTGTTAGTAAAAAAGAAACGTCTTCTGTATACTGCTCATTTTCATCATCGTATAAAAGAGGGTTATTATATTCTTCTAAATTTGTTAACATAAAAGCGGACCTCCGTGTAGGTGTGATTTTACATAATTATAGCAAAAAAGAGCTGAAACTATTTTCAGCTCTTTCATTTTTCAGCCCAATCCTCCACAATTTCCGTAAATCCACCTAGGTGTTCTTCAAATATCCGTTTTCGATGTCCGTTTGCTCCGGATGGATGAGGAAAGCCAAATAAATACGTATGCCGAGAAAACGAAGGTTCACGCGAAAGTTTTCTTAAAACATTTTCAACCGCTTTTCCCAGTGGAACAATTAAGCATGGATTCTTTATTTCGTTCAATTCATGCGGGAATACCTCAAAAGCATAGTGTGAAAGAAGCGCTGAGCGTTCAATTGGCGGCTGATGACCCGTATAGTTTTTCCCTTTATAAAAAACGGGGTATTTCAGTATAGACGTTGTATGCAGCATATCTCGCTGTGAAGCAAATAACTCAGCGGCACTGTCCATACCGATCGCTTTTTGAACGCCGCATCGATCTAACATGTCTATTAAATTTACTCTCATAGTCCCGCTAAAGCTAGCGGCTTTTTTTGTTTCGTACAGAACTTGTTCAAGCGGATGATGATGGGACAGGCTGGAAACGCATTGTTTAAAAGCGGTTTTCATTTGAAACCAGCCTGGTGTGATGCCGGCAATAATAATATGAACGTCTGGATTTATGTAATCGTTATGGGGCGAGTAGTACATGCTTAGTTCCTTTTCTTGACCGATTAAAAAGTCTTTTTGCAACAGCTGTTCTTTCGTAAAATTCATATTATGCAATTGTTGAAGGGCAGGCAGACATTGTTGAAAATAAGAATGTTGGCTAATCATAGGCTCTCTCTTTCCTTATCATTATTTCTTCTTTTATTTTCCCCAACAAACCGTTTTATATCAAATATGAACAAATTCTCATGAAAATTAATATTTACTAAAAGTTTACTTAAGTTTTAGTGAGGTGTGATAAAAACAAAGTAGTAATAGCGGCTTTTTTGTCATTTTAACGGTGAAACTACCAAAAGAAATGAAGAATTTTGGAGAATATTTTAATAAATTTACTGAAATTTTAAAATTATTTATTGAAAGCGTTTTATTAATGTGCTATTCTTCCAATATAAGAGATAAATATTTAGTGAAAATAGAAGATTATAATGGAGAGGTAAAAAGATGGCAACTTTAAAAGATATAGCGGCGTACGCTAATGTTTCCAGTTCAACCGTATCGAGAGTACTAAATAATGATCATACGCTTTCTGTATCTGGGGTTACTCGTGAACGCATTCTCCATGCAGCCAAAGAGTTGCAATATACGCCCGTGAAGATACGAAAAGGAACGGCAAACGGAAAGGATATAGAAGCTCCTCAAATAGGTATTATTTTTGCTCAATCCCTTGAAGAAGAGTTAGTAGATCCTTTTTTCTCCTCTATTCGCCATGGAATAGAAAGTGAATGCTCAGAAAAAGAAATTTTTACAGTAAAGTCATTTAGGCTAAAAGGCATGAAGCAAGAAGAGCTGCTGCAGGATCTTGATGGAGTGATTGTAGTGGGAAGAGTTAGTCCAGAAACGGTTCAAGAAGTGAGTGATCATTTAGATACTATTGTTTTTATCAATCACAAAGCGGATGAGGATTTGTACGATTCGGTCATGATTGATTTTGAGAAAGCTACTAAACATGCATTAAATCATTTATTTGACCTCGGTTATAAAAGAATTGGCTATATCGGAGGGACAGAAAGAGAACATTATATCAATGGAAGTTCTATTATTGAAGATCAGCGTCAAACGGTTTTTGAACGCGTTATGTATGAAAAAGGACTGCTTGATTCTGAGAAAGTTTATGTCGGTGAATATTCAATGAATGAAGGATATGAGCTGATGGGACAAGCGATTAAGCAAGGAAATCTTCCTGAGGCATTTTTTATCGCAAGTGATGCAATGGCAATAGGAGCAATGCGTGCCTTGCAGCAATCAAATATAAAGGTTCCTGAAGACGTAGCGATTGTAAGCTTTGATGATGTGGATATCGCAGCATTTGCGAGCACGCCGCTCACAACGGTCAAAGTATATACTGAAGAAATGGGAAGGCAGGCTGTTAAAATGCTAGTAGATAGGTTAAGCGGCAGGTCCGTTCCTTTAAAAGTCATGGTGCCGACTAAATTAATTTATCGTGAAAGCTGCGGAGCCTTACTCAAAAAACAGTAGCCTAAAAGTTACAACTTGAAAGGGGGTGATAGAAAAGAAGAATTTATACATAAAGAGTGATAAGGGGGAAGAAAAATAGAAAAACCATAGAAAAAGCAGGTTAAAAAGCCCTAGAAACTACATACTTATTGGCAGATAAGTATGTAAATGAAAAAGCTTTTTCATCTCTAGGACTCTTTGAACCTTTGTAAAAGTATAGGATTAAA
>Ga0209796_10001407_pt1 | contig 10178 bp, 7 predicted proteins | sample AgamicOrSfrz_FD_187167 | JGI IMG/M metagenome (GOLD analysis project Ga0209796, IMG submission 187167) | Agave microbial communities from Guanajuato, Mexico - Or.Sf.rz (SPAdes) (version 2) | ecosystem: Host-associated > Plants > Phyllosphere > Phylloplane/Leaf | place: Guanajuato, Mexico...
CCATACAATGAAAAATATCGAAAATCGCATACTATTTAATACCACAACAGCACTTTGCTTGTAGAGTAGAATTTATTAGGCGGGTTTCTTTTTAAAGGGAAGCGTTCTAAGGAAATTACTTATGGCTAATATTCCTACTAAACGAGGTTTCCCTCCTATTAACCATGGATGAAAGAGGGTAGAGGAATGAAAAGAAGAGAGAAAAAACTAATACAAGTAGTAACAATCCTCCTTTTGCTGCTATCAATGGCATTTCCTGTTTATGCAGTCGATTCAAGTTACTATGATGAAGAACATCGGCCTCAATATCATTTTACCCCTGAAGCAAATTGGATGAATGATCCAAACGGGATGGTCTATTATGCAGGGGAATATCATCTGTTCTATCAATACCATCCATATGGTTTACAATGGGGACCAATGCACTGGGGTCATGCTATTAGCAAGGATTTAGTTCATTGGGAACATCTCCCGATTGCACTTTCTCCCGATGATAATGGTACAATTTTTTCCGGCAGTGCAGTAGTGGATTGGAATAATACGAGTGGGTTTCAGACAGGGGTCGAGAAACCACTTGTAGCAATTTATACGCAAGATAATGCAGGAAACCAGGTGCAAAGCATTGCCTATAGTAATGATAAAGGAAGAACATGGACGAAGTACCCCGGAAATCCGGTCATTCCGAACCCGGGAATCAAAGACTTCCGGGATCCAAAAGTATTTTGGCATGAAGGAACAAATAAGTGGGTGATGGTGCTTGCAACTGGTGACAGAATAAAAATCTATACATCTTCTAACCTGAAAAAATGGACTTATGCAAGCGAATTTGGACAGGGACACGGAAGTCAGGGTGGAGTCTGGGAATGTCCAGATTTATTTGAACTTCCTGTAGACGGTAATACAAATCAAAAGAAATGGGTACTGCAAGTCAGCTTAGGAAACGGAGCTATTTCCGGAGGATCAGGTATGCAATATTTTGTGGGAAGTTTTGATGGAACAACCTTTGTCAACGAAAATGCACCGAGTCAAGTTCTTTGGACAGACTATGGAAAAGACTTCTATGCGGCTGTTTCATGGTCTGATATCCCATCTTCAGATGGACGACGACTTTGGTTAGGATGGATGAGCAATTGGCAATATGCCAACGATGTTCCTACAACACCATGGAGAAGTGCGATGTCTATTCCAAGAAAATTAGAGTTAAAAACGACTTCAGAAGGAGTCAGGGTAGTTCAAACTCCGGTAACAGAATTGGAATCAATTCGAGGAGTTTCTCAACAGTGGACAAATGAGACCATATCACCCATAGGCGGTAATTTATTGTCAGGCGTATCAGGTGACGCTTTTGAGATCAATGCAGAATTCCAAGTGAACACTTCTCAGGCTACTGAATTTGGTTTCAAGGTTCGAAAAGGAGGAAATCAGTATACAACGATTGGTTATGACAAAAGTAGTTCCTCATTATTTGTGGATCGAACTCAGTCTGGAAACGTGACATTTAACCCAAACTTTAATAATGGAAAACATAGTGCTCCGTTGCAACCTGTGAATGGAAAAGTAAAACTTCGTATTTTTGTTGATCGCTCCTCGATCGAAGTTTTTGGAAATGATGGGCAAAAAGTCATCACGGACGTAATTTTACCGGATTTAACCAGCAAAGATCTTGAGATTTATGCTTTAAATGGTAGTGTAAAATTAAACAATCTTACTTTTCATCCTATAAATAAAGTGTGGAAAAATTCACCTTTTAAATCCAACTTATCTGGATGGACGACAGTGAACGGCATGTGGGCCGATACAATTGATGGAAAACAAGGAAGATCGGATGGAGACTCCTTCATTTTGTCTTCACAATTCGGAACCGACTTTACGTATGAATCTGACATATCTATTAAGGATGGAAATGCAAGGGGAGCAGGAGCTCTTGTATTTCGATCTAATAAAGATGCCAAAAATAGTTATCTTGCGAATATAGATGCTAAAAACGATGTTGTAAAGTTCTTTAAATTTGAGAACGGCTTGGCTACTGTGATAGCCGAATATCCTACTTTAATAGATGTAAATAAGAAATATCATCTTAAAACAGTTGCTAACGGGAGTAATTTTAAAATTTATTTGGATGGTCGTTTGGTAATAGATGCTAATGATTCTACTTTCACAACCGGAAAATTTGGTTTGAACGTTTGGGATGCTACAGCCACCTTCCAAAATGTTACACAGCAGGTGACAAAGATTGAATTGCCGAATCATGATTTTGAAACAGGTGACCTGGATAGTTGGGAGGTTGTTAGTGGAAATGCTTTCAGCAATGGGGATGTAACAACAGATACAAATTTCTGGGGGGGACCATTTAATCTAAGTGGCAAGTACCACCTTTGGGGATTCAAAGATGGAGGAGATGAACAAACTGGCGTTCTCAAGTCGTCGAACTTTGTACTTGGGGGTGATGGAAAGATTGACTTTCTCGTTGCTGGAGGAAGCGATATCAGCAAGCTTTATGTAGCATTAGTAAGAGCATCAGATGGAACAGAACTCTTCAAAGAAACAGGCACAAACAATGAAGCATACACAAGAAAAGTCTGGGATGCATCAGCATACATTGGAACAGAATTTTATATAAAAGTAGTGGACAATGGAACAGGAGGTTTTGGACACATTAATCTTGATGATGTAAATGTTCCTATTGAAGCATTAAAATGACAGTTAAGAGCATAATTTAAGATCCGGTATTTCCTTTAAGTAGGGAATACCGTTGTTTTTTGAATAATTTCAAGCTCCGTGTGTAGTTTCCCTGAATTAAATATTTACATAAAGCTTTTTATAGAAGAATAAAAATGTTTCATTAATTTTATAAAGATTTAAAATAAAAATTGAATAGATATAGCTTTATAACAGCTTGTTATCTTCTTTACTGTTAATTGAAACCATGTAAGTAAACTTAGAATATTTAAATTACATACACCTTAAGAATTGTTTAACTCGTCAAAAAAGAGGCTTCGCCTAATAAAGCAAAGCTCCCTTTTTGACGAGTTTCTTTTATAAAAAAATCCTACTCATTTGTTCTTTTCGCAAATGATTTATAAATAAATTAGTATATTTTTGGATTATATGTAAAAAAATAAACCTTATTGAGGAGGTGCATTGTTTGAAGATTTCTAGTAGAAAGTCTTATAAAAATAAAAAAAAGACTCCCACAAATGATTCAACTGCTTCTATCCTTGATGATCGTCAACTGAATCTGGAGTTACAAGAGAACTTACGCATCCTTAAACATGAATTTGGTAACACTACTGACTTAATTATTCGGAAGTTCGTCATCGGGAGTCCGAAATCAATCGAGATAGCAGCAATTTATATGGAAGGTTTAGCTGATGATGAACTTATCAATGAATTCATTACTCATTCTCACTCCTTAATGGTTGAATCAACTGAATTACTTGAAATAGAAAATAATCAAATAGCTTATATTCAAAACATCTTTAATTTTTTAAAGGAAATTTCTTTAACTATCGGAAAGACAACAGTGACCAGTTACTGGAAAGATGTTATCCCATCCTTATTAGATGGAAATACGATTGTATTATTTGATGGTTCTCATGATGTATTAAACATTAGTACAGTGGGCGGTAATTATCGAGCGATATCTGAACCGACTACCCAGGCGGTAGTAAGAGGTTCTAAAGAAGGTTTTATTGAATCAATTAGCTCCAACATAGTTATGATTCGACGTCGGGTTAAAAATGAAAAACTTAGAATAGAAAAGATGAAAATAGGTGAAGTATCCAATACAGATGTAGCCATCATGTATATAGAAGGTTTTGTAAAAGATCAAACTCTAGTCGAAGTTAAGCAGAAATTGGAGAAAATTGATACCAACGCTATTTTGGAATCCAATCATATTGAAGAATTGATCCAGGAAAAAGCACTTACACCATTTCCTACTGTATCTAGTACAGAAAGGCCTGATCAGTTATCTAGAAGTTTATTAGAGGGTAAAATAGCCATCTTTGTAGAAGGAACACCGTTTGCACTCGTTATCCCTAGCGTATTTTCCGATTTCTTGAAATCATCTGAAGACTACACCCTAAGCTATGCTATCAGCAGTTTAATAAGAATATTACGATATATCTCTTTTCATTTTTCTATATTTAGTTCGCCAATTTATATAGCAATAGTTACTTATCATCATGAAATTATTCCAACAAATTTCCTAATCAGTTTAATTGCCCAACGTCAAGGAGTTCCTTATCCAGTTATTATTGAGGCTTTATTATTGGAATTCACTTTTGAAATTCTAAGGGAAGCTGGAATCCGTATTCCTCGAGCCATTGGACCTACGATTTCAATTGCCGGTGCATTAGTAATTGGTGAAGCAGCTGTATCTGCAGGTCTTGTTTCCCCTACTATGACCATTGTTGTTGCACTGACAGCTATTTCAAATTTCGCCATTCCTTCATACAGTATGGCAAATGCTACCAGGATACTTCGTTTTACATTCATGCTATTAGCTTCTTTTTCGGGCCTTTATGGCGTTACTTTAGGATATCTTCTCATGATAGCTCATTTATGTAAATTACGCTCATTTGGAAGTCACTATTTATCGCCATTCTCGCCTTTCTATCTATCTGGAAATCAAGACGCTATTCTTCGCTTTCCATTTTCATTACTAGATAATAAAAGCAAAGAAAACAATTAATAGAGATAGTAAAAAAGAAATTTTACTCATTGAAATCTTAAGCAATTGTAAAGAGATGATATATATGAAAATTAAGTGGATGATGAAAATTATATCCCTACTTTTATGTTTTATATTTATTAACATATTCCTTACTGGATGTTGGAGCCAAAGGGAATTGGGGGATATCTCTATGGTAACAAGTATAGGGGTGGATAAAATACCGAATGAAGATGCATATCTTTTTACGTTTCAAATTATTATCCCCAGCCAAGTGTCTCCTGTAAAAGGTGGTGGAGGGGAACAGGCTCCTGTAACCATTATTTCGCAAAAGGGAAAAACCTTATTCGAAGCTATACGGGGAGCATCTCAAAAAGCACCGAATCAATTATTTTTCCCTCATGCACGTTTGTTTGTTTTTAGTGAAGATGTAGCAAAAGACGGACTAGGGGATTTTTGGGATATGCTTGAAAGAGATCACGAAATCCGCCCTCTAACAACTATTTTCATTACTAAAGGAAGTAAGGCAAAGACCATTCTCACTATTATGACACCAATAGAAAAAATGCCATCTGATAGCCTGTTAGAGGAAAGTAAACTGGCTGAGAAAAGATTGGCTTTTACTACCAGGGTGGATATTGACGATACAATCAAAGCCATTGCTACACCAGGTAAAGAGCCATTTATGGGGGGGGTAGAAATGATAGGAAACTCCCAAGCTGCACAGGCTGATAATATTAAACAGGCTGAACCGAAGGCTATTATCAAAGCAAATGCTATTGCTCTTTTCTATGGTGAAAAACTTCAAGGGTGGTTAAAAGATGGTTCTGCCCGAGGATTATTGTGGGTGCTGGGAAAAGTTAAAAGTACTGTTATGAATGTTCCCTGTAAAAATAAAGAAGATTTCATTAATGTCGAAATTCTTAATTCAAAAGCTCAGATTCACCCTCAAATAAAAAATGGAAGACCAAAAATGCAAGTTACGATAGATACTGAAGCAAGTATAGGAGAAACTAGTTGTTTTATTGATTTAACTGATTCGGAAGAAATTGTTCGGATTCAAGAGAGGGTAGGAAAACAAATTAAAAAAGAGGCAGATGAAGCCATTCATATTGCTCAAAAATATAAAAGTGATGTCTTTGGGTTTGGAACTATTATTTATCGTTCCTATCCAGGAGAATGGAAAAAATGGGAAAGTTCATGGAAAGATCATTTTAAGGAAATGGAAGTAGAAGTAAAAGCAAATGTATATATCCGTCGTTCTGGCTTACGTAACAAACCTCTTCAAAACAAGTAGTATCTTTTAAAATAAACATAGGAGATACAATTAATTTTGACAAAGGTTTAAATCAGAAACTCGGGAAAGGAAGGTAGTTTCAATGGGAAATATAAAAATTAATACGTTGCAACTATTTTGTCTTATCGTTTTATTTGACCTTGGCACTGCTATCGTAGTTAGTTATGGTGCAGAAGCCCACCGGGATGCCTGGCTGGCCATTCTGATTGGTGGTTTTTTTGGGGGGGCACTCATATTTTTACTCTATGGTTCTCTGTATCGTATGTATCCAAATTTTTCTCCTATTCTTTATGCTCAGCAAATAGTAGGAAAATGGATTGGTTGGCCTTTGGGAGTGATATTTGTTATTTATTTTCTTCACGGTGCAACAAGGGATCTTCGGGATTATGGAGATTTGCTTACTTCATCTATGTTTACTCAGACACCGTTATTTATTATACATATAATGATGATTCTTTCTATGATTTATGTTTTATACCTCGGGATTGACGTTTTGGCCAGACTTGCTGAAATTCTTTTTGCGATTCTTTTTATACTAGGTGTCATGGCGGTTATTTCTATTTCATTGTCAAAAAAGATAGATTTTGACCATTTATCTCCGATTATGGAACAGGGGCTAACAGGGGTACTATCAAATTCATTTCCATCGTTGTTTGTCGTACCTTGGGGGGAAATGCTGGCTTGTACTTTAATTTTCCCATACTTAAATAATCCGCGATCAATAATGAAAGTAGGATTATCTGCCATTTTTTTTAGTGCAATTATTTTGAGCTTCACCATTATGATCAATATTTCGGTTCTGGGCGTTGATGTTTTTGATCGAGCTAATTTTGCCCTATATGAGACCATTAGAAGAGTAAGTCTTATGGAATTTATTGAACGTTTAGATCCTATTGTTCTTGTCACCCTTATTATTGGGGATTTTTTTAAAGTTGGTATATTTTTTTATGCTGCTGTCATTGGAACTACAGATCTTTTTAAGATAAAAAACCCTAAAACTCTTGTTTTGCCTATCGGAATTATTATACTCCTAGCATCGTTGACGGTTTCGGGAAACTTTGCTGAACATGTTAAAATCGGTTCTGGAATTTTACCATCTTATGTACATGTACCAATATCAGTTATCATCCCCCTTTGTTTATTAATAGTAGCAATGATTCGTAGGCGCTTTAAACCTCATTAATTTTTTAGTTGCGATTTTCTTTTATGAAAAGAATAAATAATAGTTATGAAAAATGATAAAAGCAAACAAATTAAGATGATACATTCTATTGTATCCATTGTTTTGTATTCATTTATTATACTTCCAATGGCAGTATGCGCTTTAACACCACTTAAAAGTTCCAAGGCAAAGTCAACGAGATGAATAAGTGAAATTAACAGAAGAAAGATAAATAACACTTTCAATTAAATCATCCTCCTTAAGTAACTATGACATTTAAGTACGAAGGAAGAGAAAATTCCTCCTCATAATTTAACCATTGGACTAAGATTTTATGTAAAATCAAAAGTGCAAACCGTATAGATCTTCATGCTTCTTCCTTATCGAATAATAAACCATTAGACTTTTCCCCTGGGACATGTGATAGGTTTTCCCTATCTTTACTACTATATTTGAGCTGAACCCAAATAGTTAGACAAAATCTAACTATTTGGAATGCTCCTATTAGGCAACCTTCCCTTTTCGGTGAGTTTCTTCTATTATATATTGTTTTTGTTAAGAGATGGATTTAGGTTCCTATGTTAAACGTAAAAAGCTTCTTTATTTCTTTCTTGTAAAGATTGATCAATTTTTTCGCGGAATTGTATTTTTTTATATTCACACAAGATTTGCTCTAAAAACAATTCAGCCACTATTTCATCCGACATAGTGGTTTCAGTTCGTTGAATCTCATTTAACACATTATTTTCTATAAAATGTTGACCCATTTATTTTTTAACTCGTACACTTAGTATTCCTCTTTTTCAATTTTTAATATGAGATTGATAGATAAAATGAAACACAGAACAATATTAAACGTATATAAATAAATGTTTTAATATTTACTCTTACTGACGACAAATTATTTCTTTTTCTAATTGTAATATAGAGATTATGTTATTTTTATGATAAATGATATAAGCATTAAAGGTATAGAAAGTTTCATATAAAATTAATTTAATCTTATTTATATAAGTAATAGTTAACGTATTTTATAAAAAATAGAGTTAATTATTACTTATATTGTAGAAAAAGCCCATATTTGTCGTCACTTTGAGTAAATAATAAAACTTTTATTTTTATGAGTTAGTTTATCTATTTACTTCTTTATATAAAATAAATTACTTTTGTATTTTTTTAGTTGAATATATGTTATTAAAAACATAGTAATGTTAAATGTTTGGAGATTTTCTGTTTGATTATAATTAATATAACAATTTCTTGAAAGTAAGGTAGAAGATAGGTTGGTATAACATAAAAAGTGAAATGCAGCATTTTTCTATAAACTAGATAAAAGATATCTTAACTTTATAAAAAGTAAATTTATATACATATTTAATTATAGAAATACTTGATATTTAATTATCATTTTTAATAATTTTAAATTTGTGATGAATGTTACTAGTAGTATTTAGAGGTTCTTTAGGGTCTATATACATATGAATAAGAAGACATGATCTGTGAAAGGAGGAGGTTGTATGCAAGGTTTTTCTTTGGTTAATATAGGAAGAGAAGCATGGAAGATAAAAAGGGATTTCATAAAGTCGTATCATTGATGCTGGATACTACGTATTATGATGCCTTAGAATACAGAAGCGAGCATCACCAGCGAAAAAACGAAGACATATTCAGCGATTTCACATATAAAGAAATGATGTACTACTACATTCATCAATGAAAGCATACTCGAAAGAATCGAGTATGAAAAGAAAACACAAAGACCGAATACGTACGGATTTTATTGCAGTTTTATCAGTGTGCGGTAGAAAGTGAGTCGGTCTTAAGACGGAATGTAGACTATTATATAGAAGAAACCATCTTTAAAAAGGAAGCCGTCTAAAAAGTTGTCAGTGAAAATAAAAATTATTTAATGTTAAAAACTATTGATAAAAACATTTAAGGTTTTAGAGTAATTCTTACCTATATTTTGCAAGGTACTTTTATTTATGCTAACAAATTTCAGTCTATTTTTATTGCAAACACTAGTATACGGCCCCAATTCAATTCCTTTACATATTGTTGAACTTCCTCAGCAGATAATCCTAAAGAGTAAAACTTGGAGGGTAGTTCATCTTTGTAAAAATGAAATGAATTTGCCATTGGATTGTTATCCCCTGATTCTGATATACCAATATCATTTGTATTTAACGCATTTGTCAATTCGTCAGTACGATCTTTTTCATGTGCTAGTAAGTAGATATTATCTTTTCTGAATCCTAGGCTTAAAAATTGTTCAATAGCCTCTTTTGCTTCATAGCCATCCTTTACAACTCTTATTTTCTTCATTAAAAAACCTCCTTAATCACAGGCTATTTAATGGCAGTTTGCGATATGAATAACTTGCTACCTTTTTAGAACATCTCAACTACGCTTTAGATATTCTAGGTTGAGATATGAGGCCTGTGAATATATTTGTTGGAATTGAAATAGTACATATAATTGTGATGAAACCAACATCTTTCCAATAGTTAAAATCTGTCCAAGATGTAACTGAACTGTTTTACAATTGTATTAATAAAGTCGATAATATGGATTGAACCTTCATTGTTTCTTTTCATTATAATATTGCACAGGGAACATAGATCCTTCTGAGACCATTTTATTATCTTCAATGTCCATAGGGTCGGGATGACCAGCTTTGTGTATGGGAAATGAGGCCAATTTTTTGGGCGATGATTTATATGAAATAACTCTTTTTACACTTCGAACAAACCCTTTTACCTTATCTAAGTTTGATTTATCCTTCAATAAATAAGTTGTAATCCCTACGCCTACTGTTGAAATAGCAAGACCAGAAATAAGTGCTTTTTGTCGCATTCTACTTACTCCTCTCTATATTTTATTTAAACTTTGAAACCATTTTCCCTACGTGATAGCCTAATAAACCTGTATTTTCGAGTGTAAGTTACAAGCTTGAGGGTTATCCATTATATTTTAAAGGCACATCGTTCAATTTAACTTGTCGATTATCTCGTGATCGTATTCTAATTCAAATTTAGATGTTT
>Ga0209796_10001408_pt1 | contig 10169 bp, 8 predicted proteins | sample AgamicOrSfrz_FD_187167 | JGI IMG/M metagenome (GOLD analysis project Ga0209796, IMG submission 187167) | Agave microbial communities from Guanajuato, Mexico - Or.Sf.rz (SPAdes) (version 2) | ecosystem: Host-associated > Plants > Phyllosphere > Phylloplane/Leaf | place: Guanajuato, Mexico...
ACCTCGAGCGCGACCGGCGCGCCGCTCCGACGCTGGTCGAACAGGTAGTGCAAGGCTTCGCCCGGGCGATCGAGGCTCAATCGTTACGCGCGGGCGCGTTGCTGCCCTCCGTCCGGCAACTGGCCCAGAGTCACGAACTCAGTACGTTCACGGTGACGGAAGCGTACAACCGTCTCGTGTCGATGGGGCTCGTGGTCGCGCGGCGCGGCTCCGGGTATCGCGTGGCGGCGCGCCCGTCGTCCGCGCGGCCCGCGGTGACCGACTGGCAGCCGCCGAGCCTCACCGCGACCTGGCTCCTGTCCGACGTGTTCGCCGATCATTCGGTGCCGATCAAGGCGGGCGGCGGCTGGCTGCCGAACGAATGGATCAATGAAACGGGTTTGCAGCACGCGCTGCGTGCGATGAGCCGCGTGCCTGCGGCGCGGTTCGGCGATTACGGTCATCCATACGGGTTCGCGCCGTTGCGCGAGCGCATCGCGGAGCAACTCGACCGGCGCGGCTTGCCGGTCGACGTGTCGAACGTGTTGCTCACGCAAGGCGCGACGCAGGGGCTCGACCTGATCGTGCGTACCTTGCTGCGCGCGGGAGATTCGGTGATCGTCGAAGATCCGGGTTATTGCAACCTGCTGCAGATTCTCAAGCTGGCGGGACTGGTCGTACATGGCGTGCCGCGCACGCCCGCCGGCATCGATACCGATGTACTCGAAACACTCGTCGCGCAGCACAAGCCCAAGGCCATTTTCGTCAACACGACGCTGCAGAATCCGACCGGCGCGACCTTCGGCATGTCAGCCGCGTTTCGCTTGCTGCAGATCGCCGAGCGTCAGCGCATGTGGGTGATCGAGGACGACGTGAGCCGCGAGCTGGCGCCGTCCGGTGCGCCGCTTTTCGCCGCAATGGAAGGCTTGCAGCGGGTGCTGTATGTCAGCGGTTTTTCGAAGACGGTAACGCCGGGACTGCGCTGCGGCTATGTGGTCGCGGAGCGCGCGGTGTTGCGTGAGCTGGCGCGCACGAAGATGGCGGTGGGGCTGACGTCTTCGGAAGCGATCGAGCGGATCGTGGACAAAGTGCTGCTCGAAGGGCGCTACGCGCGCCACGTGGAAGCCGTGAACGAGCGGCTGAAGCTCGCGCACGCAACCGTCGAGGAGCGGCTCGATTCGCTCGGGCTCGAAGTGTTTCATCGCCCGCGCGCAGGGCTTTTTTTATGGGCGCGTTTGCCGATCGACGCCGCGCGCGCCGGCGACGTGGCGACCGCCGCGCTCACGCACGGCATCTGGCTTGCGCCCGGCTCTTACTTCCGTCCCGACGACGCGCCGAGCGCATGGTTCCGCTTCAACGCCCCGTATTCGACCGACGACGCGTTGTGGCGCTTCATCGAGCAGGTTGGGCGTGGCGTGATCTAGCCGCACGCAGGTGCCCGGATGAAAAGGGTGCCCACGCGCTCACGCGCGGATGGTGTCGATCAGCTTCAGTGCGATCGGATAGAGCGAGCAAACCAGCAGCAGCGCCATTGCGATATTGAAGACGCGCAGGCGCTTCGGGTCGGACAGCACGCGGCGCATTGCGGTGCCGAAACCGGCCCACAGGCAGATGCACGGAAAGCCGATCACATAGAACAGCGCCGCCATTGCTATCGCGTTCATGCTGTAGCTCTCGCTCAAATGGATCGTGGTGGCGGCGGTCAATACCATCATCCATGCCTTCGGATTGACCCACTGGAAAGCGATGGCTTCATAGAATTTCATTGGCCTGCGCTCGCCCTGCTTTACTTTCAATTCGCCGGACGTGCCGATTTTCCACGCGAGGTAAAGCAGGTACGCGACGCTCGCGACTTCGAGCACCGTGTAGAGCACCGGGAACTGAATGAAGGCTTCGCCGAGACCGATGCCCACCGACAGCATCAACAGCACCACGCCGGCGCTAATACCCGACAGATGCGGCAACGTGCGGCGAAAACCGAAGTTGACGCCCGAAGCCAGCAGCATGGTGTTGTTCGGACCTGGCGTGATCGTAGTGACGAGCGCGAACAGGATGCCGGCTGGCAGCGCGCTGAGCGTGAAGTAAGACATGGCGGACTCCAAAGACTGGCAGAGGACTTTGGAGCATTCTAGCGAGCGTTGCCGGTACAGTACCTGTACGGATTTAAAGATGGTGTCCGGTACAGACGCCTGCGCACTGTTCGGACCGCGCGTGACTACGGTAAAACGACGCGATTTACGGCCAGAACTGGCCATTCGATATTGCCTCGCCAGTTCGCCGAAACAGCGCTAGCGCGTGCCGGCGCGCTCGTGATTGCCTGTCAGTTCCACCACGAAGTCAAGAAAAGCACGGGTCTTTGCCGGCACGTGGTGCCGGGATGCGTAGTAGACGTATAACGGATACCGTTCGTCTACCCACTCGGGAAAGAGATTGACCAACCGGCCGTCGGCAATCAGGGGCTCGGCACCGAACAGCAACATCTGCGCAATCCCGGAACCGGCGAGACATGCGTTGAGCAAGGCACCCGGATCGTTGACCGTGAGTCGTCCCTGAGTGTCGACCACAATGCGTTTCCGCTTGCGATGAAATTCCCACTGGAACGGCTTGCCTGTCTCCGGGTTGCGAAATTCGAGGCATCTGTGGCTTCGACCTTGCAGGTCCTCGGGTTTTGCCGGCCGTCCCCAACGAGCAACGTACGAGGGCGCTGCGACCGTCACGATGCGGGTGTCGAGCAGCTTTCTCGCGATCAGGGTAGACGCTTTGGGTTCGCCGAATCGCACGGCGAGGTCGAAGCCGTCCATGACGAGGTCGCCAAGACTGTCTCGCGCGATGAACTCGATTTCGAGTTCGGGATGTGCGTCCATGAACGCATCGAGTTGTTGCCCGAGAATGGTCCGGTAGACGACAGGATCCAGATTGATTCTCAGCTTTCCACGCACAGCGGACGTGCCGCCTGCGGCAGCGGCCGCTGCTTCCTCAAGTCCGGCGAGATGGGGCATGACCTGCTCGTAAAAGCGGCGGCCCTCTTCAGTCAGGGAGACGGAGCGCGTTGTCCGGCTGAAGAGCCGGATGTTCAACCTTTTTTCCAGCCGCGCAATCGCCCGACTGACGCCCGGCGGCGTCATTCCTATTACCTCCGACGCGGCCACAAACGTTCCCGCATCCACTACGGCGGCGAACACGCTAATGCTGCCGGAAAGCTTCTCGCTACTGGATCTCATGGTTGCTCGAGTCAATACGTTTGGCGGAGCGCAATCGACCGCGTGAAATCGAACGCTGCGCCGCGCAGCAGTGGACGTGTCCGTTGATCATGCCAAATCGGTGACGCTCTGTCACTTATCTGATGACATCCATGTCATTTTGTTTCTTTAAGTGCTTGGCCAGAATACGTCTCACCGAAACATCTGCTGGACGCTTCAACGGAAACCGCTCGCGGCGCGCGTTTTCGCCCATCACTGAAGCACTGTAATGCCGCGATTCATTCATTCGGGAAGAAACGGAAAATGGCAGTTCAAACAGATCGTCGTCGTCTTCTGAAGGGTGCGTCGAGCCTGCTGGCTCTTGCGACACTTGGTGGCGTCGCAAGCCGCGACGCGCGGGCAGTATCGCCGCGCGCGAGTGGCGACGCCGCGCTGGCCCGTCACCCGGCCTACAGTTCGATCGATCAATGCCTGCAGAGGGCAGTGGACGACGGCACGGTTGCCGGTGTTGTCGCCATGGGCGCAACCGACCGCGGACTGGTGTACGAGGGAGCATGTGGCCGGGCGAACGCCCGCACTGGCGAGGCCATTAGTCCCGACACAGTCTTCTGGCTCCTGTCGATGACAAAGGCGATTACCGCAACCGCGTGCATGCAACTCATCGAGCAGGGCAGACTGCGGCTGGATCAACCTGCGGGCGAAATCCTGCCGCAATTGAAGTCGCCTCAAATCCTCGACGGATTCGACGTCTCCGGGCAACCCAAGCTGCGTCCCGCGCGCAATGCGATCACGGTACGCCATCTCCTCACGCATACCTCCGGATTTACGTACAGCATCTGGAGCGACAAGCTCAGCCGGTACGAGACGGTGACGGGCATGCCGGACATCGGCTATTCGATGAACGGTGCATTCGCGGCGCCGCTCGAGTTCGAGCCGGGCGAGCGCTGGGAGTACGGCATCAGCATGGACTGGGTCGGCAAGCTGGTCGAGGCCGTGACCGATCAGTCGCTGGAAGTCTACTTCCGTGAGCACATCTTCGATCCGCTGAGCATGCGCAACACGGGATTTCTCATCGGTAGCAAGCAGAAGCAGCGCGTCGCCACCATGCACAGGCGTCAGGCGGACGGCTCACTCGCGCCTGAGCCGTTCGAAACCAACCAGCGCCCCGAATTTTTCATGGGCGGAGGCGGACTCTTCAGCACGCCGCGCGACTACATGGCGTTCCTGCAGATGCTGTTGAACGGCGGCACGTATCGCGGCGAACGCGTGCTACGCGCCGACACCGTCGCGACGATGTTCCGCAATCACATTGGCGATCTGCAGGTCGCGGAAATGAGGACGGCACAGCCGTCGTGGTCGAACAGCTTCGATCAGTTTCCTGGCACCGCGCACAAGTGGGGGCTGTCGTTCGACATCAATACAGAGCGAGGACCCCACGGACGAAGCGCAGGCAGTGTGAGCTGGGCCGGATTGTTGAACACCTACTTCTGGGTGGATCCGGTCAAGCGTGTCGCCGGATCGCTCTTTACGCAAATGCTGCCCTTCTACGATGCGCGCGTAGTGGACCTCTACGGACAGTTCGAGAAGGCGTTTTACGACGGTTTGCGTCGCGCCTGAGCGATTGACCGTCGGCACATTCACCCTGCGTCAACCGATATATCCACACATGGAGAACGAGCAATGTATGCAATCACAGGAATCACCGGCAAGGTGGGTGGCGCAGTGGCCCGCGAACTGCTGGCTGCTGGTCAGCCGGTGCGCGCAGTCGTGCGCGATGCGACGCGGGCAGAGGCGTGGGCAGAGCGAGGTTGCGGGATCGCGACGGCTTTCATGGAAGACCCTTCGTCGCTCGCTGCGGCGTTCGAAGGCGCGACGGGCGTATTCATCCTGCCGCCTTCGGAGTTCGATCCGGAGCCCGGGTTTCCTGAAGCGCGCACAGTGATAGAGGCTGTGTGCGCAGCACTCCTGAAGGCGCGGCCCGACAAGGTCGTTTGCCTCTCGACGATCGGCGCACAGGCCGACGAGGTCAACCTGCTCACTCAACGCACGCTGATGGAGCAGGCGCTGCGCGAGATGCCGATGCCCGTGACGTTCCTGCGGCCTGGCTGGTTCATGGAGAACGCCGCGTGGGATGTTGCGTCTGCAAGCGACGATGGCGTCATTGCCAGTTACCTGCAGCCGCTCGACAAGCCCGTGCCGATGGTCGCCACCGCGGACGTGGGCCGCGTTGCTGCCGAACTGCTTCAGCAGACGTGGCGCGGTGTGCGCGTCGTCGAGCTTGAGGGTCCACGCCGGACGAGTCCTAACGATCTCGCAGCGGCTTTCGCCAGTGTGTTGAGTCGTCCTGTACGTGCGGAAGCCGTCGAAAGGCAGACGTGGGAAGCGCTGTTCCGCACGCAGGGCATGAAACATCCTATGCCCCGCATGCGCATGCTGGACGGCTTCAACGAAGGCTGGATCGATTTCGAAAGCAGTTCTGACGAAATCTTGCGAGGCCACGTCGAACTGGAGACCGTTCTGGGCGAGCTTGTGTCGCGTCGCACCTGACCAGAGCCGATAGCCCGATGCGGACTAAGGGTCTTACTTTACTGATACATCAGGATTTCGTTCAAACCAGGATTACACGATGGAATACAGCACGCTTGGCAGAACTGGGCTACGGGTTTCGCGGCTGAGCCTGGGCGCAATGACTTTTGGATCTGGCTCGGGCATCTGGGGCACTATTGCCGGATTGAACAGCGATCAGGCCGCCCGGCTCGTCGCAATGGCCGTGGAACGCGGCGTCAACCTGATCGACACGGCGGACGCCTACTCGCAGGGTCGCTCAGAAGAGGTCGTGGGCCATGTCCTGAAAGCGCTGGGGCTGGACGAAGATCGAATGCTCGTCGCGACCAAGGTTCGGCTACGCACCGGCACCGGCCAGAACGAAGTAGGATTGGGCCGCTCACACATCATGCGCTCGGTCGAGACAAGCCTGAAGAGACTGGGTCGCGATCACATCGACCTGTTCCAGTTGCATGACCGTGACGCGCTGGTTCCGCTCGACGAGACGCTTCGTGTTCTGGACGACCTCGTCACCCAGGGCAAGGTCCGCCATATCGGCGTGTGCAATTTCAGTGCAGGCGATCTCGAGCGGGCCGTCGGCATAACGTCCCGTACCGATCGAGCTCATGTCGTCAGCAATCAGGTGCACTACTCGCTGACGAGCCGCGATATCGAACACGAAATCATGCCGGTTGCAGCGACAAACAGAATCGGCCTTTTTGTCTGGAGTCCGCTCGCAGGTGGCTACCTGAGCGGCAAGTACTCGCAGAATGGGGAAGCGGCCGGGCGGCGTGCCAAACTCGACTTTCCGCCGGTCGATACAGTCAGGGCGGAGCCGATCCTCGCAGTATTGCGTGAAGTCGCCGACGAACTAGGGGCCACGCCCGCTCAAGTCTCATTAGGCTGGTTGCTCGCGCGCGAGCAGATCACTTCTGTCATCGTCGGAGCCCGCACGTGTGAGCAACTCGCAGCTAATCTCGATGCACAAAATCTCGTATTAACCTCCGAACAGTGCGCGCGGCTCGATGAAGTATCTGAACCATCAGTGCCGTTCCCCTACTGGATGCAACGTTTCCATGACCGGGATCGCGTCTTCGGTTGAGTGGCGGGGCGTCGGGAGTCTTGCCTGCGCGAGGCGGTTGAATGGGGAAAGTCTGCGGCCCTGTCACGCCACTACTCTCATCCTGATCGACACGCGGCAGAGCAGGCCACGTACCACCGGACACACAGCACAATCAGGGAATGTAGCGTTGCTCCCTGAGTTCGGTCAGCATCTCGATGTACATCTCCTCCGAATCGATACAATCATGGAAGCCATGTTTGCGCGCCTTTATCGTGCTAGAGATGTTGTCAAAGGTCGTTTTGAAAATCATGTCGCCAAACTTCCACGACACGATCTGGTCGTACGGGTAGTCTCGAAGGTTGTGCTTCTTGACCAGACTGTTCCACAGCTCTGCCTTGTCGGCCATCATCTGTTGTAACAGCATGGGGAACGGCTCACCGGCCGACACATCGAAAAACTCCGCCAGACGCGGCCAGACGCGAGACCATCTGAAGTAATCGCCATTCGTGATGTTGTAAATCTCGCCTCGGCATGCGTCGGTCTCGCCCGCCCAATCGACGGCGCTCGCGAGAATTCGAGTATCGGTAATCTGGTAGAGCGCGTCGAAAGCGGCGCGGGGGCCGGGAAAAGACATTGGAACGCCCAGGGCCTTCGCTAACGTTCCATAGACTGCAATCACCATCAGCAGATTCATGGGATTGCCCACGGCAACCCCTGCAACACCCTCGGGACGCAATGCAGTCCAGGACCATGATTTGCCGACTGAACGTTCCCGAAGGAAATCCTCCTGGTCGTAATAGAAGTTCGGTGGCATATGGCGCGGATCGCTCTCCTTCGCGGGCGACGGAATCGGGCCAATATGCACGCCGTATGCCTTGCCTCCCTGCATCAGCGTGACGTGCTGCAGGTTCGGCGCGTGCTTCTCCATAACCTCAACCATGTTCTTCAGCATCCGCAGATTCACCTCGACCAGTTCCGCAGGCGTCGGCTTCTCCTGGTAGGCTGCGAACACGAGATGCGTCGCTTCCGGTACTTGTGCAAGTAGCGCCTCGCAGGACTCCCTGTCCAGCAGGTCGACCGCCAAATGCCTGGCGCGCGTCGGGAAATCAGGTGCGCGTCGGGAAACGGCGACCAGGCCGACGCCCCTCGGTTCATAGTGTGCGAGTACTCCGCGTCCGATAACTCCGACCGCGCCTGCTACGACCACTGTTTTCATGTTCGTCCGCTCTCCAGAGATTCGTCAATTGAATGCCGCGCGAGAGTATCGCGGTTCGCATCCTGGCCTTCTTCGGTCAGGTCTCGACCACCTGAGCGTGGGCTTCCCCGTGCGGTGCTTTCCAGCACCATGCCGGCTCATGCCGACATCACGAAGTCAGGTAGAACGAACTGACCGAGTTCCTCAATGACCTCACCCGCGGAGCGTTGGCCGTATTTCAAATTGATGATCACATGGTTCACGCCGACCTCCTCCTGCAAGCTGTGCAGCAGCGCGGTCAGGTGATATCGCCCCAGTTGATAGCCCAGGTGGATCGGCCGTGGTGGTGTCTGCGGGTTATCTGTCAGGTCGATGTATAGCGACTGAGTGAAGGGTTTGAACTGTTCACCACATTCGGCACGAACCGCCGTGCGCCAGCGCTCGACAATCAGCTGCTGAGCCTTCGGTGCGCGCGGATAGGTGATCCAGCCATGACTGTAGCGGGCGATCCACTCAAGTGTCTGGCGGCTATGGCCGGTGACGAAAAAAGGAATTTCCGCCGTGGTCGGCTTGGGAATCAAATCTGCCCCCTCAAGCCTGCCGCCGGGCCAGGTCAAAGGCACGAAACTGGTGAGCTGAACCTCGCGAAACACCTTGAGGTATTCGCGGAACAGGCTGCCGCGTTGCTCCGGGTCGACACCGAATGCTGGAAACTCTACTGGACGGTCACCGGAAGCCACGCCGAGCAGCAGGCGGCCACCACTGAGCTGATCGACACTGGTTGCGGCCTTGGCTGTGTGTAGGGGATTGCGGATTGGCAGGATGACCGACGCGGTACCTAGCGCAATCGAGCGAGTGTGTGCCGTCATAAAACCCAGGTAGACCCAGGGATCGAAGACCTGGCCCGAATCACCGAAGCTGGGATCGCGTAACGGCACGTCGCGAAACCAGAGGGCAGAGAAACCCAGCTTTTCGGCACGTTGGGCCAAGCTCACCTGGTCCAACATACTCGGCGTATCGCCGGTGAAGGCTTCGAGGGGAAAGAAAAGACCCAGGCTCAGGCGGCCTTGGCGGTAGGTGCGCTGAAAGCCAGGTTGTTGCTGATAGGGAATGGAATTCGGAGTAAACATGCTCTGGCAAATAGACGATTTCGGCGAGCTAACGCCACCAGATCAGGACACCTTGTCGAGCAGCGAGGACCAAATTCCAGGCGGTAGGCATGGTGGCATCTTTGAGGTACAGGCAATTCGGGCGAAATTGCCCCTTGCGAATGCGGGCATCGATTCAATGCCCGCTACGGTGGTGGCCGCGTTCCTCTTCGTGTCCTCAGGCAGCAGGCCCTCGGCCTTCATCTGCGGCCTTACGAAAAAATGCTTTGGCTATGTTTAGGTCGCGCTTTGCGCGAATACTTGCACCACAACCCTTCGGGCGACGGGATTAAGTCTAGGGGGAGAGGGCCGGCGTTTCTTTCCAGTTTCTGTCAAAACGTGTCGAAATCTTGCTTCATCGCGACTTGTCTGAAGTACTGAACCGATAACAGGGACGGTCTTCGCGGGAGCACTGCACGATGTCGTTCACGACGCTGTCTAGCCGACGCTTCGCGTGCGGTCGTGAGTGAGCAGCATTTCGAAACAACTGTGCACGCGCAAGGAGGTGGCGGCGCCGGAAACCGCGCCGCCAGATGTCTACGCGCCGTACAACGCAGCGCGTCCGGTTTGCAGATAAGCCGACATCTCAGCCTCCGGCACCATGCCGCCGCCCGTCGCCCAGATGACGTGCGTCGCGTTGCGCATGGCTTCGTCGCCTAGAGTCATGCGCGCGCGATAGCCCTGAGCTTCTTTCAATACCCGCGAGAAGCCCGGCGCGCCCGCAAGCGCGGACGGCTCCAGCCGAATGGCCTGAGTGTCCGCCATCAAAGCGAGAAGGGCGTACAACTCGCGGTCGTCGATCGTGTAGTAGCCGTCGATCATCCGCTGCATCGCGCGGCCGACGAAGCCCGACGGGCGACCGACCGCAAGGCCGTCGGCCGCCGTCAGGTTGTCGATACCGAAGTCTTGTACTGCGAGCTTCTCGTGCAAACCGGTAAGCACGCCCATCAACATGCATGGCGAGTGCGTCGGCTCCGCGAAGACGCAATGCACTGCATCGCCGAATGCGAGCTTCAGACCGAACGCGACGCCGCCCGGAC
>Ga0209796_10001409_pt1 | contig 10160 bp, 14 predicted proteins | sample AgamicOrSfrz_FD_187167 | JGI IMG/M metagenome (GOLD analysis project Ga0209796, IMG submission 187167) | Agave microbial communities from Guanajuato, Mexico - Or.Sf.rz (SPAdes) (version 2) | ecosystem: Host-associated > Plants > Phyllosphere > Phylloplane/Leaf | place: Guanajuato, Mexico...
ACCGCTACTATGATGATGACGTATAAAAAACCTGCTATTGGAATCATGTAATGCTCCTTTCGTTGTTTAAATATTGAGTAGAATGAGGCAGGTAATTATTTAAAAGCTCTTATAAATAATCTTATATTAAGGTCTTAATATGATTAAAAAATATGTATGGTGCGTCCGATTAGCATTAAACACACGCCTTCAATTAATATGACAAATGAAACCACCCATTCCTTTCGCTCTCTTCTGTATATCCACTGCAGCAACCCTCTTAAAAACAGTGTAATAATAAAGAATGAAAAAGGAATTATCCAAACTTCAACTTTCTTTAAAAATAGTATACATACCGCGAAAGTTATAAGTATGCCTATTTCAAGAGGGCGATGAAACTTTGTAATAGGTCTTGAGGTATCAATTCCTTCAGTGTTAATGTCTACTAACTTGCGAAGGTTTTTAACCGTAGCAATAATTATCGCAATAAAGGTAGATAAATATAGTATGAAATATAAAGTATGTATTGGTCTCCCTTATTCCATGCCTCACTATATACTACGATTAAAAACGGATAAAGTTTCACTATATGTAAAATTAAGGTTTTTAAAGAAAAATGAATATGAAGAAAAACCAGGTAATAATAATTTATCTTGCAAAAAACGCAATATCATAATAAGTCTTTTAATGCTTCGTAAGGTTAACTCCGCAGGTTATCTAAAATTTCTTTGGTTAACTTTCTTTATAAGTAACTATTTACATTTATAAAGTATTCACTCTATTTTTTTTACATATGAAAACTTTATAATTAAAAATTATACTAAACGTAATGTGACATTACCCAACTATCCATTATATTTAATGTATCGAGGAGGTAGTATAAATGGCAGGAATCAGTCAATCAAAATTTGGCAAACCGTCCTTTTGGAATTCACTAAGACATAATGGGAAAATGATGGTTGCATGTCAAATTTAAAAGAGGTATTTGAACACGATAAATTATTGTCATCCGACTTAAAAGGACAGGTCAAAAAAACTTTGGTGAAAAGTAATAAATGTAGCTATTGCACGGAAAATCGTGAACCTAAACTTGAAAAGTTTGATGAAAGAACATCTATTGCAGTAGGTTTTGCTGAAGTTTTCTTAAAATACCCTAATGGAACGGGTCCTGATTTTGCATTTGAAATATTGCCCAAATATGAATTTGAAGCATTAAAAAAATGCTTTACGGAAGCTGAAATAAGTGAGCTTTGCACCTTCATTGGGTTTACTGCAGCTCAACAATATTTTGACGAGATAATGAAACTAGAAACCATGGATTTTAACTAGAAAGCACGCATACAAGAACTTTTATTCTTAGTTTTTGTATGCGTGCTTTCTGTTTTTTAAACCAACTTTAATGCATTGTTTAATCGAGAAAGGAGAGTAAATTCATTTTTATAAAAATTTCAGCTGATATTTACTTCTTTGGTTGAGCTTGCTTTAGTTTGTAAAATATTTGTTCTATTTTCCTTGTATATGAAAACTTTATAGAAGAAAAACAAACTAAACGTAATGTAATGTAGAGCTTTTATCTATTATATTTAATGTATCAAGGAGGTAATACAAATGACAAGAATCAACCAATCGAATTTTGGCGAAACGCCTTTTCAAAAGCTATTGGGTCATAATACAAAAGTAATGGAGGCGTGGACTGATTTAGGAGTAGTATTAGAACAGGACGGGCTATTGTCATCCGATTTAAAAGAGCAAGTTAGACGAACTATGGCGCAAAGCAATGGGTGTGAGTATTGTAAAGCAAAGGGAAAACCCGAGCCTAATACATATGATGAGAAAACTTCTGTTGCTGTAGGATTCGCAGAGGTATTTTTACAATACCCCAAAGGAATGGTCCCAGATTTCGCGTTTAAAATATTAAACGAGTGCTTTTCTGAGAATGAAATAAGTGAGCTTTGTGCCTTCGTTAGTTTCACTACAGCTCAACAATATTTTGGTGCCATAATGAAATTAGGACCTAACGAGTTTTAAATTTTAAAAGGTAAATATAAAAAGCTCTTGGATAGAGATTAATTAATAATAAGAGAAAAGAACTAACTTTATAAGGTAGTTCTTTTTTTAATGAGTAAGTACAGCCATCATTTTTTTGTTAGCTCATAAACATCACCATTTAATTGAACAAATAACTGCCCTCTTTCTCTAAACACTTTAAAAGTGCCGTTATTATATCTATTAACCATTTTATCTATTGCTTGTCCCAAAGCTGGCTCAAAGAAGCGACGATGGTACTCTAAATGAGGATACATAGAACCCTGACTACCTGGTCCAAAGTCCATGAGAGCCATTCGAAGTTGTAAAGAATCTTCACCGAATACGTCCGCTAATTCTACAGGTCTTATATGAGCTGGTAATTTGTCAACTTTACCGTTAGACATCGTATAGAGGAGGCTGTAATCCAGAATCTTATCATATTCGCGGAAGTTATCTTCGATTGATTTTGTTGTTAATAAATCTAAAATAGGTGCGTCATTATCTAGCTCATAAAAGTAAACCTCATCATCTTTTTCTATGTTTCTCACATACCAATAATACTGACCTTTGTCCTAATGATACGTAAGATAAAAATAGTCATCTACACCCGCCCAGAACCCCCGACCAAAACCAACAATAATATTTAATCTAGATAGAAGTTTACGATAAGGTGCAAAGTCATATTGGTTATCAAAATAATAGGTCCATTCTTCTTTGAGTATCGTCCAGTCTTCTTCGCTCGTGATGTTAACTTTTGTTAAGTCTAAGTTAATCATGTTTCCCCCTATTATTTAATGTTAATTAGTAAAGTAAATTTTATATAGAAAAGAAAAAGAAGCTGAAAATAGGTTCTCAGCTTCTTTTCTCAGGTTTCACTTATTACTCATGCGTAACACAAGATAAATGAAGTAAAGGATATATATCTAGTATACTGAATAATCAGCAGAATATCCAGGGTCCAAAATGTGGTTATATATGGGATTATCTAGATATCATTTGCTTGTATTTATTAAAGCAAGTGTCATACATTTTTCGAAGTTAGTTAACTATATTGTTATATAGAGAAGTGCCTTTTACCCGCTCGTTGATGTGGAAAAATGATTAAGTTGATTTGCGAATTCCATTCATAATGAAACCAACAATGTTATCTGCTTCAGCTTTGATATCAATGCTATTTATATCTGGGAAAAAGATAAAGCGAGAAGTTAAATATCCTCCGATAGTTGTAAGTACCATTCTAAGAAGGGTTTCAGTAGGCGTATCCACTAGTTCTCCTTGCTCTTTAAATGCATCAATTACCTTACAAAAACGCGATAGCATATGTTTAGAGAAAAGAGGTGCCAGCTCTTTTCTCAATTCTTCTCGGTAAAGCACTTCTTTGATGACAATTTGGAAAATTTCTTTATTCTCTTGAATGAATTGAATGCGGTTAATAAGCATTGCTCGTAAGAAATCTTCAAATTTCTCAATGTCAGCTGACAAAATATCGTTAAAAACGTCTTCGGCTATAACGTGGAGTGAGTCTTTAATAAAGGGAAGAATAATTGATAATAAAAGATTATCTTTCGTCCCGTAGTGACGGAAGATGGTTCCTTCAGCTACGCCCGCTTCTTTTGCAATTTCACTAGTAGATGTATTGGCATATCCTTTTTCTGAGAACAAACGAATGGCACTATCTAACACTTTTTGTTGTTTTTCCGTTTGTTTTTTAGATAACTTGGACTGCTCAATTATCATATCTAATATATTATTTGAATCCATTGAATCACTACTCCTTACACATCTGACAATTATAATTTGCGGTATTTCTTCAATGCAATAACATTAAGGAAAATAAAGATAACGGCAAAAATGGCTAATACCATAATATCTTTCCATATGTCACCGAGACCAAATCCTTTATACATTATACCCTTTAATGCATCTGCTCCGTATGACAAAGGCATAATTTTGCTAATGGCTTGTAACCAGTTTGCCATACCCTCTAATGGAAAAATTCCTGAAAAGAATACCTGTGGAACAACTACAATCGGGATAAACTGTATCATTTGAAATTCAGATGCAGCAAATGCTGATAGTAACGTACCTAGGGATAATGCAACTAAAGCTAACAGCAAATTGATTAACATAACGTTCCACACTGAACCAACTACATTTATATCTAATATTGTAATTGAATAAACCACAACAATGATAGTTTGAATGACCGCGAATAGTCCAAATCCAACTAGGTAAGCTGCAACGATTTCCCATCTCCGAATAGGTGTTGATAGTAGACGCTCTAAAGTTCCAGAGGTTCGCTCTTTCAATAAACCAATTCCAGAGATAAGAAAGACAAAGAAAAAGACGAAGAACCCAACTAGAACTGGACTTAAAACGTCAAATGATGCTGTTTTGTCATTGCCGTATACATAATGAGTCTGAATGCTCTCTTTAGGCATCTGTGCTAGAGATGGGTTTTTATTTAACAATTTACTCTGAGAGAATGCTGCAGCGGCTTGTTTCACCTTAACTTCTAGAGTTTTAGAAACTGACGGGTCACTATTTTCAAGTGTCAGAATAATATCATTGTCCTTTATTTGTAGAAAACCATCTAAGTCATCTTCTTTTATTAGTTGTTTATCGTTTGATTGATAGGTTTTGACGTTTACCTCGGATTCTTTGAGCTGATGGACAAGACCTTTATCTGCGTTGAATACACCTAACTTAGGTTCGACTGTATCCCCATTAAAAATTAAATACATGAGAGATAGAATGAGAAGTGGTGCTATGAATAATAAACCTAGAGTTCGTTTATCACGAATCATCTGGCGGAAGATACGTTTGATGACAGCTGTCGTTCTCACTATTCTCCCCTCCCCGCTTGTAAGAATACCTCGTCAAAGCTAGATGCATTGTAGCGGGCTTTTAATTCTGCAGGTGCTCCTTTAGTTAGGATAATACCGTCTCTAACCATCGCGACAATATCACATCGTTCAGCTTCGTCCATAACATGCGTTGTTACAATAATGGTTTTGTTTTCTTCTTTTTTTAACCGTAATAGTTCATTCCAGATAGATAATCGTAATTCTGGGTCAATTCCAACGGTCGGTTCATCAAGGATAAGAATTTTAGGGTTTTGAATCAGTGCAATGGCAAGCGATAAACGTCTTTTCATTCCTCCAGAATAAGCGGACACTTTTTTTGACAGTTCGTTTGTTAAACCTACTAAATCCGCTACATACGCAATGCGTTCCTTTGTTTCTGTTTTCTTCAATTTGAATAGAGAAGCAAAGAATTTTAAGTTTTCTTCACCCGTTAATTCTAAGTAAAGTGCATCCGCTTGGGCCATGTAACCAATGTCTTGTAGCAAGTCTAGATTTGGTACCTTTTTATTTAATACATGTATAGTGCCTGTATCGGGTTCATCCATTCCGACAATCATTTTAACGAGCGTGGTTTTACCTGCACCAGAAGGACCGATAAAACCATAGATTTGCCCTTGTTCAATAGTTAAATTAATGTCATGTAGAACAACCTTTTTTCCAAAACGTTTAGAAATTTGTTGGATTTCAATGGGATGGTTCATAGCTTTCTCCTCCTTTTTTTTAAAAAAGTGAGTGTTTACTCACTTTTATCTTACTCTTTAACTAGCCTATGTCAATAAAAAGTGAGTGATTACTTTTTTTATTTCACCTTACTTTCATTATTCCCTTTACCAACATAGAAACACTTCATTTCAGGAGAGAACAGACGAAGTAGAAAAAAGAAGCGAATAATATATCCGCTTCTTTAAAAAGTAATGCAATTATAAATTGTTCTGTGTTGATTCGCTCAAGAAAATTATTAAAATTTACTCTGCATCGTTTATTCTGGCATATTATGCTCATCTTTATTAATGCTAGGGTCTTGAGTAAAGTCGGTATAGATAAGATGTGTAACCATTCCGCCTGAAGCATGGTGCAAATCGTGACAATGGAACATCCATATACCTTTGTTATTAGCGCGGAAGGCTACTACAACCACTTCTCCAGGGGATAGATTCACTGTATCTTTATATACAGGAGCCCCTTTTACAGGTTCGTTGTTTCGGCTTAAAATTTGGAAAGTATGACCGTGTAAGTGCATTGGGTGGTCATCGTATGGAGAATGGTTCTTTAAGGTTACTTTTACTAAATCACCGCTTTTGACTTTAATATCTTCAGTAAGCGGATATATCGCATTATTGATTGTATAGTACGTATGATGACTCATTGTGGTATTCAGTTCCATGGTGTATTCAACATCAAATTTATCATTTAAAGAGAACCATTTGTTTCGGCCGATACCGTATTGTGTATAATCAAAAGTATTTTGGATATTAGCCATAGGATGGTCTTGGCGTTTAGCGTGTTTCATGGATTCTTTATCGTAGACAATGTTCATAGTCATTTTATCTAGCTTTGCCTGTGTTTTTTTACTTTTGCTTATAAATTTAATCTTCCAGTCACCTGGATTATTAGCAGTAAATTCAATGTCATACCGCTCCGCTGCACCAATTTTGATTACCTTGTTTTGAAGTTTGCTTGGCTTCTCTACTTTATTTCCATCCAATGCAATAACTTTGAATTTATGGCCTTCTAACACAAAATATTTGGGGGTGAAACCAGCGTTAATAAGGCGTAGGCGAACTTTATCCCCCTTTTTAACGTTGAGTTTTTCGATATCATCACCAGTTTGCCCGTTTATGGTATACAGTTGGTACATGTCATCCATTGAGCCTGAACCATGACTGTGTTTTGTGGTAGAGGTAATTTTTTTAGTTGTCCATTCATCCAATACCAGCGTTTTATCGATGTCATAATCACTCTTCTTCGCCTCATCTACAATAAATGTACCATATAAACCTTTTTCAAGTTGATATACGCCATGCTGGTGTGAATGGTACCAATACGTCCCAGGGACCGTAGCGGTAAATTCATATGTAAATGTCTCGCCTGGCTTAACCGCATTTTGAGTAACGCCTGGTACCCCATCCATTGCATTAGGAACAGGATAACCGTGAAAGTGCATGGTGATGGAATCCTCTTTCAACTCATTTTTTAGTGTAATTTTCACTTTTTCTCCTTGGTTAACATGTATCTCTGTTCCAGGGATAGACCCATCAAAAGTTAATACATCTATTTTATGACCATCAATTACATGAGTAGCTTCTTTTGCTACAACGGTAAAAGACTTACCTGTTTTGATTTTTTGTTTGACGGTTGGATTATCAACTTTAATATCTTTGTTTTTACCTTTATCATTGGAGCAAGCCGCTAACAAACTTATAAGAAGAAGACCAATAAGTATTAACCATCTGGTTTTTTTCATAAAATGCCCTCCTAAAACAAAATAAAAGGATAGATATCCTTACACGGTATTGCTCAAGGGGAACCTATTCCCTCCTTGATATTAAATAAAAAAGGAAGCCGTTATGTAGCGGCTTCCTTCAAACTTACTTATGTGTTAACGAAAATGTATCAGTTTTACCATTCGATTTAACAGTAACATTTAATAGGTCATCTGATTTCATTTTTCTAAATGTGTTTACCGTTTCCGTATTAGAGAAAGTTTTCTGGTTTTTTAAATCACGGACACCCATTCCCCAAGCTCTAGCGGAAGAATTAATCTCAAATTCAAAATTATCAATCGATTTTTTATCTTTTCCTAAGTACTTAAAAGTAGTCGTTACTTTTTCTTTGCCTATTGACTCTGATTTGGTAACGACTTCTGCTCTCCACTTATTACCCTGTCCATCAAATGTAATAGGGTCTTTCTTTTGAGAAAATACTTGATAACAACCAAAAGCAATAACGACAATAGCGATACCAATAATAATACTTTTCTTCTTCATGTTTCACCCCAGTTTCGATTACTATTGCAAGCATTCTAGAATTAAACTGCCATTATATTTTAATTGATTCAAATTCCACTCACCTATGGTATAAATGTACCTCCGAAAAACCAGCTAATGGTAACAAGAAGTACAGCTATTAAAATGAATAGTAACCATCCTTTTGCATACGTGTTTAGTTCTTGTTTGTTTTTTATATTCTCCTGGTATTTCTGTTGAATATGATGATGTTTGGAAGTCTTTTTCATACAATTCTCCTTAAAGGTGTGTTTGAGAATCCCTCAAAAAAGGATAAAAAAATATCACTCTACTTTTTCTATATAAATTAGGTTATCATTTGTTTTATCCAAATTTGGTGTATATGTTACCCCAAATAAGTGATAAAAGACAAAGAAAACAACGGCAATAAGTGTAATAATAAGGACACCTTTATTATAAGAAGACTCATCCTGATGATATTCAACTTTCTCTCGATATAATTGTTGAGTATGGAAGTGTTTGCTCGCTTTTTTCAAATTCATTCTCTCCTTTTAGAATTTTAAAAAGTGCAAAGAAATAGGTGCTTTTGTAATTTAAGTAATATTATACATTAATTTCTAATTAGAAGAAATCAAAAATCTCAAACGCTTTATTAAAAAGATTTTGAGGACCATAAAAAAGAGCCTCAATCCTATTTGAGACTCTTATATTACTTTCATTATTAATTTAAAGAAGGCGCAAGTGACCTGTTATGTTATCTACGTCTTCTCTGTAGCCCAGAATTGATAAACAAGTATCTGTTTTAACTCCATTAAACATTGTTAAACCGTTATCTGTGATGAGTTTTACAGACTCACCGTTAGCAGCTGCTTTTTGATAAATATCATGGAGCTCGTCAAGACTGTTAACATAAAGACAGACTTTGACAAAGGACTCACTTAACCATTTATTTAAAATTTCTTTATGTTTATCAGTACCGTTCTTCTGAATATTTAAAACATTCCCCATACTGGCGTGGCTTCCTTGGGCTACATATTTTCCTTTTGTCATATTTAGGTCTTTTCGCATGACAATGACCATTTTTGTTTCACTTGGTTTCTTTTCCATAATATTTCCCTCTCATCGCTATACAATTAACACTAGGCATCTCATGCAATACTTTGAAATGCTTGTTTATGCTGTCTACATCGCTTATTTCAAAACAATGTAATAAACCCTTTTGGAAAAGACATTCTTTGCGAAAAGAAATCAAAACGATGGTAGCTTCTTATGCATTCTTCTGTTAAAAATCGCTATAAAAGGGATTGTATTTAACCTGCAATATATAGACAATTACATGTAAAAGAAATAAACTTGTAATGTTCAAAGGGAGGAAAAGGATGAAAAGTAATTATTTGCACCAGTGGAGAATCACAAAATACAATCCAACGCTGAGGGATGAAGATGGGACCTATCTTTTAAAAGACGAATGGACCTCTTGTTCCGATATAGGAAAACACTCTTCTGGTAAAGAGTTTACGTTAGATGAGTACCTAAAGTCAGAACAAGCTTATGTCAATGCAGTGATGGCATTTATGGCAGAAGAAGAAATACGTTATCTGAGGGTTGTTCAGTTAAATCAGCATGAAATGGATGAAGAAGAAAAGCAATCTCCGTTGTATAAAGAATTTACAGATATAATAATCCAAGAAGACATGGCAGTGATGAAAGAAGATATCCCTACTCTTTTACGTATGCTGTTACGTGAATATATCCATTGCCAGCTTTTACATAAGGATAATTTTTTTATACATATAGGATACGATTATTACATGTATATAGGTTCAACAAATCCGAGTTTAAAAGGGATTGCTGTTACAAAAGAATTAGGGTTGTTTGTTGAGGAAATGGAGTCGCCTTACTATGTTGAAGAACGCGATATAGAGCGTGTGTTACAGTGGTCGCTCAAAGGTGAGGATGAAATAGTGAGTGAAGAAGAGCTTAACGTTCCTCTTGCTCTTTATCGCTCTGTTTTTGGTTTATCTGAGGAGCACCCTATAACTGGAGTATTTAAGGTAGAAAGTCCTCATATAAAAGAACTTCATATGTATATTAAGCATGAATGTAATTTTGACCGCTATGATTATTCAATTGCAGCCATGTAACAAAAAAGCGCTCCTTATTATCATAACGGGTTCGATGGAAAAAGTTATATTTATGCCAATTTCAATCCGAAGTATGCTCAGATGGTCTTAACGATACTGCGAACGTATTACAACTTTTGTTTAGCATATAAATCAAAGGATGAAACAGCGACACCAGCACGCAGGCTAGGGTTAGT
>Ga0209796_10001411_pt1 | contig 10154 bp, 22 predicted proteins | sample AgamicOrSfrz_FD_187167 | JGI IMG/M metagenome (GOLD analysis project Ga0209796, IMG submission 187167) | Agave microbial communities from Guanajuato, Mexico - Or.Sf.rz (SPAdes) (version 2) | ecosystem: Host-associated > Plants > Phyllosphere > Phylloplane/Leaf | place: Guanajuato, Mexico...
AATAATTCCACCATTCAGTTATGAAGCTCATCAGCGCTCTCCATTTCCTGCTTGCGGCCGAGAAGTTTCTTCTGCCGAATGAACTGTGAAATCACCGCGGCAGCCATCAGTGTTGAGCCAATGACGCTTTGCAGGTTCGCCGGCAGGATAGCTTTGATATCTGGAGGCAACACGTTCCATGCAGAGATGAATGAATCAGGGAGTAGCGCAGCCGATGCTGACAATGCCGCGCCTGCCGTACCCAGCCATACAGACCACGCCTTGAATAGCAGTTTTGCATGGGCGACAAACTCCAGACTGGTGTATTTACGGATAAGCAACACGACAACCACGGCAGCCACGATGGCAAGGAGCCAGATGAGGAAGGTCATATCAGCCCCTTGTAGATGTCGTAGGTACCTGTGCGCATAACTTCTGCATGACGACGGGCGCGTGCTGATGTCTGACGGGCCCAGTCGCTGTCTAGCATCTCTTTCGCTGCGCTAATGAAGTCAGCGTTAGAAACGAAAATTAGCGTCTTGCGGAATTTGGCGAGCCCATCTGTGCCAAGCTGAAAAGCCATCGATGTGAGGACATCTTGTCGCGCAGGATTGCATTGCTTCAGAGCATTAGCGATTAGCGTGATGCGTGACATTTCAGCCTGCTTTGAGGTAACCATCACATCCTTCCACACATCACCGACTGCTCGAGGCACTGTGAAGGTGTAATTTGCGAGGCTAGCCCCTTTGGGCCCGATTTTAATGCCGCCGGCAACAGTCGGATAACCGAGGGTGTCCAGGTAGGGGTTTTCTCGATAGCCCTCTTCGTAATTGAGGATCGGGATAATCTGACTCATTTCTTCTCGTCCTCTGTCACGACCTGCTTAACCTTGTCCGCTGTCTTTGTTGCTGTACGATCGGGCACTGCATCTAACTTCTTCTGAAGCTCTTCAACCTGACCGGCAATCTTCGCTACCTTTGCGTCCCGGCGTTCTGCTACTTTCCGATAGTCATCACGGATGCTTTCAATTCGCTCGTTAGCATCGTTGTTGACGTATACAAAGATGATTGTCATCACGATGCACAGAACGCTAAGCAGCAGCATTAGCGAGCCGAGAATGATGTTTCGTTTGTGTTTATGTTTTTCGTTACTGGCTACTACCATCGCTGCCATCCTCTAAGCTGGAGATCAGCCTGGTAACTTCGCTCCTGAATTTCTCATTTCCGGCCGCGCTGGTAGCGTCTGACATTGCGAGAAGAATGCTTAGCGCGTTCTTGATTAGTCGCAGGTCAGTCTCGAGCGAAGATATGCGGCGCATGTTTCGGTCGTGCCGGTCACGGAGGTCGTCGTTTTCCTGACGTAGCAGGTTGTTGCTTTCCTTCAGCAGAAGGACCTGCTCTTTGTAGCCAGTAATAACTTCGCCGCCTGCCTTACTGTTCGTGACGATAGCCGCGATTCCAGCAATCAGGGGCTTCCAGAAGAGAGCCACCGCACCACCACCTAATAGCAGCGCGCCGATACTTGTAATTAAACTTCCGTCATTCATGCCTCACCTCTCGGTGACGACAATGATGTTTTATTCGCCATGGCCGTCTCCGGCGTCGTCCGGAGGTATCCGGCAAATTGCTGTAAAGAAAATGCGCTACGCCACCAGGGTGAAATCACTATTTGGTGTTGAATGGCGCGCGCAAAAGAAAAAGGCCAGCTCTTTGGCTGACCTTTGTAATTTGGTTATGTTGGTTGTGGCGTCGGGTGCTTATTCCCGATGGTGTGATCAACAGAAGCCAGTATTCACCACAACGGTAAGAGCACTGCGGCGGAATCGAACCGCATCTGCTTAAGCCGCATTTCCCAGATATGCTACTTACAGTGCTCTTGCCTGTTGTGCAGATATAAAAAAGCCCCGCTGGCTGGTGAGGCCGCAGGGCTCTTTCGGAATCCACAAGATTTTTGCAACTGACCTGAATTTAGTGCCGTAGCATTCTTAAGAACACTTACGGCAGATTACTTGAATATCATTGCTCAATTGCTCAAACTTGTCAACACGTTCTACGCCACCTTCTGCAATTTAACTACACGTTTGCGATCGTTAAACGCTTTTAGCAGCGGACCATACAGAAGATAGAGACTGGCATTCAGGATTTCGTCCACCTCTCGCCGGCACGTAGCCATTGATGGGCGTCTAATCTTCCCTTCTGCCGACCCTGACATTTTGCGGGGACTTGCGACCTTATGGTAGTAGGATGCAATGGCGTGCTTGGAAGAGCCATGCGCAAAGTAACTTAGCAGGATGCCAAATGCTTTTTTGTCGATGAACATGACGGAATCCACGACCTGAGAAATCAAGAGTCCGTCATCATCGTTACACATCGGCCGCGAAGGATAGCTTTGAGGTTCAACAGTAGCCATATACTGCGCTATGACACTGCTCTGGCGCTTTTCTAACCTTCCTGAATAAACCCATGCGCCCCACAGTTCCAGCCAGCTATTCAGCCAGTCGTGTTGCTCTTTCGTAAGGTTAAGCTCGCGTACCGACATATTGGCCTCCCAGCATTTTCGCCATGCGTTTTATGATCCGATAATCGACTGCAAAGCCGCCTTCGCGTTTGTAGATACGCAGCTTCTGCCATTTCTCTCTGAGGTATTCGTTCATGCTGCTTCCCTCTGCTTAACCAATGCGCGCAGCAAAGCCCTGTAACGCGCTCTGATGGCGTCCAGTTCTTCTCTGGTGTATCGGTGAGGTTCGTTGTTGGATTCGAGCGCTAAGACGCGCTGAAGGCCGATTTTGGTGATGAGGTTGATGCGGTAAGGACCAATCGCGCCGGAGTGATGCACGTTGCAGGCTGCACACTGGCTGTGGACATTGTCCTCGTTGAAACGTAACTGCGAAGCCGATGCCGTTGTCCTGTAGTGCCCGGCGTGGTAGCTGACCGCCGTTGTGCTGCCGCAGCTGATGCAGATGTCCCCGTCCCGCGCTCGTATGTAGTCGTTGAATGCCCGCTGGGTCATGCTTATCCAGTGGCTTAACGGCTTTACATCGGCTTTGCGTTTGTTCCATGCAGCGCGCTGCTCTTTCTCCTGGCGCTTTTGTTTGCGCTCGGATAGCTGATTAGCGAGTTGGATGGCACATTTGGGAGAACAGACGGTTTGCAGGCTATTGCGGGGGATGAACTTCTCAGGACAGCATTTGCATTTCTTTGGCTTGGGCGGCTTCGGCGTGATGCCTTTAGCCATCATTCTCTCCTGTCATTCTGAAGTTTGGGTCTAGCAGCAGCCACAGGTCGAGGCATGAGGTACAGGCGTAGACTTCGGTATCCAGCAGCTGAGAACCGCACCCAGCGCACGCAGAAGCAGATGGCTCGCCAGCGCCAGTAGGCGGATTTGATTGGCTGGTCTCTTTCATGGTCTTCCCATTTCATATCGCACTCGCACGCCTCACATGCGATGCCGTAGTGATGTTTGTCTTCAGAGGTGAGGATGGTGTAGCAGCGGTGGCAGCGTTCCTTCATGAATCCCTCCTGATAACCCTGAGATAGGCCTTGCCGCGAGGACGGACTCGCTTGCGGATTCGCTCATCCAGCGCTCTAAGAAACGGCCTCAGCTGATTTCGGTACGGCCTGTTTTTTATATTGCGGGCGTATGCGTAATGCTGACGGTCAACCTCACGGTTATGCAGGTGATAGAGGTAATAAATCTCCGTTCCCTTCATCTAGTCTTCCTCATTCTGTCAGCCACAGCCCGGCGCAACCTTGCAACGTAGTTGCAGGTCGTTACTTCGGATTCAGTAGGGATTTTGTGGCGGCGGCGTTTCTGGCGGGGATACTTCAGTTTGGCGTGTTCACAGGCTAAGAAGGTGATGCTAATTTGCCGGCGCATGTCCACCTCTCGCAGCTTTCAGTAACTGGTCCAGCTGATACACCTGGCTCTTGCGCTTGCAGGTCGTAACGACATTGCGACGAGCAGCCTGCTCTTCCGCTTCGTAGCGCGTTCCCCAGCGCGGATATTTGCTGGCGAGGCGATACTCATAACCGTTGGTTCCGTAATTCTTCCTGCGGTGCGTAATGCCGTATTTGTACGCATGGTGTGTTGTATGCATGATGCACTTATCGCTTACTCCGAGACTGGCGAAGTAGATTTTGATTTCGCTGGTTTTCAGTGAACCTTCTTTCGCCAGAAGCTCACGAAGCATTTCGACTCTTGCCGCTAAACCCATTGGTTCTTTCATGCTGCTCTCCCGAATCTCTGAGCCCACTCGGCAGCGCGCGCGGATTCATCGCTGAACCGGACATTCTGCTCTGCACCGAAGGCGTGAATAATAGTGATGAGGTCGCGCATCTCGCTGACGCGCATCTTGCTGGTTGACTGCCCGAGAATGACAAAGCCGCCGTTTATGCCGGGTACTGTCTCCTGCTGCTTCAGGGCAGCGCTGAAAACGTGCTTCCAGCTCTCCGCGTCCATCTTTCGCCCGTACCACACCACCTGTTGCGAAACGTCATGCAAGCAGGCCCAAAGCATGCGGTTTTGCGCAAGGCTGCGGGTGTCTTCCTGAATGGTTATTTGCAGAGGTCGGTCGGTATCGGTGGGTAGTTGCTGGATGGCGGTAATGCAGTTCTGTTTGACGCTGCTGTTACGAAGCAGGTAGGTCTTTTTCTCCATCGCGCTTGTCTCTCTTCAGTGCGTCGCTGAGTAGCTTCCTGATGCCCGCAGGCATGCACATCGAGTTCGGATAGCGATTGACGAAGCGACTGATGTCACTTGCCAGCTTATCCAGCTCGGTGTCGGGTATGAGGTGCTCAGGACGTTTTAAGGGGATTACGTTGTTCATCGCCACCACCATTCGATGCAAAGATGCCCTAACCAGATTGATCGCATCGGGCCATCAATCCACGCTTTGAAATATTTCCACTTGGATTTCTTCTGCCAGCTGATGCCTAGCCACCAACCGCCATGTCTGCCCGGAATTGGGATTTTCATGCTTCCTCCTTCTTGCTGGCTAACGCTGCCTGCCATGCCATCCAGAAGCCGTATTTGATATGTGGCACTGCTTCTGTATATTTGGAAGATTCGAGGTGTTTGTATTCAGACTCAAACCAGCATTCAAACTTCTTCCGCTCCAGATCATCTTTGTCGCTCATGCTTCCTCTCCTCGCTCGCGTTCCTGCTGTACAACCCGATAGGCGATGATGTCGTAACACTGCCCTTGATGCTTCCAGTCGTAATATTTAGCCTTTTCCAGCGTGTCCGAGACATCGCCGTCACGAAACTTAGCCTGAACTTTATTAAATGGCGCTACCGGGCATGCACCACCACCCCACTCAATCCAGCCATCATCTCCCTTCTCCTGCTGCTCCAGTACAGGGAGTGCAATCTCAAGGGCGACTCGTGACGCTTGCCATGCTTGCCACATTTTTGCGACTACAGGGTTCTTGTATTCTCCACACCTCTCACCGCGAGCCCACTTGTCGAGTTCAGACCTCTGCGACCTTGCCCATTCTTCAAACTGCTCTTTGCTGCTCATTTTTCCATGCTCCGGTAATAGTCATCGGCAGCTGCGTCTGCTACTGCCTGCAGCTCTGAGTTTTCAATCTGCTCTTCCAGCTCAGTAACGCGCGCTTCTGCAGCAACCATCCGGTCGAGCGCTTCAAGGAAGCGTGCATGCGCCAGGCTTATTGAGCCCTGCGCTTTCTCATAACGGAGAGCCTTGATCCAGTCAGCTACTTGCTTATCGGTTAGCTTGTTCATTGACTACTCCCGAATTAATAGGCCTTACGGTTTGCATGGTGCGCAGCTGGTGCAAGATGATCTCATTCCCTTTGCATATGCAGCGATTGCAGATTGCCACCTCTGCCGGGCCAGCAATGATTGTTTCGACATCGTCTTGAGATTCTCCGCAGAAATCGCAATGCCACCTGTTTGTTTCTTTGCTTTTCAAAATCCACCTCCCCGCTTCTTGCCGCCTTTGTCGGAACGCGAATCGCGCTCTACCCGGGCTGCCTGTTGGTCCATATCGTAGATAGCGCCGTTTTTCTGCAGGCAGAATACGGTGCCGGTTTCGCCGTGGCGGTTGAGTCGAAGAAGCAGCTCTGTTTCGCCGGCCGGAACGCTCTCGTCGTAATGGCCTTCACGATGAATGCCCACCCAATAGTCGCAGTCCTGCTCAATCTGGCCTGTGTCGCGTGAATCGCTCGGTAGCGGACGTTTGTTGACGCGTTTCTCAAGCTCACGGTTAAGCTGTGTCAGCAACACAACGACGCAGCCAAGCTCTTTGGCGAGGTTCTTCAGACCTTTCGTGATGAGCCCGTAAGCGAGGTCGTTACGATCGGCTTTCTCGGCGGTCATCAGCGTGAGGTAATCGACCAGCACCATGCCTACCTCTCCCTTCTGGCGCTTCACCTTGCGGCATTCTGCAACGATGTGAGCCAGTGACAGGCCCGGCGTGTCGTCGATGTACAGAAGGTCAGATTCGCGCAGGCGGTTAGCGGTTTTGATGGCCTTGTCGAAATCGCCGTCATAGTCGCCCTGGTATGTGTCGTCGGCGTCGTCAGTGGCGGGCATGTAGAAAATGCTCGGATTAACGCCTGACTTCTGCCCTACCAGCTTCTCCAGAATCTGGTCGGCCGGCATCTCAAGGCTGAACATCAGCGCAGGCTTCTGCTCGCGGATAGCGCAGTTGATTGCCATCTGGCCGTAGAGCGTGGTTTTACCCATCTTCGGACGCGCGCCAATGACGAACAGCGAACCTTTGACCAGGCCTTTCGGGGCCAGCATGCGGTCCAGTGACGGGATGCCGGTGCTCATGCCGCGCTGCTCACCGTTTGGATCGAAACGCTTCTCGAGGTCGGCTACCCAGCTATCCATGACATCGCCGAATGAGCGCAGGCCTCGGCGGTTGCCCGTCTTGGCGTAGTCGCTGATTTGCGTTGTCAGAGCTGAGATAGATTCCAGCTTCTCGACGGCCGTCATGCTGTTGCGGCTGTAGAGCATCTCGGTCGCTTCGTTCAGCTTGGAGATGGCGTAGCGCTCCATCGCTTTGTCACGAACTACCGCGGCGTAGTGAACGAGGTTTGCGACTGACGGTGTGTTCTTCGTCAGCTCAGCCAGGTAGCTGAATCCGCCGTACTGCTTGTCGCTAGTCTCTAGTACGTCTGACAGGGTCAGCGGGTCGATCGGCTTGTTGTGCGCCAGCAAGTCTTTAATCGCGGTGAAGATAACCGCATGCGCAGCCGAGAAGAAACTTTCCGGCTTGAGCATCGCCATAACCTTCAGCGTTCTCTCGTCGCCGCCATCAAGCATCAGGCCACCCAGTACAGCTTGCTCAGCGTCGAGACTGTGCGGAGGCATCAGAATATCACTCACAGGCTTCCCTCCCGTGTTTTGGTCAGCGTGTCGCTGTTAAGCAGGTAATCGAACGATGCGCGCCAGCCTCGGCTGTTGTCGCCAAAGTAAAACGGGTTGGCTGTGTTCATGAAGGCGTGGAAGTAATTACTCGCGGCTTCGACGGTTGGCTCTTTCAGCTCTCCAAGCAGGCGCTTAATTGCGGTGCGTCGCTTAGGGTTGAGCCTTTCAGCGTTAGGCAGTCTGTCGCCGGCAGCTTCGTTGTATGCGTCGAGTACTGCCTGATAGGGAACTGAAGACCCTTTCTTGCGAGGCGACTGGTCATCGTCAGATGACATATCATTATCGTTAGATAATGATTTATTAGTTATATTGTTAGTTGTGGGAATCTTCTGGGAATCTTCTGGGACAACCACCTCTGGAAGCCGCGCCACAGCTGCCTTTGGTCTGGGAATCTTCTGGGAATCTTCTGGGACAATTTCGCCCTGGTATTCAGCGTATTTTGAGATGGTAATTACGGTGAATTTTCCCGGTGAAGCTGTCTCAATCATACCCAGCTTTTTGAACTTCTTCAGCAGGTACTGAATGCGGTTTGGCTCGATTCCTGTTTCTGTTGCCAGCGTGTTCCGGCCGGTAATGAACTGGCCGCGCTGCAGCTGAATAATTCCATATTCTGTCTTCACAGCTGCCTCTGTGTAGTTGGCTGACATAATCAGGTGAACCCACAGATGAACAGCCTGAGAATCCTTTCTGTAGAACTCTGTCTCCTGTATTTTTCTGTGCAGCAAGGCAAACCCCTTACCGACCTCTCTCGGCGCTTCCTGAGGCGCTCTGGCCTCTCTCGCTTTAGCCAGGCTTCTTACGTTACTCATTTGCCCTTCTCCTTCGCTTTGGCCTCTTCCAGAATGTGCTTCAGCTTCTCAGCTACCGTCGGGTTAAAGCCTTTACAGAACTCGATGCGGGCAAGGTTTTTCTTCGTATCTGCCTGGTAAACCGTATGTTTCTTTGGCATAATTACTCCTGTGAATTGATCCAGTCATTTCGCATCAGGCCTCGAAGCTGTTAGCGCAGCTCGGGGCTTTTTCTTTGGTAAGCAACTGCTCTATGCGAAGCAGCCTTTGCGCTACTTCAGACTCCGGCGACACCACATCCAGATAAGCCAGAGCGAGGCTCATCATCTGGAAGAAGCTGTACTTCTGCATTCCAGAGCGTCGCTTCATGCGGCTAACAGCTGCATCATCCATGTCCAGAACCTTCGCCAGCGTTCCCTGCCCACGTTCAGCCAGCTTGTTCAGTAGCTGACTTTCAATCTCTCTCGCTTTTTTGCGATAGCTTGCAATTTCCATGACGTAAAATTCTCTTGTTGATTAATTAATTGCGTGACATTGCGGTGAGCAAGTCACTTGGATTGTTGCCTTGGTATTCCAAAGGCGGTCAGATTGATAAAGAGCGGTGTTGCTTATGCAGCCTTGCTAGGGTGCGGGAACAGCGTTGGCAAATCGGGACGAATTTGATGCGCCTTGATTTGCCCGTTTGTTGCTTTCACGAGAGAAGCAACGTTTTGCGGCGCTACCTTTGCCTTGTTATGCAGCCACTTCTGTACAGCTGCCTGGCTAACTCCGCACGCTTGGGCTAACTCCTTTTGCGTGCCAACAATGGCAATGGCAGTTTTAATAATCGGGTTCATAAAACCACCTCCGTTGTAATACAGGATTAAATATATAACTATGGTTGTTATTATGCAACCACTTTAGTTGTTTGACCGCGTATTACCACGGTTGTATTTTTGCGGCATGAAAATGACACTTGCTGAACGACTAAAGATCGCAATGCGCGATGCCAAAATGACTCAGGCGACACTTGCTGGGCGCATTGGCGTCTCGCAAGCGGCTATCCAAAAACTGACTTCTGGTAAGGCTAAGAGCTCTACCAAAATTGTAGAAATCGCCAGGGCGTTAGATGTAAGACCAGAGTGGCTTTCCGATGAGGTAGGCGATATGAAATCCTCTTTCCGAGCGAGCGAAATACCAGGCAGTTATGATGTTGTGTCTGTTGATCCATGGGACAGCACCACCCCTTTGCGATCTGACGAGGTCGAGGTACCGTATTACAAGGACATTGAGCTGGCTGCCGGAGACGGCAGCTTTGCGGAAGAGGACAATAACGGGTTTATGCTTCGATTCTCAAAATCAACATTGCGTAAGGTGGGCGCTGATACCAGCGGGGATGGTGTAATTTGCTTTCCTGCTTATGGCAACAGCATGGAGCCAATCATCCCTAGCGGAACGACAGTAGCTGTAGACTGCCACAACAAGAAGATTGTCGATGGTAAGCTTTACGCCATCAACCAAGATGGCTTAAAGCGAATAAAGCAACTGTACAGAAAGCCGGGCGGCATGATCGTTGTCAGGAGCTACAACCGTGACGAATATGCCGATGAAGAGATACCCGAGGCTAAAGTCGAGGTTATGGGCAGAGTCTTCTGGTGGTCAGTGCTAGACGTGTAACCCCTCCCAACCAACCCGCTACGGCGGGTTTTTTATTACCTTCGCAAAATATTCATAACTATTTTCCTTTCTAAAACAACCACAAAACAACCAATGCGGAATTAATTACAACCCTAGTTGTTGACATGATTACAACCATAGTTTTAAATAGACCCATCAGCAGGACGCACTACTCACCAGGACGGTGATGCTCTTTAACAATATGACCCTGTGAATACACAGGCCGAGGCGAGTGCTTCGGGATTGGATGAATGCGCAGGCTGATGCGCCGCCGCCGTGTAACCTAGCGGTCACTACGTGCCGGAGATCAGCACCGGCCATCCAATCACCCAA
>Ga0209796_10001421_pt1 | contig 10094 bp, 8 predicted proteins | sample AgamicOrSfrz_FD_187167 | JGI IMG/M metagenome (GOLD analysis project Ga0209796, IMG submission 187167) | Agave microbial communities from Guanajuato, Mexico - Or.Sf.rz (SPAdes) (version 2) | ecosystem: Host-associated > Plants > Phyllosphere > Phylloplane/Leaf | place: Guanajuato, Mexico...
TATTTCATCTTGACGGCGTCGAGCTTGCCCAGGCGGCTGACCAGCGCATTCACGCCGATCGCCAGCACGAAAACGACGATCAGCAGCGAGTACATGCGCGGCATGTTGAACGTCGAATAGCTGTTGATGATGAGGAATCCGACGCCGCGATTGGAGAGCTTGGTTTCCGCCAGCAGCGTGCCGACGGGATACGCTTCGCCAATCTGAGCAACGATGCGCAGCGTGCCCGATGCGGGCGACTCCACTTCCTGGATCGATTTGTCGCTTTCCAGTGAGTAGAGAATTTGCCCTTCGTTCACGGTTGCGCCTTCTTCGGCCAGCCATTCGACCAGCGTGCCTTCGTTCATCGAAAAGCCCAGTTTGGGAAGCAGAACTTGTGTGGTCATAAACTTTCTCTAGTGATGATGAAAATCTGAACGCGCGTCGGCTGTCATTTCAGCGTTGCGCGAATCGCCGCTTCGATCTCGACGACGCCCGGCACGAACGCATCCTCAAGCGGCCTGGAGAACGGCACGGGGCAGAATTGCGCGCCCACACGCGCTACCGGCGCCTTGAGTTGGCGGAAAAGCGCTTCGTAGATGCGCGACGCGATTTCCGCGCCGACGCCAAACGGCTTGACCGCCTCGTGCACTACAACGGCGCGGCCAGTCTTCGCAACCGATGTCAGTATGGTTTCCGTATCCAACGGAGACACAGTGCGCAAATCAATGACTTCGCAGGAAATTCCGTCTTTGGCGAGCGCTTCGGCGGTGGCCATGACTTCCTGTACGCGGCGGCTATAGCTGATCAGCGTCACGTCGGTACCGGTGCGCACCACGTTAGCCTTGCCGAGCGGAATCGCGACGCCGCGCTCCGGCGGTGTACCCGGGTTCCAGTAGGAAGGCATGTTCTCGATAAAGAGGCACGGGTCGTCGTCGCGGATGCAGGACAGCATCAGGCCATACGCGTCAGCAGGGTTCGACGGCGCGACGACCTTGATGCCGGCAACGTGGGCGAACCATGCTTCCAGATAGTCGGCGTGCTGACCGCCCGTGCCGAATCCCGCGCCCGTCATCGTGCGGATGACGATCGGCACGTTGGTCTGTCCGCCCGACATGAAGCGCAGTTTCGCGGCGTGATTCACGATCATGTCCATCGCGACGGTCGTGAAGTTCATCAGCATGATTTCCGCCACGGGACGCATGCCAACCATCGATGCGCCGATCGAGGCACCGATGATGGCCTGCTCCGAAATCGGTGTCGAACGCACGCGCGACGTGCCGTATTTCGACGACAGCCCCTTGGTCACGCCGACAATGCCGCCCTCCTGGCCATCAGCGACGTCTTCACCCAGCACGATCACATTTGCGTCGGCGGCCATCGCATCGTCAAGCGCGAGGTTGACGGCCTGGATGGTGTTGATATTGGTGGGCAACTGGCTCATGCGATCACCTCGTCCTTGAAGATGTCGCGCCGAAGCTCCGCAACATCGGGATATTCGCTCGACAATGTGAATTCGACCGCTGCGTCGATCTGCGCCTCGTGATCGGCTTCCATCGCGGCGAGTTGCTCTTCGGTTGCATGCTTCGAATCGATGAGCCACTGCCGGAAAAGCGGCACGGGATCCCTGGCGACCCAAGCCGCCTTTTCGTGCTTGTCCATATATGCGTCGGGATCCCCGAACACGTGCCCCTGGAAGCGGAACGTATTCGCCTCGATGAGCGTCGGACCATCGCCGTCGCGAGCACGTTCGACCGCCTCGCGCGCCGCCTTGTGCATCGCGATCGGGTCATTGCCGTTGACAGTCACGCCGGGCATTTGATAGGCGACGGCACGCTGTGCGATGTTTGCCACGGACGTGCCATAGCCATACTTGGTGTGCTCGGCATATCCGTTGTTCTGGCACACGAAGATCACGGGCAACTTCCATACGGACGCCATATTCAGCGATTCGTGGAAGGCGCCGATATTCGAAGCGCCGTCGCCGAAATAGGCTACCGCTACACGCTTTTCACCACGGATCTGCGTGGCGAGCGCGAGTCCGTTCGCAATCGGCATCGAGCTGCCGACGATGCCGGTGGTCACCATCACGCCGGAAGCCGGATGAGTGACGTGCATCGGACCGCCCTTGCCCTTGCACGTACCCGTCACGCGTCCGCCGAGTTCGGCCCACAGTTCCTTGAGCGGCACGCCTTTGGCGATCATGTCGTGAACGCCACGGTAGATCGTGCAGATGTAATCGTCGTCGGTGAGACACACCGACATCGCCGAAGGAATCACTTCCTGGCCTCGCGGCGAGTAATACGGCATCACCAGCTTGCCGGCCTTGATGACGGCGCGAAAGCGCTCATCGTTCTGCTTGATGAGCGTCATACGGCGGTATATGTCGACTAGAACTTCACTGCTGGGCGGCTGATAGGCATTCATTCGCATCTCTCCTGTCTCACCAGATCTGTTGCGCGCCGCTCGCATGCAGCGCCGCGATATAACCAAACACGAACGACGCGCCGATGCTGCTGCCAGCGCCCGGGTAGCACCGACCGACCACGGATGCCGTGCAGTTGCCGGTCGCGTATAGCCCAGGAATTCGGGTGCCGTCATCCTTGAGCACGCGCGCGAATTCGTCGGTCACGAGGCCGCCCGCTGTACCGACGTCGCCGGGGTACATGCGTACGGCGTAGAACGGTCCCTCTTCGATCGGGCCAAGGTTCGGGTTCGGCTTGATGGTCGGGTCGCCATGACAGCGATCGAATGCGCGCGAACCACGACCGTAGTCTTCGTCGACGCCGGTCGCGCAGAAGCCGTTGAAGCGCTCCACCGTTTTGAGTAGACCGGTGCGATCGATCTTGCATTTCGCGGCCAACTCTTCGAGCGTGTCGGCCTTGATCATGTAGCCGCTGTCGAGCCACTTCTGCGGAATCTGCCCGGGCATTGCGGTGCCCCACGGGTAGTACTTGCGCTGCCGGCTGTCCATGACCACCCAGGCAGGCACGGCCTTGCCCGTCTCTTTATGGCGCTGATACATCCGCTGGCCGATTTCCATATAGGCACCCGCTTCGTCGCAGAAGCGTTCGCCGTTCTGATCGACCATGATGGAAAATGGCAGCGAGAGATCGAGGTGATGCATGAACGGCAGCGGAGACCCGTCCGGAGCGTGCGCGCCTTCGGGCAGATCTTCGTTGGGTCCGAGCGACGTCACGACCCACCACGCTTCCTCCATGCAATCGACGGCACCGCCGAGCGCGATGGCGGCTTCGAGGATTTCACCTGTGTCGCCCGGATTCGCATTGGTCCAATCCGCAGATGAAGGCTGCGGCTGATACTTGCGACGCATTTCCGCGTTGTGCGAGAAGCCGCCGGTGTTGAGCAGTACACCTTCACGCGCCCGGATGCGCAGTTCGCGGCCGCTACGAACTGCAACGATGCCTGTTACCCGCCCGTTTTCGACAATGAGTTCGCGTACCGGCGTGTCGGTCCAGATCGGGATGTTCGCGCGGAGCGCCATTTGCAACATGCGTCCCTGGATCGCCGCGCCGTTGGAGACCAGTTCCTTGCCCGTGATCTTCTGGTACAGCATGCGGCCGCCAAGCTGCATCGCCTTGCGCTTGCCGCGCCACGTCCGCTTCATCAGAAACAGTATCGGGTACTCATCCGAATTGGCCGGCATCGACGGGCCCTTGTACCGCGACAGGCGCGGCGCCCACTCGCCCAGTTCCTTCACGTCGAACAGCTTCGCCAGCAGCGAACGGCCACGCGGCTCGCCGCCGGGCAGCGTGTCGTAGTAGTCGGACCAACCATCCGCGTACACGAACTGCATGCCTTGCTGCTCGAGAAACTCGGCCATTTTCGGCCCCGTGCGCAAATACGCTTCACGTCGCGCTTCCGACGTGCCGGGGCCGTGATACGTCACCGCTGCGTCGAAGTACTGGCGCGCGCGTTCGTAAGAATCGCTGACGCCGTGACGCTTCATCACATGGTTGTTCGGCAGCCACCAGACGCCACCCGAATAACCGGTCGAGCCACCGACTTTCGGCAGCTTCTCGATAATGAGCGCCTCCTTGCCTACCGACTTGCACGCGAGTGCCGCGCACATCGACCCGCCACCGCTGCCGACCACTACGAAATCGTAGGTTGCGTCCCAAGTACCCGGCATCACTCCTCCGCGACGAATTCGCGCAACGCGCGGTGGAAGTTCGACACCGACGTCTCCTGCAGCGGGTTCGTGCGTGAGCCCTTGAACCCACGGGACTTCATGCCCTGCTGCACGTTGGTCATGTTCTGGAAGTCCTGCCACAGGATCAGGCCGAAGTTCTCCTGTGCGTTCTCCTTCCAGTCGTCCACGCCGTAGTAGAACTCGCGCTTCAGCGGCGGTTCTGCGCCCGGCGCGAAGCGCTGAAGCGACCAGATGTCATAGATGCACGAATCCGGGTTGTCGCCGTCCGGCCGCGCGCGATAGAACAGCGCGCCATCGGGGTACGGGAGAAATACCAGGTTCGGAAACACGTGCCAGTCCGCACCCGCGCGGCCGAGTTGTTCGAACGTGATCTCGGGCCATCCCGCGCCTTCGGCGATTGCCGCCTCGCGCTGGAATTCCATCGCTTTCCCAAGGACCTCGAACTGGTTACCCGACGGCGACATTTCGTGCATCAGACGCTTCGCGGCTTCGTAGTCTCGAGCCGTGTTGATCGCCTTGAGTGTCTCTTCCATGACACGGAAGAAATTCACGAGGCCCTGACGCACGTCCTCCGGCATCGGCTTTCCGGTTCGCGGCGAAGGCGCACCTATCATGCGTGTGGCGGTCGAGTAACCGAACATGCCATGGCGGCCATATGCGAAGCTGCGCGTCACGTCGTCGCCTGCGACATCGAGCAACTGCGGATGCGTTGCCGCGACGTGATAGCCTTCATTGAACGCTTCGAGCGCGACCTTCCAGTTGCACGGCAGGCGGATCGACTTGTACCAGCGGTAGCGCATCTTCTCGAACTCGAAGCAGTTCGTGATCTCCGGCACAGGATCGAGAAATTTGGCGAGCGGCTCGGCTTTCGGATCCATGTTGATGAAGACGAAACCGCCCCACGTGTCCACCAGAACATCCGTGAGACGCAGATCGCCATCCGCCATCTCCGGGCAGCCGTCCCAGTCCTGACGGTCGAGCACGCGCGCGAGGCTGCCGTCGAGATTCCACTGCCAGCCGTGATAGGCGCAGTGGAATTTCGCGGCTTTGCCGCAACCATTGGTCAAGCGGCGGCCGCGATGCTGGCAGACGTTGAAAAAGGCCTTGATGCCTTCAGCCGCCGTTCGCACGACGATAATCGACTCGCCCGCCACATCGAAGGTCACGTAGTCGCCGACGTTCGGAATCTCTTCCAGCCGGCAGGCAACCTGCCACACGCGCGGCCACAGACGCTCGTTCTCCCGCTCGAGGAACTGCTTCGACAGGTAACTATCCTTCGGCACGAAATCGAGTCGGACCGTGTGCTCACCCGAATCGGGACCTCTGTTACCCATTGATATCTCCTTCGTGATATGGCCGGCGTAAGCGCCGGTTCCGGCTTTTTATGTAGCGGCGGCCTGCTCGGCAGTCGATATGCAACTATTGGTGCAATTATCGTGAACGGCGTTCAGATGCTAGGCGCGCACCTGGATCGCTGTCAATCCGGGCGAACGTCAATCGAGCGCTGACGTCAGCGCTGGCACGGCTTCAAACAGGTCGGCGTTGAGGCCGTAGTCGGCGACCTGGAAAATTGGCGCCTCGCTGTCCTTGTTGATTGCGACGATGACTTTCGAGTCCTTCATGCCAGCGAGGTGTTGAATCGCGCCTGAAATACCCACGGCGATGTACAACTGGGGCGCGACGATCTTGCCGGTCTGGCCGACCTGGTAGTCGTTCGGCACGAAGCCCGCATCCACAGCGGCGCGCGATGCGCCGACGGCGGCTCCCAGCTTGTCCGCAAGCGCATCGAGGAGTTTGAAGTTGTCGCCGTTCTGCATGCCGCGGCCACCCGAAACAACGATGTTTGCGGCCGCAAGCTCCGGACGGCTTGACTTCGTCAGTTCCTGGCCGACAAAGCGCGCCTTATCGAACGCCGGTGCCGATGCGACCGCCCGTGTAGGCGCAGCGGCCGATCCGGTGGCTGCCGCGTCAAAAGCCGTCGGCCGAATCGTGATCACCTTGATTGCATCGGACGATTGCACCGTTGCCAGCGCGTTGCCGGCGTAGATCGGGCGCACGAATACGTCTGGGGCCTTGAACGCGACGACATCGGAAATCTGCGCGCTGTCGAGCAACGCCGCCACCCGCGGCATAAAGTTCTTGCCCACGGCCGTGGACGCTGCGATCACATGCGTATAGCTGCTCGCCAGTGAAACAACGAGTGCGGCGAGATTTTCCGGCAAGCCGTGCGCGTATTCCGGCGCATCCGCGACGAGCACCTCGGCGACGCCGGCGACTTTCGCCGCTTGCTCCGCCACGGCCGCTGCACCGTGGCCCGCCACCAGCAGATGAATGTCATTGCCTGCTGCGGCCGCCGCCGTGACGGCGTTGAGCGTAGCGCGTTTGAGGCTTGCGTTGTCGTGTTCGGCGATAACGAGAATAGTCATGATCAGATCACCTTCGCTTCGTTTCGAAGCTTTTCAATCAGCGCTGCAACGTCCGGAACCATTACGCCGCCCTTGCGTGCTGGCGGCTCAGTCACTTCGAGAACCTTCAAACGAGGGGCGACGTCAACCCCGAGCGTCTCGGGATTCAACGTATCAAGAGGTTTCTTCTTGGCTTTCATGATGTTGGGCAGCGTCACATAGCGCGGGGTGTTCAAGCGCAAATCCGTTGTGACCACAGCTGGCAGATCGAGCGCGACGCGTTCGAGCCCACCGTCGATCTCGCGCGTCACGAGCAGTTGCTGGCCATCCACCTCCGTCTTGAATGCGAATGTCGCTTGCGGCCAACCGAGCAATGCGGCGAGCTTCTGGCCGGTTTGGCCAGCGTCGTTGTCGATAGCCTGTTTGCCGAGCAGCACCAGTTGCGGGTTTTCCCGCGCAGCCACGCCGGCCAGCAGTTTGGCGACTGCGAGCGGTTGCAGCTCGACATCGCTTTCGACGAGCACTGCGCGATCAGCCCCCATGGCGAGCGCCGTGCGCAGCACCTCCTGCGATTGCGCAGTTCCCGCCGACACCACGACAACCTCGCTCGCAACGCCCGCTTCCTTGAGGCGTACCGCCTCCTCCACCGCGATCTCATCGAACGGGTTCATGGCCATTTTCACGTTGGCCAGATCGACGCCCGAACCGTCCGATTTCACTCGGGGTTTCACGTTGTAGTCGATCACGCGCTTCACCGCGACCAGTATCTTCAATTTGACGCTCCGAACGCTTTGTTGAACAATGTTCTATATTCTGAACTCATCGTTTTGTAGCTGTCAACGAGAAGAATGAACAAAGACGTCGAGCGGCAGTGAATTCGACGCTCTCGTCCACCACCCAGGAGACGACAAATGAAGCTCTATCGATGCGAACGGTTTGAAGGTATTGCGGGTCTCGCGTTACGCGAGGAACCCGATCCATCGCCGCCCGGCGCGCGCGATGTACTGATGCAGGTCAACGCCAGCTCGCTGAATTTCCGCGAGTTGTTGCTGATAAACGGCGCGTTTCGCGACTGGATGGCGCCCAACTTCATTCCCGCTTCGGACGGAGCGGGCGTCGTACTTGCCGTGGGTTCGGAGGTACGACGCTTCAAGCCCGGCGATAGGGTGATGGCCAATTTCGCGGAAAACTGGCATGGCGGCACCCGCCCGCAACACGCAGACACATTGGGCCGCGGCGCGATTGTCGAAGGCATGCTGCGCGACAAGGTCGTGCTGAGCGAGGAAGAGCTGGTCAGCGTTCCGGATCATCTTTCCGACGAAGAGGCCGCAACGTTGCCATGCGCTGCCGTAACGGCATGGAATGCGTTGTGCCAGCACGCTCCGCTACTGCCCGGTCAAACGGTCCTCGTGCAAGGTACGGGCGGCGTATCGATTTTTGCGCTGCAGCTTGGACGTCTTTTCGGCGCACGCGTGATCGCTACTTCATCGAGCGATGAGAAGCTCAAACGCCTCGCGGAATTGGGTGCCGACGCCACGATCAACTATCGCGACACGCCGCAATGGGATCAGGCTGCGCTACGCCTGACAGATGGACTGGGCGTCGATCTCGTCGTCGAAGTCGGCGGTGCTCAAACGTTCGGAAAATCGGTTGCTGCCACACGGGATGGCGGGCGCATCAGCGTCGTCGGGCTGCTGACGGGCGCCCCTTCGCCTGGCGAAGGGTTTTTCACGCGCGGCTTGTCAATCGCACCGATCCGCGTGGGTTCCCGTCAGGACTTCGAATCCATGAATCGCGCGATCGGCCTGCACAAGCTCCGGCCGGTCATCGACTCGGTTTATGACTTCGCGCATGTGCCGGATGCGCTGCGGCACCTCGAAAGCCAACGGCATTTCGGCAAGATCGTTATTCGCCACTAGCAAGCAATCGTTGCATGATTTATTGGAGTAAGACCATGAAACTGTTTTCATTGGAAGGACAGATCGCGCTCGTCACGGGCGCGTCGCGCGGACTCGGCTTCGCAATGGCGAGCGCGCTGGCATCGGCAGGCGCGACCGTCATCCTTTGCGCGCGATCGCGCAAGAGCCTCGAGGCCGCCGCCGAATCGATTCGCAAAACAGGCGGCAAGGTCGACGTCGAACCGTTCGACCTCACGGATCAGAACGCAATCCGAAACGGCGTGCACAGCGTTCTTGCACGTCACGGCCGTATCGACATCCTGTTGAACAATGCGGGCATTTGCGAATGGAGCGATTTTCTCCAGTCGAGTGTCGAGATGTGGCGGAGGACCATGGATACCAACGTCACGGCTGCATATCTCCTGGCACAGGAAGTCGCCCCGCCCATGATCCAGCGCGGGCGAGGACGTATCATCAACGTGGGCTCCTATGTCTCAGTGCTTGGACGCGAAAAACTTCAGGCATACGTCGCCAGCAAGCACGCGGTCGCCGGGCTCACCAAATCGCTTGGGGCGGAGCTTGGCCGCCACGGCATTCGCTGCAATGGCATCTGCCCTGGCTATTTCCTCACCGATATGGCGGAACCCGTCACGTCGAACCCTCAAATGAAGGAGATCGTGCGTTCCCACATCTCGGTCGGCCGCTGGGGCAATCCCGAAGAACTGGGCGGCGTGGCCGTGTTTCTCGCGTCCGAAGCAAGCTCCTACATGAACGGCCAGATGCTGATGGTCGACGGCGGTGTCTCGGAGATACTGAGCTTTTCAATGTCCGTCGTATAGCACCGTCCCTGGTCAGCATCAGGCTACCGGATACCACTTGCTTGCATATGCTCCGGCGTGAAGTAACTATTGTTGAACTTAACGTTGAAGAACACCCCCGGGGACTCACTTGCCTGATTACTGAAAATATAGACTCCGCTCTGAAAGTCGTAAAACCAATACGGCAAAGAGTAAGGGATCTTATAGTCGTACGCCGGCACCGTCGTCTCGAAGCCGGCCCGGTACAACTTGCCGGATTGGTCATAGGCGTCGACCATTCCGCCGCCACCGTCTTCATCCATATAGAGGGTCTTCTTGCTATAGATATGGCGTGCACCGGGCTTCAGCGTCAATTCAACGACCCAGACGCGATGAAGCTCCCAACGTCCATGGTCAGGGTTCACGAAATGGGGAGTGAGGATCTTGCTCGCTGGAGCCTCGTACGTTTGCCGGTAGTCGTTGTACGGGATGTACATCTCTTTCTTCCCGACCAGCTTCGCGTTCCAGCGATCCATCTTGCCAAAGAACAAAAATACATCGTCCATCGTAATGGCCCCCGAATAACTCGGTTCGGGCGTATCGTAAGCGAGATCGGGAGCAACGCGAACCCGGCGCTGGCCGGGATTGTATTCCCATGTTTGCTCATCGTGATCTGCCATATCCATAGGCATCCTAAACAATGACGTCGCGCCGATCATGCGAGCTGGCGCGGCGTAATCGTTGTAGATCTCATACCAGAACGCCTCCCCGCCTTTTTTCTTGAATTCGCTTTCGCGTTCAATATCATAATACGGGAAGTACTGATCGGCCTTGATTTGCG
>Ga0209796_10001422_pt1 | contig 10092 bp, 12 predicted proteins | sample AgamicOrSfrz_FD_187167 | JGI IMG/M metagenome (GOLD analysis project Ga0209796, IMG submission 187167) | Agave microbial communities from Guanajuato, Mexico - Or.Sf.rz (SPAdes) (version 2) | ecosystem: Host-associated > Plants > Phyllosphere > Phylloplane/Leaf | place: Guanajuato, Mexico...
TTTTTAGTGCAATCTTTTCAGAAGGTTTGTTTTCATTTAAACAACTATTTAGTGGTGTAATGGGTGCTGCTGTACTTCATGGTATCCGTCGTGGATTATTTTCTAACGAAGCCGGTATGGGTTCTGCTCCGAATGCAGCTGCAGCTGCAGACGTTACTCATCCCGCAAAACAAGGATTTATTCAAGCTTTAGGTGTTATTTTAGATACATTTATAATCTGTTCATCTACTGTAATGATTGTTTTAGTTTCAGGCGAATATCAAACATCAGATTTAACAGGTATTCCATTAACACAAGAATCTTTACGGACGGGAATTGGTGGCTTTGCAGCAACATTTGTATCTATTTCAGTATTCTTATTTGCGCTGAGTACGATAATGGGTAACTATTACTATGGTGAATCAAATATTAGCTTTATGAAGCATAGTAAGAAAACAGTCTTATTATACCGTGTTGCTGTTATCTTGATGGTGTTATTTGGAGCATTATATAGTGCAGAATTGGTATGGTCTCTTGCAGATATCTTTATGGGATTAATGGTTCTAATTAACCTATATGCAATTACTCGATTATCCAAAGTAGCTAAGGCTGTACTAAAAGATTATGTAGCTCAAAAAAAACAAGGACGAGATCCTGTGTTTCAGGCAGATAGTATTTCAAATTTACCTGGTCGCGAAAAGTTAGAAGCATGGACTGAAGAACAAAAATCTAATAAACAAGTTGTATAAAAAGTTACAAAAAAAAGAAATGATTTCTTTGCCCATCTCCTTGTCTCCCAAGGGGGTGGCTTTTTTTGCACCTAGAAAATCACAGTATGTTAACTAAGGATGTATACCATATACAAGCTGAAAGCAGAAAAAACTACCTCATGAGAGTAAGATAGTTCTTCTGGTGAATGCTCTAAATAGACGTATTTGACACCTTACAGTGTCTTGGGTAGTTTGCTCAAAATATTGAATGTTAATCATAAAAGTTGTTTGTTATAGAGCTCTTATAAAATAGGAAAGACTACTGCTATTTATTGATTCAGTATCTCGTCCTTTTAAAAAGTAACTTTAAAATTAAATAAAAGGGCTCACAAATTGAGTCAATTGTGATTTAGGTTGCCCTCCAATTTTGCTTTTTACTATTTTTCCGTTCTTAAAAAGAATGAGCGTCGGGAGTACATCAACAGGAAACTTCTTAACTAGATTCTTTTCTTCTTTACCGTTAATTTCTATTACCTTAATAGCTTTTCCTATATTTTTCTCTAAGGCTTCTAAGTTTATTCGAGTAGTTTGACACTCTTCATTTTCTGGGTTTGAAAAATAGGCTAATGTAATACCTTCTTTTATAAGTGTGAAAAAGTTTTCAGTTGTTCCTTTTAAAATAGTCATTTTAATTCCTCCAAACATAAAGTACTTTAGTATTTACTTAAATAATCATGAAACTTAAATAAAAGAAAAAATTATTTATTTTTAGTTACCATATAACGTATTATCAGTAATCGATAATAAAAAGCCTCTAGAAATTAAGCATCTAAAGACTTTAAAATGAAACTTTTCTTTTAACTTACTGCCATATTGCCTCTTCTTTATCTGTTAGTTTTACAAGAAACGGAAAAAAAATAATAAAGAGTATAGCAACTATCCCACTCAAGTAACCTATTCCTATTAAAGGACCAGTACCCTTAAAAGAAACAAATTGTTTTGTATTACATTTAGGACACTTTTTTCCTTTCTTAGAGAAACCAAGTAACCATACATTCTTAGCATTCCATTTGTAATTACAATGATTGCAACAAGCCATCTATATGTATCATTCCTTTCTTCTATCATCTCTTTATACGTTTTTAGACAAGTTTTGTTTCACATAATGTTAATTATTTACAGGGGTAATATCCACAAAACACGAATTTAACTCACAGTAACTCCGAAATAGTACCCCATAAACACAGTCACAAATAATAATTCACCAGCCAGTACAATGAAGTCCAATCTCTGGGACTTCTTAATTTCTTCCAACCTGGAATATGAAATATAAAGGCGTAAACCTCCAAGTATAACAGCAACTATAATGACAAAAAGACTTCCAGTAACAGCAATTGCGATGAGATAAATAAGCCATTTAAATACAAAGAGTCCTACTATCCTTAACATAAACAAACGCCATTTACTTAACTGAATAATATCTCCTGTTTCAATAGTTTGAAGGTCTTTTCGTATCTTTTTAAATTCAAATAATGCCTCTAGATTATTCCACAATAAAAACAACCCGAAAATTAGCAGATATAAATCATTAATGCTTAAATTAAAAAGACTCAACTCCATTCCCCCATCTAGATAGCAAAGTCCTTTTTATTCTCAAGGGCATGTTAATACTTAAGTAAATCTGTGGATTAGCTTTACCCAACCTAGGTAAGAAATTCCTAAAATAAAAGCCCAAAGAAATGCTATACGAATATTTCTAGGTATAGAAATCCATAACTTTAACATGTTCCAAAGTAAGTCATCTTTATCAGATTTTTTCATTCCCTTCACCTCAATTAGGTTATATCGTTTATACTTTTCCATTTTAATAAATATTTCCAATATCTATTAAATCATAATATTTACCTTTTATTCCATTAAAAAGTAAATATTAAGTGAAAGAAAATGCATATCATATGCATTTATAGTTAACATAATGGATATTATCGGAAATCATATGCAAGAAAGCCCTCTTATTAAGGGCTTTCACTTGTTTATTCTTATATATTTAATGCTACATTTTAGGAGCTTCCATACCAAAATTCGCCCATTCTTCTTTTGATGGCCCATAAATACCTGGAACGGTTAATCCTGCTTGCCTCATAAGAACGGTCATTTGTCCTCGATGGTGGTTTTGATGTTGTATTAAAAACATTAAAAGTGACCCATTTGATATTCTCCGACCCAAAAAGTCTATTTGTTCTTCTAACGTTTTGTCGATCCATTGAGTTTTTAATGCTTGTACAAATGCATCACTTGCTTGACGATAGCTGTCTGCTATAAACTGAGCCGTAGTAGGAACAGGCCAATCTTCAGACGGTGCTTCAAACGTTAAGTTAGTATTTGAAGCAATTATGTGAATGGCAGCTACTGTATGCCAAGCAATACGTCCTAGAGTCCAATTCTGTGAAGTAATTTCCTGTTTAAGCGACCCATCAGTTAAATTTTTTAGTAGTCTCTGAGTAGCATTCGCTTCATATTCCCAAGATTTTAAAAAACTATCTAAACTTTGAAACATAAAAATCCCCCTCTTTTATTTATCCTTTTAATTCCATTTTAACAATAGTAGCATTATAAAACACTATGTATAAGACATTCTTTCCTAGTTTACATAAAGCTGATTATCAACATCTTTACAAAATAAGGAATTTAATGGTAATTTAGTGATGAGATAATTTATTAATAGAAAGATAGGTAATTATATGATTCGTGAAGCTGATTCAAAGGATAGTAATGTAATTGAGAATCTATATAAAAAATTAGCACCTCATAGTAAAAATCTTAAGGTTTTACCAAAAAGAATTGAACAAATAAGAAATGGCTCTAATATTTTCTGCTTTTAAGATGTATATCATACACAAAGCTAGTTCACATAACAGGAATGCTTGGAATATGTTCGTTTATATAATTTTTTTATTTTGTGTAAAAAATTACTTTATTGTAATTTTATCAAATCTGAAAATTTGGCGTAGATAGGTATTGTTGGAAAGTAATTGAAGTGATATAATCAAATTGTTTCGAGCGAAACAAAAATTCGAAAATATGATTTGAAAATATGAAAAAAATTAACTCGGAAATGCTGACAAACATCATAAATAAGGAAAAGGAGCTGATTTGAATGGACTTTGAAGTTATCGTAGTAGGCGGAGGACCGGTTGGCATGATGCTGGCATCGGAACTGGCTTTAATGAAAGTGAAAGTGTGCGTCCTTGAGCGATTGAAGGAGACGACGCCTTATTCCAGAGCCCTTACCCTTCATCCTCGTTCACTGGAAATTTTTGATTTTCGTGGATTAAAAGCGAAACTGATGAGAAAAGGAAAGCCGATTCCTACCGGACATTTTGCTGCATTGGATACCCCTCTGGATTTTTCGGTATTAGATTCTACCAGCAATTTCACCCTTTTTATCCCCCAAAATGAAACGGAGAAGGTTATTGAGGAGTGGGCGAAAAGCCTTGGCGTGGAAATTTGGCGTGGAGTAGAGGTTTTATCTGTACATCAGTATTCGCAAGGAGTAGAGATAACTGCTGCCGATCTTAAAGGAGAATTCACACTGACGGCGGCTTATGGGATTGGTACCGACGGTGCAGGCAGTATTGTTCGAAAACAGGCAGGCATCCCATTTGTAGGTACAAGCGAGACGCTTACCGGTATGTTGGGAGATGTTGTTTTGCCGGATTTTTCGGAACCGAACGGACTATCCTTCTTCAGCAAGCAGGGGTTGGTCATGGTTGCACCTCTGCCTAATGGATTGCATCGGGTGGTGATGATCGATCCAGAGAGGATGTCTATTTCGAAGCAAGAGCCAGTCACGCTAGAGGAGCTGCGTTCGGGAATGATACGTATCCTCGGAAGCGATTTCGGGATTACCCAACCCTACTGGCTGTCCCGTTATGGAAATGCAACTCGACAAGCAGGGCGATACCGGGAGGGACGGATATTCCTCGCAGGAGACGCTGCGCATATTCATTTCCCCGCAGGCGGACAAGGGCTGAATGTAGGCTTGCAGGAAGTGGTAAATCTAGGATGGAAGCTGGCTGCCGAGCTGAAGGGCTGGGCTCCGGATTGGCTTCTGGATAGCTATCATGCAGAACGGTTCCCTGTTAATACCGCGCTGCTTCGAAATACCGAGGTTCAAACGCTATTGATGGGATCAGATTTCTCGCCTAAAATGATCGAACTACGTAGCATGTTGTCCAGTATGCTTCAAATACCCGAGGCCAATTACCAGATGGCTAAGCAAATTTCCGCATTGAATGTCCGATACGAGCAGGAGACAAAGGAGCTGCCGCATCCGTTGAACGGCAACCGATTTAGGGACTTGAAACTGTTGCTTGCGGATGGGACGGTTCGGAATGCCTACGAGCTGTTTCGCTCCGGTTCCTTTATCTTGCTTCATCTTGCTTCGGATGATCGTTTGCATGACGCCGTTGAATGGTGCAAATACAAGCACATTCGGGTTGTACTTGCTTCCCTCGCGAATGTCGACTCAGATTGGGAGGACGTTCATACAGCACTGATTCGTCCGGATGGGTATATCGCATGGGCGGTTTCCCGATCGGAGCCAAAGCGTATCGACGCTGTCAGACAGGGAATCATCCACTGGTGCGGTGGAATCTGATTTTTATTGTTAAAAATGTTTTGTCCGAAACAAAAAGAATATTCCTGCTTGAATGTAAGGTTTTGTTTACCTTCAAATACGCAAAAATCAGCACGTAATAAGCCATGACCGTATAAACTTTTTTTTCATAAAATAAATATTGTAAAATCAGAGAAATACAAGGAGGTGAAATTAACGAATGTACAATACTGAGCTTTCTAAACAGTGGATTTTGGAGCTTTTCATTCAGCTCATTAGTCAACAGGAGATTAGGGACAGCAAATTCACCGTCAGATTTGGAGAAGAGATGCAAAAGCTTCAATCTGAGCTGGGGATGAAGATAGACCTTAATTTATCGGAGATTCATTTAATCGCTTGTATCGGCGATTACGGGCCAATTAACGTCACGATGATCTCCGAAAAGACAAATTTAGCGAAAGGGTCTATCACACGAATAAGCAAGAAGCTATTGAAATTGGATCTGATCAAAAGGCAGCAGCTTCTTGATAACAAGAAGGAAGTTTATTTCCGACTGACAGCAAAGGGACAAAAGTTTCATAAAATCCATGAACAGATTCACCAGGAGATTGAAAACCGGTTTATGAGCTTTTTGGACAAGTACACACCCGAGCAATTGGCCTTTTCCCGAAGGCTGCTACAGGATTTGTTGGAATGGGATTACTAAGCAGTTAAGAAATCTTTATAGGGCTGTTCGTTTTTAGAAGTGGAGTAGGTATTTACCCATTAGTTGAATATAGACGAAATATGAAAGAAACGTTCAGCCTAGAAAAAGATGCCGAAGGAGTAGGGGCAAAATGAAAAATTATATAGATGTAACGGAAGGAAAAAATAACTGGAAGCGTTATTTAAGTTCTACTATTCTAGCTTCTGTATTTATGATAATAGGGTCTATAATTTATGGAAGCTATCATGGTGGAGGGAGACTGAAGTAAGAAAACGTACTTTGATTCTGATAATGGAATTGCAATAGGGATAAATGCTAATCTTGACCTTTTATTATCCCACATTGTTTATTTGTTTTGGATTTTGGGCTTGTGGTTAGGAGTTCGCTTTATTCATAAAAGGCGAATGAAATCATTAATAAAAGCTAATAGACGTGTAAATTGGAAGAGAATAAGCTGGTCCTTTGGTATTTTTACAGCTTTGTTACCAGTAACACAATTAATTGATGTTGTCTTCATTTCATATTCTAGGGCAACTAGTCAAGTTGATTCCTTTAGAACATTAGCAAGATTAATAGACTTTTTATTATTAAAAACGGAGGTTAGTTTACCATGAAGAAAAAATTGTTAGCCGTTATTCCAACTATTATGCTTGTTGCAACACCTTTAGCTATGGGAGCATCTACTGTCGATGCAGCACCTAAAGCCAACTCTCAAAAAATCGTAGCGAAAGCCGAAACGCGTCCAACTCTGCGTATAGGCTCTCACTCTAGTTATGTAAAAAACTTACAGAAAAATCTTAAAGATGTGAAATATGATACAGGTGTTGATGGAGTATTTGGCCCTAAAACTCAAACGATGGTTAAACAGTTCCAAGCTGATCATAATCTAATTTCTGATGGCATAGTTGGTCCAGCGACATGGGCAGCCTTAGATCAAAACAAAGTAGAAAGACAACAGTTTACCGTAAATAATGCAATTGCATTTGGTCAAAAAAAGCTAGGTAACAATATTGTATTTAGTGGTGACGGTAGATTAGTAAAAGACTCCAAAAAACAATCCTATTACAGATCGAAAGCAGCGAACAAAGACTGGATGAATCAAGGCGGTTCAGGTACAATTGGGTGGTTCCATATTTATAAGGATGGCCGTGTGATCGAAGAATAAAATGAGAAAAGGTATTACAGCGATAAAGCTATTCTAAAGATATTGCACTTATAGCAACATCTTTAAGAATGGGGGCATCAATCACTCATGCAGCATCAAAAGATAATCACGCTCAAAAATTTTTAGCAAAAGCAAAAACACACCCTACGCTGCTTAAAGGTTCTAATTATATGAAAGATTTACAATAAATCCATCAGGATATCAATTTGTAAAATAGCATATATAAAACAAAGTAAAGCCCACTCTTATAAAGAGTGGGGGTTTTGGTGCAAAGATTACGTCCATTTGAAAGAAGCATATAGGTTCCCAACTGAATCTGCTCTTAAACAGCAACTCCAAATAGTTCATGAATGAACTTCACTTGATTTTGGACAGACTTGTCCCGTAAAACAAGTTGCCCTTTTTTTACCATATGCATAGCTTCTATTCCAGAAATAACGGATGTAGCTGTGCTAAAAGATTTCAACCCTAACATTGAACGAACTCGCTTTTTAATAAATCGATGATCTTGTTCTACTATGTTATTGAGATATTTGACTTGCCTTATTTGGATGCCTACAGGCATCTTTTTTTCGTTCTTCAACTCTTCAATCGCCATAGGATAGGATGGGTTCTTATCTACTGTGATCACACGGGGCTTGGAAACATGAAAAGACCGCAAAGCTTTCTTGAAAAAGCGTTTTGCAGCCCTATGATCTCTTGTTTTACTTAGATAAAAATCAATTGTATTTCCTCCTGAATCAACAGCACGATACAGATACATCCATTGCCCTTTTACTTTTATATAGGTCTCATCCACTCGCCAAGAATCATTAATTGACTTAAGATAACGTCGTACTCGCTCATCTAATTCACGGCCATATTGATGAACCCAGCGCATAATCGTTGTATGGGCTATGAACAGTCCGCGTTCTTCCATCATTTCAACCAAATCACGAAAGCTGAGGTTGTACCGTAGGTACCATCTCACGGTTAACAAAATGATATTAGGTTGGTAATGCTTCCACTTAAATAAGTTTTCCTTTTCCATACTGATCACGACCTTCTTTTGGAATACTAGTATCAGTATGTCCAAGTTTTAGAGATTACTTGCAAGTGTGCTGAAATTTTTGCACCAGAACCGTTTTTTCTATTTTTAAGATGTAGTATTTACTTCTAGTTAACATAAATTTTATTATCAGAAATGATAACTTAGAAAAAAGCAGTTGGAATAATAACTAACTGCTTTTTGTAGAATATTTTAATTTTCTATGTTCTTCATTTTAAAATTTCTTGTTTATCCCAATTTTTCAAAACCCATACTACATCATCATTTTCATAGAGAGTGACTTCATCTAAACCTAACTCTATAAAATTCCCGTTCACAAAAACAGCCCAATGTATATTTTTCTTTGGAATTGAGTGGATGCCATTTATAGATATAATATTCCTTTGGGATTCTTCTATGTTAAATGCTCTTTTTGTTACATCGTATAATGTTTCACCTTCTTGAAATGAAACTTCTTTTGAAGCAATGGTCTCGTTTTTATCATTTACTATTCTGAAGGTACTCGTCATCTCTAATGCACATGTTGGAGAATGAACCAAAAAAAAGAATAGTGGTAATGATATTGCTATCTTTTTAATAAGCATTTTTGAGTCTCCTTTTAACGTATTTATCATATTATGAGCGCTTCGGAGAGAATTATAAGTTTTAGATATAGATTTGAAACTGCAAAAGTCTCATCATATTTATTATTTTCAATCCAACAGGGGTTTTCCACTTAATAAAATTAAGGGAAAGATACACATCACGATTTACCAATGCCTGGTCAATAGAATCTCGGAATTTTTTATACACCAAAGAAAGTATAGATATACTTTCTTTGAGTATCACCTTATTAGTAATTTTGAATATTCCCTTTAAGTGTAGGGTAATTAGTTTTCTGTATTCTTATCCACCACTCTAGTGTTTCCAGTAGTTTCCATATACAATTTTTCTTTTTTTAAGACCTCTTTAACAGACTTAGTTTCGTGGAATTGGCGTTTATAAATTTCAACGTCTTCTAGAACTGTTGGATGTTTAATGATTTCGATACGCTCTTCGCTAATAGGTATCCGAATAATTTCTGTATGTTCACCCGTTTTGTCTGGATTTTCTGCGTCTAAAACTTTTTTCTCAATTATCAGCTCCTCATGGATCACAGGTATGGTAATGTTTTTTTCCTCCGTGAAAACCTCTTTGTGTATGGCTACCTCTCCCGTTTTTATCCATTTTTTAGTGATATCCAACTTTTCCTCATGAAGCTGGAGCTTTGCACTATGATCAGTAACATAAATAACTTGTTCTGAAACTTCGCGATTATTCGTATTGGAGTCATATTTGGCAATTTTGTTCTTTGACATATTTTATCCTCCATAGTTACTGTAATAAATATAAGTTAGTTTTTCCTGTTTAAAATAATATAAAATGAGAGTGTAAAGTCATCATTCAAAATACTTCCAAAAAAACACCTCCCAAATCTTTCTTATGATTTGGGAAGCGTTTTTTTGTTTAATTTATATCTTTTTTAATCAATAGAAGAATCTGTCTCATCGGAAGCTATATTAACGTGACCAGTTGTATCCACATGAGCCTCTTCTCTTTTTAAGGTTTCTTCTACATGTTGTGTTTCTTCTACATTACGCTTGTAAGCAGAAACTTCACCTGTTGTTACAGTGTGTTTACTTACCTGAACCTGTTCCTCACTAACGGGAATGTGAATGGTTTCTTCATCACTAATAGACGAATTGCTGGGTTCGTTGTCAATAGCTCTTCTCTCAATAACAACTTCCTCATGAGTAACAGGAACGTCAACCGTTTGTTGCTCTTCTATAACCTCTTTTTTCAAGGTTACCTCCCCTGCATCTATTTTATTTTTAGTGATATCTAATT
>Ga0209796_10001424_pt1 | contig 10086 bp, 12 predicted proteins | sample AgamicOrSfrz_FD_187167 | JGI IMG/M metagenome (GOLD analysis project Ga0209796, IMG submission 187167) | Agave microbial communities from Guanajuato, Mexico - Or.Sf.rz (SPAdes) (version 2) | ecosystem: Host-associated > Plants > Phyllosphere > Phylloplane/Leaf | place: Guanajuato, Mexico...
GGAACTAACCAGCCTTTTTCTTTGTTAAGTCGCAAAAACTTTCCACCAAGGGCTACTTTTTGCATGTGAATTTGACCAAACATTGCTGCAATATCTTCACGAATAGATTGGCCAATCAGTTGACTGCAAGCAACTAGACCAGCAGCTATATCCAGTGAAATAGCCGCAGCAACTTCGGGGTCTTGAACACGTGCACCTACTGGAATATCATCTAAACAAGCTTCTGGACGTTCAGGCGGAGTTGGAGGTAAAGCCACTCCATTTTCTTTTAATAGCTTTTCTACACCTTTCATTTCCTGCTGACATTGTTCAATCGTTTCTTGTACCAACTTATGTAGATCCTTGTCTCCTACATGATTTAGAAACGTTTGATAACCAGCTACTAATCCTTTTGAAGCAGAAAGAAATGACCATGTTCCAAATACTTCACCGTAATGCATCGGCTCGTCTGTAGGATTTCCACTTAAAATACCCATTGTTATCCTCCTTAACATATTCATAATAATGTGCCACCTTTCTTACTATGCACACACTTAACGTCTCCATATCATGTTTTATTATTCTTCTAAATATAAAAAAAGAATTTTATCAGGGAATACAATCTACTATTTTACGCATACTATTTAAGATGCCTATAAGGGCATCAGTCACAATACCCTTGTTATACAGAGAGCTGCCTTCTTTGGCAGTTTTTTGTTTTGTCATGCTTTATGTGGCTTTCTGCTTATGACGATAAATAGAAATTGTCCATAATAAAAGGAAGAGTGGAGACCCACTCTTCCTTCAGCCATCAATTATAAAGTTGTCTTAGAAGCGTCCGCCGCCAAGTTGTTGCTCAGCTAATTGCACAAGACGCTTTGTAATTTCGCCACCTACTGATCCGTTTGCACGTGCAGTTGTATCAGCACCAAGGTTTACACCAAATTCGCTAGCGATTTCATATTTCATTTGATCGATTGCTTGTTCAGCACCGTATACTAATAATTCATTGTTGTTGCTGCTGTTGTTGTTTGCCATGTTGTGTCACCTCCTTGTTTTTCTTAAGTTTCCTAGGGGCCAAGAAGTATATACATGGTAAATGATGGATGTTTATTTCCTTATCAAGGTGACATATTAATTTTTAGAAACAACCGACACTGTAAAAAGTGGGATTAGATGTTTCTTTTCCTTGTTATCTAAAAGTTGCCATGTGAGAAGAGGATTGCAATCCTCTTTAGGTACCGTATCAATGGTTATTTTTATACTAAACATAAAATTAAAAATGCAAGAGAGGAAGAGGTTATATTGTCAAAGACACGTCAGAAAAAAGAATACTGTAAAAAGTGCAGAAAAGAAACTATACATACTCTCACAGAAGATGCTTTAGAAATTAATTGTTACTGCCATGAATGTCATTCACAACACGATATCGTAAAAACATTTTTTTAATCATTTCTTAAAGTTTCACTCTCCAATAGACGAATAAATAGCTATTTTTTTAGATATATCCATAACCAAACTCCATATTCGCCTTCGCTATTGAATTTCATTTTGTACGATTATAGAAGCAGAGAAGAACGGGTAAAGTAACCGGGAAGATTTTTAGTGGAGGTGAACGAAAAGTGAGCAGTAGGGAAAGAGATCTTATAACCATTGAAGATGAAAAGGGTATTGAAAAACAATATGCAGTTGAGGCTTTATTTGATATGAGAAATCAGACTTATGCTTTGCTGCAATCGAACGGGGAAGCGCTGTTGATGCGCGTTGAAAATGAAAAGGGCGAACAATATCTTATTGGATTGACCGATTCTGAGGAACGTGACTCCATTTTAGATGCTTATCAAATTGCTGTAGAGGCTACGGCCTGCTGACGAAGGATTTCGCTAATGTGATGAGGAGTGCTTTATGAAGAAGAAAATTGTAGATGCAGCTCATTTGGAGCAAAAAACGCAGATTGAAAAAGTGATGAACGGAATGACCTTTACGAAAAATTTCCGGTCTGCTACAGCAGAAGAATGGTACGTGTTTCTTCCAGGTTATGAAGATCCAAGAACAGGTGGAGCTGCGGGAAAAGCAATGATTCATTATAACCTTTATGGAAATAGAGATGTTTTCACCAGATCACCCTAAAGACACTCGTAGTGATAAAGCAAGAGTAGAAAAGCGTTTAATTAACTTAGGTGTCCCTCTTACAGAAGCAGGACCTTATGCAGATGATCTGCAAAAAAGAAAAGTATTATTGCTAGTAAAAGCTAATAGAGAGACAAAAACAAATCAGTTCTTAGGAAGTAGAGAAGATTCTTCTTTTGTAAAGAGTGAATCCCTTTATGATAAATCATTATAAGGAGAACATCGTAAGCATTAATAGAAAGAAGAATAAAATTCAAGTTTGTGAGCAAACTAAGAACATAGGAACCCCAATTCCTCATCTTTCATTAAGTATGTGTTTTTTTAAAAGCTACTCATTTGAGTAGCTTTTTCTTTTTTTATCGGAAATATTAAAAGAAAAGCTAACTTGTATGAAAGTTTAAAAGGAGGGGAAGCTAAGAAAAAATGGCTTTAATACGGAGGAACAGAAAATTGCAAAAAAAGAATCGATTAACATCTCCTGAAATGGCAAATTTATGGACACACTATATTCGTGAAACATTATCTGTATGTGTAAATAAATATATGCTTCACACGATCCAAGATCCTGAGATACATAGCCTTTTTCAAACAGCTCTTCGCTATTCACTTAAACACATAGATGCTTTAAAAGCATTATTTAAGAAAGAGAAGTTTCCTACTTAGTTAACATAGTTAAACTAAGAATATTTTTCTGTATTATCCATTAAGGATTAGGGAATCTTGTGACTACTCTCTAATAAATATATAAAATATACTCCTACTAATTAAATATTCGTGTTAGGAATTATAACCAAGTTGTAGATTATTTGTATAATTTGTTGTTATTGTAGGTGTAATTATTTGAAAATTTAGATATTAGATTAGATTTATTATTCATAACATACATACTTACTTATTCTTTATTATTTTAAAATCAATCAAATAGATAAAGGAGAGGATATATTTGAAGAATAATTATTTATATCGAGAGAAAAAAATAATGACTATGAAAACTGTTACTGAAATGACCGGATTGTCTGAGAGACAAATTCGTTATTATGAAACTCAAAAACTTATCTTTCCTGAACGTACCTTCTCTGGTACCCGTAGGTATTCTTTTTCTGATATTGAGAGATTAATGGATATTGCAGAAAAAATAGAAGATGGAGTTCTTACACGAGAAATTCGAGATGATCTTTATAAAAGAAGAAAAAAGATATTAATACAAGAAACGAAACGATTATAGTTCAACTAAGAACTTATTTTCCACGAACCTAATTGAATAATTTTATCAAGATTAATAATAATTATTACATTGCTTAAAATAAATAATTTAAAATCCTTTCTTCGCTATACTTTTTTCAATTTCCAGAAGGGTGAATTATATATGAAGGGGCTAAAAGATATGAAAATATTTATGAATCGGTTTATAAAAAACATTACTTGTATAGTTGAATTTGTTTATCTATATATGCTGCTCTCTTTTATAGAATTACAGGCTGCTTTACTAAAATCATTGCAAATAAAATAGTCTTTTACCTTAAAAGATTCATAATATATACATCTTTAAAGATGTATATATTATGAATCTTTCTACTGGTTTATTTGTGGTTCTAACGTAAAAATTGAGGGGCGAAAATTAAGGGGTAATCAATAATTTTATATAAAAATGAATTTTCTCTTCTTATAGAAATTATTCATTAGTTTGTTTTAACCATCATTTTTAGTTCTGTGCGAGCTTAATTAAAATCAATATGAGATCTTATCGCAAAGCGCTGACTATACAGAAACAAGGAAGGGTGCAGTTACTCTTCGTTAGGGAATAAAGCTTGAACAACAACTGTTATAAACTCATTCAGAGGAAGACCTTCTTTCTTTAGGAGGATTGAGGGGTACTTAATTTTCTAAGAAAAGTCCTTCCTTTTGGTACTTATTCATTTACACAAGATATTTTATACTATCTTACGCCTTTCCCTTAATTTAAAACAATAATAAGGTTTATTATTAAAAACTTTATTTTTGACAAATAATATATTTACTTTAAATTAAAGGAGGGAAGAACATGAAGATTTTTCTAGCAATAAGTATTGTCTTTTTATTATCTACTTTAAACCTCTTGCTAATGGATTTTCTATTAGGTTTTAGTTTTTATGATTCATTTCTGCACCTTCTAAACCCTTTTTGGGTAATGAGTAATGCTGAATATATCATGTTAGCTGGACTTTTTCTTATTGTCATTGGCCAACAAATTTTTATGATTATTAAAAAAAAAGAGAAACGATACCGTCCTAACTAGCTTTTTTCTTCACATAGTTCCGAATGAGGGAGACAACCAGCATAAACAAAGGAATAACAATAAAAAAAGGAACATGAAGATATTTTAATGTAATAGTAAAACCCTCTTCTAAATGCTCTGAAAAACTGGAAGCTATTGTCATGGAGAGAAAAATCAAAATAAAGCCCATAGGAAGAATGATTTGCTGGCGGTTCTTCACCTTAAATAAATCAGTGATTCCAAGGATAGCTCCATACATAAAAATAGATGCTTTGAAAAAAACGGTCATTAACAGGGTGAAAACTACAATTGCATCCAGTCTTTCAATAAAATCAAATAGATTGACTTTTCCAATCGTAGCCAAGGTAGGAAATGTAGATCTCTGCATTACATCTAAACCTAAAACCGACATATTTAAAGCAGCTGTCCAGCTTAGGATCAACCCACTTGAAAGTAATGCGGATAACCATACCTTTTTTATTAGTTTAGGACGATTTAAATACGGTAGCAGCATCGTAAATACGAGCATTTCACCAAATGGAAAAGACACAACAGGAGGAAACGCTGTAGTTAAAACAGGCTTCCACCCGTGTTCAAGAAAGGGGCGGATATGTTTTAAACTAACATTTCCAGATACAAGAACGAAGAAATTAGCTCCTAACCCAAATAATAGTAAAATGACAATAAATACTTCTGCTGTTCTTCCTATTACTTCTACCCCTAGATAAATGACATAACACATAACAAGAATAAGCGAAAGATTAATTGCTAGTAATGGGGTTTCTGGTAAAGTAGACGAAGTCAATAAGTCCCCGAAATCACGTACATTTCTAGCTGCAATATACAAGAAGAACAAACAGTATAATAACCCAAGCACCCAGCCAAAGAATTCACCAAATATTTTTCTAACATATCCAGTAAGGGGAATGGTCGGATATTGACGAAATAACATATAGTAAACAAAGAATAAGAGTATGCCTCCTCCCATTCCTAGAAGGATAGCAAGCCAGGCATCTTTACCGGCGGGGATTCCATAACTTACAATTAGAGAAGTACCCAAGTCGAAGATAAACATAAGGGCAAAGAGTTGTGTAACGCTTATTTTTGCTTTCTCCATCTTTGAGGCGTCTCCTTTCTTTATTATATCTGATCTTTGACTTTTTTAATTGTTTACTAAAAGTTTTCATACTGATTAGTAACAAAACCAGTTTAAAACCGTTACTTGTTCAGTTTCTTGCAAAATGATTGCGGATAACAGAAACTAAAAGCATGATCATGGGAACAACAATTAGAAGAACAATCGAAAGGTAATGATTAAGGAAGCCTTCTTCTCCTTGCTCCGAAAAACTGGAGGCCATAGTGAGAGACAAAAAAATGACAATAGTTCCGGTTGGGAAAAGAATTTGATGGTACGTTCTTAATTTGAATAAATCAGCTATTCCTATAACCGCGGCATATAGATAAATAGATGCTTTGAAAAAGACGGTAATCAGCAAAGTGAATACCACAATCGCATCTAATCTTTCAATAAAATCGAACAAATTGACTTTTCCAACTGCTGTTAACGTAGGGAATACGGACCTCTCCATCACATCTATACCCAAAACCGATGTATTTAACAAAACGGTCCAGCTTAGAATCACCCCGCTTGAAATCACAGCCGCCAACCATGCTCGCTTTACTAACTGAGGACGATTTAAATATGGTAATAGCATTGTAAAAGCAATCATTTCGCCGAAGGGGAAGATGAGCAGGTGGGGAAAAGCCGTGGTAAAGATAGGCTTCCATCCGTGTTCAAGAAAGGGACGTATCTGGTGAAAATCAACATCTCCTGATACAAGAACAAAAAAATTCCCTGCCGCTCCAAGTAAGAGTAAGACAACCATAAATACTTCTGCTGTTCTCCCTACTACTTCTATCCCTAGATGAATGACGTAGCATATCACAAGCACAAGTGTAAGGTTAATGGCTAGTAAGGGAGTTTCCGACAGAGTAGATGAAACCAATAAATCCCCTAATTCACGTACATTCCTTCCGCAAATATACAAAAAGTGAAGACAGTATAGTAAACCAACTATCCATCCGAAGTGTTTACCGAATATTTCCCTTATATATCCAGTGAAGAGCAAATTTGGATATTGGCGATATAAGAAGTGAAAAATGTAAAATAATACGATTCCTCCACAAAAGGCTAACAGAATAGCAAGCCAAGCATCCTTTCCGGCATTTGTTCCGTAACTAACAACCAATGCTGTTCCCATTTCGAAGATAAACATAAGAGCAAAGAGTTGAATGACACTTAATTTTGCTTTTTCCATTCGTCTCTCAACTCCTTTCTTTACCCTTTATGATTATTTTATTTGTTTATATAAGACTTGGTTGTCATACCTGTCCGACGAATAATAGCTTGTACATTCACGTGAACTTCTGTTTCTGGAAAAATATCTTTTTCCCATGAATTATGAATGTTGTTCCACACATGCTTATTTGCTATATTAACCGTTTCACCAAAATTGAAGATATCACTTTTTTGCTTTTGAGCTTTTTTTACTGCCAATAGTATTTCCTGTTTAATCTCTTCTTCTAATTGTTCATCTAGTTGGCCAAGAGCTTGTGATTTGGCAAGATCTATAGAGCAATTATTTTCTAAGACTGTTCCTTCTGAGTGAACAGTAATATAGATAGCTGGTTTCTGATGTTTGAATGTTACATGGGTAGCCGATTTAGAACGCGAAATTTCAATTGCGATGGCATCCTTTTTCTTTCCGCAATTAAGGTTCATCACGGTTCGTTTCATTTCGTTCGTAATCCATGTCACTCCTCGTGCAGGAGGCCCATCCAACCATTTTTTTAACTTTCCATTTTTAAAAAGAGCAATCCCTTTAATTTCAATGTTTGCACTTGGAGAAACTTGTTGTGTATTTGTTGTTGCATTTCCACTCTTTTTCTCCCCATTAATCTTAACACCTGTGACTGCTACGCTTCCTTCTTTTAACCCCTGAATCACTTGATCTGCACGCGTACTTTTATAGGTTCCCCAGTCGTCTTCAGAAGATTTTAAAGCATCTCCAATCTTTGCAGAAGGGATGGCTTCTAATGATGTTGTGACTTCTAGCGTTTCTTTCGCTGTAATATGTCCTCTTGCAATTAAAACTGGAAAAAGGACCCGAAACTGGCTATCCCGTTCGATCATATCAAATAAATCTTCAATTCCTTGGTTCGCTACCTTCTCGCTGATTACTAAAATTTGAAGGTGAGGAAAGAAAAGCTCTCCAGGTGACTTTGTTGAAATCTTTCGAAGGGTCTCGGCAAGGGTACTTCCTGTTTCAGTAAAGGTTGTCACAGGCGAAGCTTGAACTTTTCCTCCTTGTTGGCCACCAGCTACTTGTGAAGGATTGATAATTTGAACCGTAACTCTATATCTGTTCTTTACTTTGTCGCTGCCTTTATCAATAGCCATTCCTGAAACGATACTTAGCTGCTGTAACTCTTCGCGGTCCCAGCATCCTGACAAGAAGACTAACAATACGCAAAGCAAAAGAAGCATCAATGATCTATGTCTCATCAGAATCCCTCTTTGATTCTTGATTTTTCATCTGTCCATTCCTTGGTGAAGGCCCGCGATTTTGATTAGGGTCTGTTCGCTTCGTTTTCACCTGACTAATTAAACGGGGGCGTTTAGACATAAAAGGTAAAGGAAAACGGAAGATGGAATCTTTCTGATCAGCTAAAATGGCAGGGGCAAAAGGAGCTAAGTACGGAATACCAAAGGAACGCAAGCTGCACGTATGAGCTACTAACATGATTACTCCTAATCCAATACCATATAATCCAAAAAAACTAGCTAAAATCATCATTCCGAACCGAAGTAAACGAGTAGCATCCGTCATTGCATAATGAGGAATGGTAAAGCTTGCGATAGCCGTAGCTGCCACGACAATAACCATCGCGCTGGAAACAATCCCAGCTGAAACAGCTGCTTCCCCCAATACAAGAGCCCCGACGATGGAAACAGCCTGACCAACGGGGCGCGGCATACGAACACCAGCTTCTCGCAATACTTCAAAGGTAAATTCCATCAATAGCGCTTCTATAATAATTGGAAATGGAATATTTTGACGCTGGGCTGCCAAATTAATCAGCAACGGTGTTGGAATTAATTCTGGATGGAAGGAAAGAAACGCAATAAATAAAGATGGGCCAAGAAGAGTAATTAAAAAAGAAATGATTCTCAGTATGCGCAAAAAGCTAGACATTGTCCAACGCAAATAATAATCCTCCGCCGTCTGGAAAAATTGATTCCAAGTCGCAGGGACAATAAGAGGCGTAGGTGTTTCATTCACAAAAATCACGACTCTTCCTTCTAATAGATTTCCTGCCACCACATCGGGTCGTTCTGTGATAAAAACAGTTGGCCAAGGTGTCCAGGTTTCATCGGAAATCCATTCTTCAATTGTATTAGAGCCTTGAACTTCATCTACTTCCATTTTACCTAATCTTTCTTTAATTTCTGTAAGAAGCTTATCGTTGACAATGCCTTTTACGTACATCATCCCAACGCCAGTTTGCGTGATTGTTCCTATTTCCTTCGTTTCTAACCAGAGGTTTGGGCTCTTAATACGACGGCGAATCATTGCTGTATTAGTGATAAGGGATTCTGTAAAGCTATCTCGAGGGCCTCGAACGGACGATTCTGCTACGGGTTCCGAAATGGCTCTAAGATCTCCTCCTTGCGCGGCACAAGCAAAGCCTTGATTCCATCCATCAACTAAGACAATTGTTTCGCCGGATAAAAGATGGAAAAAAAGTTTATCGAAATTCTTTATCTCTCCCACATTCGTAATAGTTAACATATGTTCTTTTATGTACATCCCTAATTCGCTTGGTCCATAAGGGGCTTCCTCTTTAATCATCTCTACATCATTCATCAGCCTTTCTATAATGGAGTTTCCTAAAATTTCTTTATCCGTTAATCCATTTATATAAATAGAAGCTACTTTACATAAAAAGGGTTTTCCCATTTTAAAATCCCGAACCACTAAATCTCCACTATTTCCTAAAGAGTTCTTTACTCTTGTTAGGTTTTCAGTCAAAGATGAATGAAGAGCCTCATCATTCAAAGTGGTTTCTTCATACTGAGGGGGCATTTTTTTTGGTTTTCTGGCTTTTTTTATCAGGCGATTCCAGGCGCTGTTCATATTTTAATAACCCTCCACTTTTGTATGTCATCGAATGAAGAGGACATTGGTTTTTCCAATATTCACTAGTAATTTTTCCTTATATTACTTTTTTATACATTGATTCTTCTTTCCTTCATTTCGTTAGATCGTTTTGGTGGTAATAAAAAAAGCATGTAAGAGTAGAATGTCATCAAAAAAGAAGGTGAGGCAGCCATTACATTTTTGGATATGCTATTGTTGGATATAGCTCAGTAATAAGGCTAGGCTAGTTTTTTAACATTTATTACGGATTTAATTCTGCAAATTCTGTTTTGGATGCTCCTAGAAGAAAGAGATCGTATTTGCAAGCATTGAGGAGAGGGAATAGAAGCTGCGCTGAATAAGAAGATAACTTTTGAAAGACCTAAAGCTGAAGTTAGCCAGGAGTTTATGGAAGTTTATAAATGGTGGAAAAAAAGTAAAACAAACTGTACAAGCCATGAAAGAAGCAAATATGAAGAAAACAACATTTTATAAAGTAATAAAGCAATATGAAAGTACTTT
>Ga0209796_10001425_pt1 | contig 10084 bp, 11 predicted proteins | sample AgamicOrSfrz_FD_187167 | JGI IMG/M metagenome (GOLD analysis project Ga0209796, IMG submission 187167) | Agave microbial communities from Guanajuato, Mexico - Or.Sf.rz (SPAdes) (version 2) | ecosystem: Host-associated > Plants > Phyllosphere > Phylloplane/Leaf | place: Guanajuato, Mexico...
AGCGTGGGCGCTTCGACGTCCGCCGGTCGGGCCTCCTTGCACGGCTTGGCGTCTGCTTGATCGCCACTTGCATGAATCTAGCTCGCAGAGTCGGGGCGAGCGGTTTTTGGCTAGTAGGACTGGCGATGTCGGCCGGAGAGCTTCCCGCCCGACACAGCATTGCCTAACGCGCTGCTTGTACACGCGGTATCACGCCTGTGTAAAGAAACCTCAAAAACCGTCGCGTGCGGCGCGTTTTAGTCCAACCTTGCGCGGGATCCCGAGCAGAACACATCGAGCTACTACCGCGCGTTCCGTTCACAGACGGCCTCGATCATGATTTCCGAAATCGTTGATGACTATTTCGCGATAAGCAGCGCATCCAGATTCGTAAGGCCAATCTACGACCGCCACTTGGCTAGCGCGGGTTTAACCATCGGTCAATATTCGATGTTGGCACGCTTACAGATGCAGGATGACGTAACGATGGCGCGGATCGCCGAGTCTATGCAGATGGACCGGACCTCGGCTCTCCGATCGCTGCTCCTACTCCAGCGCGACGGGTTCGCATGCAGTACGGCACCGCGAGGAAGAACGTTGACGTTTCATTTGACTGAGGCCGGCGCTACTTGGCTCTCATCGGCGCGGAATCTATGGGCAACTGCGCAAGCTGAGTTCGAGTCACGCTACGGCGCAGACAAAGCAGGCGCGCTTCGCCAAAAGCTTCTCTGCCTCACCGGATTGAAACCGGGCTCTGACAAAGCCAGCTTCCAATCGGGACGAAGAATTCTTCGATGCCGCTGTGTGCGGTATCAGCACGCGCCCCTCGCGATCTCGCCTTGAGCATATCTCAATAGAAGCTATCAAACCCATGCAAGCCGCCAACGTCCCCATTCCGGTTCCCAGCCCGATGGATTTGCCGACGCGTACGAAGGTTTTTGCCTTCGCAATTATGTGCGTTGGCTTCTTCATGGCGACGCTTGATATTCAGATTGTGGCTTCGTCTCTGCGCGATATTGGCGGCGGCCTTTCGGCGAGCCAAGACGAACTCTCGTGGGTGCAAACATCGTATCTGATTGCTGAAATCATCGTGATCCCGATGTCGGGATGGCTTACGCGGGTTTTTTCGACTCGATGGGTCTTCGCTTTCTCTTCATTCGGCTTCACAGTGACAAGCATGCTTTGCGGTCTCGCGTGGGACATCAATTCCATGATTCTTTTCCGCGGACTACAAGGCGCACTGGGCGCAGTGATGATTCCGACCGTCTTCACGACTGCCTTCGTCATCTTTCCGCCCAAACAGCGCATCCTGGCGTCGACTACTATCGGTGCGCTCGCAACGCTTGCACCCACGATAGGGCCTGTCGTTGGCGGTTGGATCACTGATCAGTGGTCTTGGCACTGGCTTTTCTATTTAAATTTACTTCCCGGCGTAATGGTGACGCTTCTCGTGCCGAAATACGTCAACTTCGACGCGGCTGATACAAGTTTGCTAAAAAAAGGCGACTACTTCGGTATCCTATTGATGTCGGGTTTTTTGGGCTGTCTCGAATACGTGCTTGAAGAAGGCCCCAGAAAGAACTGGTTTAACGACAACATCATTCTCGGATGCACGTGGGTATGCGGAATCGCAGGCTTTCTCTTCTTGGTGCATGGTTTTACAGCTACGGACCCCATTGTCGATCTGCGTGCGCTTTCCGTCCGAAACTTCGGGATTGGAAGTCTGCTATCGTTCATCACAGGGATTGGCATATTCGGGATGGTCTACTTAACACCAGTTTTTCTTGCTAGGGTCAGGGGCTTCGACTCCCTTCAGATCGGTATGGCCCTGCTGTCCGTCGGCTGCTTTCAACTTCTAGGGTTAGCTGCTTACACCTTTCTGGTGCGATTCATCGACATGCGATGGCTTCTTGTCTTTGGATTGGCAATGTTCGGCGTTGGCTGTTATCTCTATGTTCCACTTACAAATCAGTGGGGATGGCAGCAGTTACTCGTCCCGCAGGCGCTCCGGGGATTCGGGCAACAATTCATCGTCCCACCTGTTGTCATTATGGCATTAGGCGCCTTGCCGCCTTCCCGATTGAAATCTGCAAGCGGTCTCTTCAACCTAATGCGGAATCTAGGCGGCGCGATAGGCATCGCGGTTGCAAGCACCATGCTGAACGATCGTCTCAATCTTCACTATGAGCGGCTCGCCGAGCATGCCTCGCTTGGCCGACCAACGCTAGAAAACCTGCTGACACAACAAAATGCACGATTGGGTGTGGCTATCGGTGATAGCCTCGATAGCGGCAGCGCCGCCCTTGCATTGCTCCATTCGCTTGTCCTCCGAGAGGCGTTAGTCCTCACGTTCTCGGACGCTTTCCTAGCCGTTGCGCTATGCTTTCTCGTAGGACTGGTGAGCGTCGCTTTTACACAGAAACCTGGGGCGGCCGCACCCTCGCCGGACGCTCATTGAAGCCTCTTCATAAGGTTCGGTAAACCGGAAGTTACAAACGAGCCTGCCATGAAGCGTGCGCCCGTTATAGACTAGATAAGCGTTATGCGCGACTCGGCGCAAGTTGTTCGTCAGAGTGTAAGTAAACGTTCCAAAATTTGTTGTTTCTGCAGTTATTCGTTGCGACCTTTCAACCTGAGAAACATCGCACACGGAGACTCAAACGCCATGAAAGCGAGCCCCCTAATCTTCTTTGTCTCAGTTGCCTTCGGAACTGCGGGTGCCGCTCAAGCTCAGTCCCAGCCGGGGTCCTCTCTAACACGTGCAGAAGTCCGCCAGCAGCTCATCGCTATTCAGCGAGCAGGTTTCCAGTTCACATCAGACGACACCTGTTACCCGAAGGATGCTCAAGCCGCGCATGCACGATTGAGTAAGAGCGCCAGTACGCCACTTCCTACTCAGAACGAGCGAACCCAGTAGCGATCCGCTGTCGGCTCAGGGCACTCCTCAACGCACGCAAAATGGCGCGTGTCAGGGGAAAGCGCACGCCTAAGACTGGAATTCGAACGAGCTTAGCGTTGAACTAGACGCGCGATCACTCGGACCACACGGCGCGTCCGGGGTGAATACCTTCGCCTCAACGCCGGACGCGATGACATTCACCGGCAAAGAGACGCTAAGGCAGTCTGCAACTGCTACGCCCCTTTTCACGGTTGCGTCACTGCTCAGCGAGCCTGCATTCGCCGGCTTATTGTCTGGTGGCTCCGCGCGTTCTCCGATCGACAAGCAAGTGCGATCGCGCCTACCAAGCTAACCGGTATCAGCCGAAACTCGTAAGCAAATTAGCGTCGCATCGACGCGACAACCTAAAAAAAAAGCGCGGCATGCTGCCGCGCTGTAAATTGGAGATCCTTTCTGTCAGAAAGGTCGTTCCTTGGAACGGACTCTATGTTACACCATTAAATGACCGGTCGTCTATTGAAGGTTTGGCCTTGTTTCATTTGTGTGAGAAGGTCCTCCGAAACGCGCCGCGATGATGGACGCCGGAGGTACGTGTGGGCTTCCAGGCATCACGATTCCGGCGGGTCAGACTTCGGGGAAATTGCCGGTAGGGCTAGGAATTGACGGCCCCATCGGCAGCGACGGCCGGCTGCTTGGTATTGCTATCAGCATGGAGAAGATATTAGGAGTCTTGCCCGCGCCGCAGCTTCGCTAAGCGGGTTGCCGAGGGCGAAACGGGTGACCCTGACGCAACGCCTTTCAAGCCGCTCTGTGGCTGACCAGCCCGGTCCTACACCGTCTGCGCTCGATAGCGCAAGGATGATTGGATGTACTGCATGTCGACATTTTCTCGGGTGGCAGGCAGGTGAAGACGGCCTTTTCCCGTGACTCCGCAGCGCTTATCGCTGCGGCTGAGAATTGCCCCCCCGCATCTACGCCCTGCTGCTTTTCGGTGCCTGTTACAGAGCGTTGTTCTGATGCGAGCCCCTCGGTCACGCACGACGCGCTCCTCCCACGAAAGGTCAATCTCCTGGCGGCGGAGGCGCGCTGCTTCCGCTGGGTCTCGGCTTACGCGCGATCCAGACGATTCCGATGGTCGCGAGAGCGGCGCAGCTGCTGAAGCGAAAGAGGTCGAGCGTCGACAACATGTAGGCCTGGTTGACGACTTGCCTGCCTATGGCACCGACTGCTTGCCCTGACGACATCCCGAGGTCCTGCATCAGGTTAGTTGCCTGCCGAAATACCGGCGCAGTCTCCGTCATAGAATCGACGAGCCGGCTTTGATGCAGCGCCTCGCGCCGGTCCCAGAACGTAGTGATGATCGACGCGCCGAAGCTGCCGGCTGTGATGCGGACGAAGTTGGATAGCCCGGTCGCCGACGGGACTTTTTCTGGAGGAATCCCATCGAGCATGATGCTCAGGAAAGGGACGAACAGGGTGGCAAAGCCAATGCCTTGAAAGAAGAGCGGCAGCTGCAACCTCGTGAACGAGACGTCCGGCGTATAGCCCGAGCGCAGCCAGAAGTCGAGCCCGAAAGCGGCGAATGCAATGGTCGCGGTGATGCGGGGGTCCCACCGTGCGCGTCCGACCATCGGCGCAACCAGGCACGCCACAATGCCCGCCGGCGCAGCGACAAGGCCTGCCCAGGTGGCGGTGTAGTTCATTTCAGTTTGCAACCACAGCGGCAACAAAACGTTGTTGGAAAAGAACAGGCCGTACCCAAGTGACATGCCGATGACGCTGACAGTGAAGTTGCGGCTCTTAAAAAGCGAAAGGTCAACAGCGGGCCTGCCTTCAGTCATTTCCCATATCACCCACGCAACGAATCCCACGGTCGCGCAGATCGCAAGCGCCACGATAAGTGAATTGTTGAACCAGTCGCGATCCTTGCCTAAATCGAGCATCGTTTGCAGGCTGAACACCCAGAATGTCAGCAGCATCAACCCGCCTATATCGATAGGCAATTTTCGCGTCGACGTTTCGCGCTTTGCAAGATTTCGCCAGGTCACTGCCGCCGCGAGGAATCCGATTGGAACGTTTATGAAGAAAATCCAGCCCCAATAGTAGTTGTCGGAAATGTAGCCACCGAGGACAGGGCCGAAGATTGGCGCAGACATCGTGGTCATCGACCATACCGTAAGCGCGGTGGCACGCTTCTGTGGCGGAAAGACGGCAATCAAGAGCGCCTGACTTCCCGGAATCAAGGGGCCCGACACCGCACCCTGGAGTATTCGAAAAATCACGAGAGACGGTAGGTCCCAAGCGATTCCGCACAAAATCGACGCGATCGTGAACGCCACGAGCGCGACGCAAAACACGCGCACGACCCCGAAGCGCGCCATTAGCCAGCCGGTGAGCGGCACTAGGACACCGTTAGTGGCAGCGAATGCGGTGATGACCCACGTGCCATTGGAGGGAGCGACGCCGAGATAGCCGCAGATCGTCGGGAGCGACACGTTTGCGATGGTGGAGTCGAGCACTTGCATGAACGTGCCACCGGCCAACGCGAGCGCGGTCAGCGCAAGCTTGCCACCGCGTAGCTGTGCGGGTCCTGCGGTAGATGGATCTCCGCTCATTGCTCGCCTCGCATGTTCTGAGCGATGATTCGCTGGATCGAGGCTTCTGTTTCCTCACCGCCGTTGAAGCTCTGCAAATCGTCACCAACAGGCGGCGCACTCTCCGAGACGAACGGTCCCGTTCGATCGCTCGTCTGCACTTCGGCCTTTACTGAAAGTCCAACACGCAATGGATGCTGCGACAGCTCAGCGGGATCGAGGGCGATTCTCACCGGAACCCGCTGCACGATCTTGATCCAGTTGCCGGTTGCGTTCTGGGCCGGCAGTAAGGCGAAAGCATTGCCGGAACCAGGCGCGAGTCCAACGACATGACCTCGGTAGCGCACGCTACCGCCATACACGTCGGACGTTATTGCCACGGATTGGCCCACGCGTATGTTCTTGAGTTGCGTTTCGCGGAAATTCGCGTCCACCCACAAACTGTCGAGAGGGACAATCGACATGAGCGGCGTTCCCGCCGCGACCCGCTGTCCGAGCTGAACAGTGCGCTGTGCCACGACCCCTGTTACCGGAGCGTCGATCCGGTCGTAGCTGAGCTCAATGGCCGCGCGGCGTACGTCCGTTATCGCAGCAAGGACGGCCGGATTGTTCTGGACGTCAGTGCCCTGCACAATGCTTGCTGCTTGCGCGCGCCTCGATTTCGCTAACTCCAGTGCTGCTCGCGCGCTAACAAGGGCATCGTCCGCATGGCTCAGTTCCTCGCCGGATACCGCACCGCTGGCCACCGCCGCCCTGCGCCGCGCCAGGTCGTGCGAGGCGCGCCCAACGTCGGCGCTGGCTTTGACGACCTCCGCAGAAGCCTCGTCGACTGCGCTTCGGTTAGCGCGAAAGGCGCGAACCGTTCGCCCGAGGGTGGCTTGCGCCGTGGCGAGCGCCACCGACTGCAAAGCGGGGTCGAGATAAATCAGTGGCTGTCCGCGCGTCACGTGCTGAGTATTGTCGGCGCGCAACGCCAGTACCGTGCCGCCATTTCGGGCCGTCAGGGAGACAACGTTACCCCCGACGTACGCGTCGTCGGTTTCCTCACTTGGACTAGCTAGGAGTACGCTTGCGCCGTAGGCTCCTGCTCCAATAATTGCGACTATGCCCAAGATCACGAATGCGCGCTTACGGCCTCTGCGATTCGTGACAGGCGCAGATGACGGGGTGCCCGGAGTTTGCTCCGGCGTCTGGGCTGGAACGGACTTTTGGTTTGTATCACTCATGCTGGTCAGTTCTCGTTTTAAGCGAAGGATCGACAACATCGTCCGAGAAGCCGCCGCCCAGCGCAGCGATCAACTCGATGCGGCGAAGTAGTGTGTCAGCGCGAAGGCGGACCAGATCCTGCTCAGCCTCGAGTAGTCGAAAACCTGTGTCGATTGCATCCAGTTGCGACGCGAGCCCTGTGGACACGCGAACCTGATTTAAATGGACCGTGTTACGCAGACCCGCCACCACGCGTAGCTGCTCCGACACATCTTCGTCAGCGGCGCGCACGTTCGTTATGGCATCGGCCGAATCGCGCACCGCTGTGAATACCGCGTCGTTGTAGGCGGCGACGGATGCGTCCAAGTCTGCGGTGGATTGCGCATACTGCGCTCTGAGGCGGCCCCCCTCAAAGATTGGCAGAGACAAAGCGGGGCCGGCCGAGTAATAGCCGGCCCCGGCCTTGAGAAAGTTGCCGACGCCGAACGCTGCAAGTCCAGCGAGAGCGCCAATATCAATGTCGGGAAGGAAAGCCGCGGCGGCTGCGCGGCGATTGTCTACAGCGGCGTCGATTCGGGCGCGGCTTGCCGCTATGTCGGGGCGGCGAGCAAGCAGGTTGGCGGGGATGACGAGGGGCAATCGCGGAGCGACCGTGAGCGTTAGCTGAGGCGGATGTACGTCGCCGTAGAAGTCGGCCCCGCGACCAACCAGCGCAGCAAGCGCATGAACGAGGACGTCGCGGTCTCTGAGCGCTCGGGTTCGTGCCTGCTGCGCTTGCGCCAGCAGAGTCTGACCAGTCTGCAGCTCAAAATCGCTAGCCAGATCGTTGTGTCGTCGGGCCGTGATGAGCTCGACCGAACGTTGGCGCGTCGCTACAATCCCCTCGGCTACCCCGACCTGCTGGTATGCCCTCGTGAGATTAACGTACGTTTGCGCGATCACCACTGACAAGAAAAGGCGTGCCGCCTGCTCATCGCTGCCAGCGGCGCGGACGTGAGCTTCGGCACTGCGCATGAGATCGCGCTGCCGGCCGAACAAATCCAGGTCCCAGTTGAAGCTCGCACCCATCTGGAACAGCGTGCCTGAAGGGCCACCTACCGGTGGAGGCACAAGTTTGTCTCCGATTCGAGCGCGCGCGACTTGAGCATTGCCGCTAAGCGAAGGCAAGAGGCCCGACCTACTTTCGGCGACCTGTGCCCTGGCCGCCTCAAGGCGTGCAATTGCAATATCGAGCGTCGGGTTGTCCCTCAATCCACACTCAATCATCAAAGTAAGTTGCGGATCGGCGAAGTCCGTCCACCAGTGCGCCTGAACGGCGGCATTCGAAGGCGCGAGGCCAAGAGTCGCATCGTCCACGCGCGAAACGCTTGGGTGCACCGATTCTGGTGCGACGCAAGCTGATAGCCACCAAGTCAAACAAACCGGCGCGATCCAACGCAAGGCGTCCCTCTGACGCAAAACGAAATCCATAAACACTCAATATGAAGTAACTTCAGATGGAGATAATACGCTGGATTCAGCGATCAGCAAAGTCTCTTTCGGGCGAGCGCAAGGTGTTGTATCTTCCAGAGGAGAAGCTCTAACTGGAGAGAAGTGTGGCCAAGCTCAAGATCAACGATGCCGTCGGCGACCGTTCGCCGAGCCGTCTACTGAGGCGTATCAATCAGTTGCTCGCTAAGCGCATCCAAGATCGCTTTTGCGACACAGATCATTCCTTCGAGGAGTGGATGGCCCTGAAGCTGATATTCGACAGAGTGGTCGAAAATGCTGGGGATCTCGCGAGGGATTTTGGGATCGGGACGGGCGCGACGACTCGCCTGATCGACAGCCTGGAGGCTCAAGGGCTGGTTGAGCGTGACCGCACGAGGCAAGATCGCCGAGTTGTTCTTCTCAAGCTCACCGAGCAGGGCGAGAAGTATTATCGGAAAAAGGTTCCCGACATGGTCGATTGCTGGAATGATTTATTACGGGAGTTCACCAAAGAGGAAGTTGAGCAGTTGATAATGCTGCTGATCAAGCTTGAAAGCGCCTTTTGACTGGCTGTGGGCATGAGCCGGGCAACACTACAAGTGCTGACATCGCTTGGCGTGTCAGCGAGTCCTGTGTTGAGACGATCAGAAAAAGAGCCTTGGACCATACGGGCGCACGGTCCAAGGCAACGTACGTGCCGTTGGCACGCCCCGAGAGATGCTTTTCAGAAATGCTGCCCGACGGCTGTGCCTAACAGCCTACGGTCACGCAGAGTCATCGGACGCCACCTTAAAGGCCACGTCGGCGCCGCCCCCTGTGACGCAGAGGCGAGCGGGGTCAGGTCCAGCGAATTGATCGGCCGGTGGACGGTATCAAAACGCGTGTGTAATTCCAGCTGCAACGATCTGTTGCGTACTCGCGCCGGCTGCAATATCGAACGAGCCGACCACAGCCTAGGCAGGAAGCAAGGCGCCTTCCGAACTGCGCTGATCTCCAATCGCATGGACGTGAGCGCCCATCGCATAAAGCGACGTACGCTTGCTCAAGCTGTAGATTGCACCAAATACGAATGCATGATACTTAGCGGATGAATCGCCCAGAGCGCGCGTGTAGTTATAGCCAGCACCTATTTTTAGCGGCGCGGTTAAGTTGTAAGCAGCGTAGATCGAGCCGTTGTGGAACTTTTCATTCTCCGCAAAGGTCGACGCGGAGTCTCGATTGTAGGTCGAGTAGCTATATGCCGTCCCAACCTGCAATCCATTGGACTTATACATCCCACCGATACGTGCGATGTTGACCGAACGCGCGCTCGCATACCCCGCATTGACCGAGCTATTGAACAAGGGGGCGACAGTCGACTTTCCCCTGGAGCCCACAACGGCGTTTCCATTGTCGATGTGCATATAACCGCCGCCCAGTGAGAAAGGTGCGTTCTGGTAACCGAAAGCGCCGGACCAAGTCTGGCCAGAGCCAGTCGCTCCCGCGACGCCGCCCAACGCGTACATCGCTTCGAATTAAAGTCCGTCGTACGAGACGCTCGTCCACTTGACCACACTACTGAACCGTGCAGAGTCGTCGTAGTTGTCGACATCGCGAGGGGTAGCAGCGATTGGACCGAAAAGCCAGTCCGCCGTCAGCGGCTGCACTTGATCGTTGACAGGATCGTATTGGCGGCCCAAGGAAAGCGTGCCGAACGTTTGGCTCGCGAGACCGACGTAGGCCGATCTTCCGAATAGAAGATTTGCCCCACTCAACTGCCCGTTGCCGACGTTGAACCCGCTTTCCAACGTAAAGATGGCTTTAAGGCCGGCGTGTTGCCTCACGGGATGATGTTACTCCCGGCTAATTGTCACCGACGAATCGTTTGTTGGTGAAGGCTGGCGCTGCGTAGCAGCGTCAGCCTTCACCACATCGGTGTCGGCGCCGCTGAGTATTC
>Ga0209796_10001429_pt1 | contig 10057 bp, 8 predicted proteins | sample AgamicOrSfrz_FD_187167 | JGI IMG/M metagenome (GOLD analysis project Ga0209796, IMG submission 187167) | Agave microbial communities from Guanajuato, Mexico - Or.Sf.rz (SPAdes) (version 2) | ecosystem: Host-associated > Plants > Phyllosphere > Phylloplane/Leaf | place: Guanajuato, Mexico...
AGCACGGTGTTCAGCTCGTCGAGGATCACCATCTGATAGTCGCCGCTTTCGATCATCCGGCGCGCTTCGTCCCAGCCTTTGCGCGCGGTGGCCATGTCCGCCTCGCGGTTCTGCGTGTTCCAGGTGTAGCCGTCGCCCATCGTGACAAAGTCGCAGTTGGCAATCGCGCCGAGAAAATCGCGCTCCGACGTGTGCAATGCGCCCTTGATGAACTGCACGACGCCAAGGCGCATGCCGTGGCCGAGCACGCGCACGGCCATGCCGAACGCGGCAGTGGTCTTGCCTTTGCCGGTGCCGGTGTTGACGATCAGAAGACCTTTTTCGACGGTCGCGTTGGCCTGTTTCTTTTCGTGGCCTTCGCGCCGGCGTTCGGTCATGCGTTGGTGCGATTCGGGATCGGTCTTCATGGAAGGTCCTGTTGATTAAGGGTAGCGCTGTCAGCTTGCATGCGTTGCACCACGGCAATCGCCACGCTTACGCCCGCGCAAACGGTCTTGCCGACGATCAGCTGCGCGGCGCTTGCGGCGGTTGCTGGCGACGCTGGCGACGCATCATGCGCCGCGCTGCTAACGCAAAGATTCTGCCGCGCCGCATGCAAGGCCCCGAGCAGCGCGCAAGGTTCGCACACGCCGTCCACGCCGGCATGTTCGCGGGCGGCCGCAGATGCGTGCGTCACGCGAATCGCGGCAATCTGCTCGCGCGAGAACAGTTGCAACGGCAACCCGTGACGCGCGCAAAATTCGAGCAAGCCCGCTTCGTCGGCTTTGGTTTCGATCGAAGCCACGGTCGCGATGTCTTCGATTGCATGCGGGCCGAGCACGGCACGCACGGCGTTTTCTATTTCATCCGCCGACACATGCAGGCGGCAGCCGATGCCCACGCTAAGCGTTTTCATTGTGCATCCGGCAACGAGGGCGCCTCTGGCGAAACAGCGGCGCAGGCACGTTCAAGCGCGAGCGACGCCACGCCGCCGATTACCACGATAGCCGGCGAGCCCAGTCCCGCGCGCGCGACGGCGTCGGCGAATCCGCCCAGCGTGGCAAGCGCATGCCGCTGTTCGGGACGCGTTGCCGATTCGATCGCCGCGCACGGCGTGTCGGCACCCATGCCTGCCGCCAGCAACGCGGCGACGATATCGTTGAGCCGCCGCATGCCCATGTAGATGACAAGCGTCATGCGCGTGGCGGCGAGCGCAGCCCAATCCGGCTCGTTCGTGCCCGCTGCGTGTCCGGTCACGAACACCACGCCTTGCGCATGATCGCGGTGCGTTACCGGAATGCCGAGTGCAGCGGGCGCCGCTATTCCCGCCGTAATTCCGCTGATAATTTCGACTTCGATACCGGCGGCGTGCAACGCCTGCTGTTCTTCGCCGCCTCGGCCGAACACGAACGGATCGCCGCCCTTGAGTCGCGCGACGCTGCGCCCGGCTCGCAGATGTTCCAGCATTTGCGCGACGATGCCCGCTTGCGGCGTGGACGGATGGCCGCCGCGTTTGCCGACATGCACGATAGTTGCACCGTCGCGAGCGAATTGCAGCACGTCCGGGTTCACCAGGTCGTCGACGAGAATCACGTCGGCTTGTGCAAGGGCGCGCGTGGCCTTGAGCGTCATCAGTTCGACGTCGCCCGGACCTGCACCGATAAGCCACGCGCGCGTCATCGCGGCTCGCGAACCGTGAGTTGCACGGACGGCACGCGTGCCGGCCTTGTACCCGAAGTGGTGCGACAGTGCGCGAACGGACGCAATGGATTGGAGATCGAAGTCATTCAAAGATGTGCATGCACGCACGTTGGCGAACCGGGCTTGCGCATTGGTTCACACAGCGCGCTTTCGCGCCTTCATCTCCGTCCCTCGCGGAGTCAGGCCGGCGGCGGCGTGTGCCCGACATCGGCAGGGCCGCCTCCACGTCTGGCCGGTATCCGGGCTGGCGGCCTCACGCGTTTGCCTTCCCGCCCGCATTCGTTCGAATGGATCGGACAGTGGCTTCCAAACGCATGCGCGGCGCGATGAACAATTTGCGCCGCAGGTCGCTTACCGTTGCGGGGACAGCACAGGTTAAGCGCAAGCGCGCTGCCTGTTTCCCGTTTAACTGCACACGCGAACGCATGTGCGGGCACCAAACGCGCGCATACGATAGCACACGAAAAGCCGCTCCGGCACGCACGCCCGGCTTGCGTTTTCTTGACGTGGCAAGGCTCGGGGCCTACACTCGCACGCACTTCTGGTGCTCGCGTGCGCGCTCGTGCGCATGCAGTTAAACGGGAAACAGGGCGCCCGCCTCGCATGGAATGGGCCAACCTGTGCTGCCCCCGCAACGGTAAGCGAAAAGCAGCGTCATGCTGGTTTGCATGGCGCCGCAGAGCCGGCTTCGATGTCCCCGCGCAAGGCCGCGCGGACATATCACCACTGGGCGAGAAATCACTCGTCCGGGAAGGGGAAGCGGCGCTTTCGCCAGCCCGGATACCGGCCGGAATACGAAGGGCGAACGCCGCGGGGATGCGGCGCTGCGCTCGTGACCTCATACCCGTTTTCTGCGTGTTTCCTGTTGTAGCGGCAAGGCCGTGGTTCGTCCCCGCGTTTCGCGATGCCACGTCGTGCGCAACGGCGCGCGATCATGCCGGCCAGCCATGCAACTCTCACGGATGGACTCCACGATGCAAACTCAGATGCGCAAGATTCCCGTCACCATCGTCACGGGCTTTCTCGGCAGCGGCAAGACAACGCTGTTGCGGCACATTCTTCAGCATGCGGGCGGCAAGCGCATCGCGGTAATCGTCAACGAGTTCGGCGAACTCGGCATAGACGGTGAAATCCTCAAGGGTTGCGGCATCGGCTGCGACGAAAACGGCGTCGAGACCGAAGGCCAACTGTATGAACTGGCGAACGGTTGCCTGTGCTGCACGGTCCAGGAAGAATTCTTTCCGGTGATGGAGAAGCTCGTCGAGCGTCGCGAGCAGATCGACCACGTGCTGATTGAAACCTCGGGCCTCGCGTTGCCCAAGCCTCTCGTGCAGGCGTTCAACTGGCCGCAGATCAAGAGCAGTTTCACTGTAGATGCGGTGATTACCGTCGTGGACGGCCCGGCTGCCGCGAGCGGCCAGTTCGCCGAAAATCCGCTTGCCGTGGATGCGCAACGCAAGGCCGATCCGAATCTCGATCATGAGTCGCCGCTGCACGAGTTGTTTGAAGATCAGTTGTCGGCGGCTGATCTGGTAATTCTGAACAAAACCGATCTGCTCGACGAAGCCGGACAGCGCAAAGTGGAAGCCGTGATTCGCGAGGAAATTCCGCCGCAAGTGAAGATCGTGCGCGCGCAGAACGGGCAGCTCGATCTGCACACGTTGTTCGGGCTCGAGGCCGCATCCGAGGAAACAATTCACCTGCGCCACGATCACCACGGTTCGGCGGAAGACGCCGATCATCACCACGACGAATTCGATTCGGTGGTCGTGCAAGCGAGCGTGCCTTCGCGTGAAGCCGTGCTTGCCGCGTTGCAGGCACTCGTTGAAAACAACACGATTTACCGCGTGAAGGGTTTTGCCGCTTTGCCTGGTGCGCCTATGCGGCTCGTCATTCAGGGCGTGGGGCGGCGCTTCGACAGCTATTTCGATCGACGCTGGCAGCCAGGCGAAGGTGGCGAGAGCCGCTTCGTGCTGATCGGTGAAGACCTCGAGCAGGCCGCACTGCAACGCGCTTTCGACGCGGCACTCGGCGTCGGTTCGGTCATCGCCGGGCAACGGGCGTAGACGCACATGCATTTGCTGCGCACCACGCCGGGTGGTTTTGTCGACGACACGCAAGGCGTGATCCGCATCGATCAGCGGCCCGCGGAGATCGTCGTGCTGAGTTCCGCCGATACTACGCTGTCACTGCTTGCGAGCGTCATTGCGCGGCTGGGCGAAGGCTTTCCCAGCGTACGCCTCGCCAATGTCACCTATCTGCGGCAGCCGGCGTCGGTGGACTTTTATGTCGAAGACGTGTTGCAGCACGCGCGCGTTGTCGTGGTCGACCATCTTGGCGGCGAGGCGTACTGGCCGTATGGCATCGAGCAGGTGGTCGCGCTCGCGCAGCGCAATCAGCAGACGCTCGCCATGTTTTCCGGCGATCTGCAGGAAGACCCGAACCTGCTGGCGCGCAGCACGGCGGATGCGGACTTTTGTCACCAGTTGTGGCGCTATCTTCGCGAAGGCGGGCCGCAAAATGCAGAGGCGTTTCTGCGCTGCATTGCGCATCGCGCGCTGGGCTTTGGATGCGAACCGGCGCCGCCGCGCGCGTTGCCCGCCGCGTCCCTCTATCATCCGCAACGCGACACGCCCACCATCGCCGACTGGCAGGCGCGCTGGCGAGACGATGCGCCTGTTGCTGCAATACTGTTCTACAAGGCGCATCTTCAGGCGGCCAACACGGCGGTGTTCGACGCGCTGATCGACGCGCTTGAAGCCCGCGGCGTCAATCCGCTGCCTATTGCAATCACGTCGCTGAAAGATGCAATGAGCCGCGAAGTCGTGCAGTCGTTGTGCGCGCAACATCATGCTTCGCTCGTGCTCAATACCACGGCGTTCGCCGCATCCGCCATCGACGACCCCGAGCCGCCCGCGCTCGCAGGCGACGCGCCGGTGCTCCAGGTGATTCTGAGCGGCGGCAATCGCGACGACTGGCAGAAGGACAACCAGGGCCTCAATTCACGCGACATTGCCATGCACATCGCGCTGCCCGAAGTGGACGGCCGCATCATCACGCGTGCAATCAGTTTCAAGGGGCTCGCGTATCGCTGTCCGCATACGGAAGTCGATGTGGTCCGCTATCAGCCGGATCTCGAGCGCGTGGGTTTTCTGGCTGAACTGAGCCGCCGCTGGTGCCGTCTGCGTTCGCTCGACAATGCGGACAAGAAGCTCGCGCTGATTCTTGCCAACTATCCGATGAGCGAAGGACGCATTGGCAACGGCGTCGGGCTCGACACACCGGCTTCGGTGGTCGGCATTCTGTCGATGCTGCGCGACGAAGGTTATCGCGTTACAGAAATCCCGGCGCATGGCGACGTGCTGCTCAAGAAGCTCACCGAAGGCGTGACGAACGACCCGGTGGTGCGCGATTTGCGGCCCGCTTTGCAAAGCCTCGCGCTTGCCGACTACCTCACGCATTTCAATGCACTGCCGCAAGAGACACGCAATGCGCTGAACGCGCGCTGGGGTCCGCCGGAGCTCGACCCGACCGTGCGGCGCGGCCGTTTCATGATTGCCGGCTGGCGCTGCGGCCACGTGTTCGTCGGCATTCAGCCGTCACGTTCGCGCGAACAGGGCGATTACGCGAGCTATCACGACGCCGAGCTGGTGCCGCCGCATGCGTATCTCGCGTTCTATTTCTGGCTGCGTCATCAGTGGGGCATCGACGCGGTCGTGCATGTCGGCAAGCATGGCAACCTGGAGTGGCTGCCGGGCAAGAGCGTCGCATTGAGCGATACGTGCTGGCCCGATCTGATTCTCGGGCCCATGCCGCATCTGTATCCATTCATCGTCAACGATCCGGGCGAGGGCAGTCAGGCGAAGCGTCGTGCTCAGGCGGTGATTGTCGATCATCTGATGCCGCCGCTCACGCGTGCGGAAAGCTACGGGCCGTTGCAGGATCTGGAGCGCCAGGTCGACGAATACTATGAAGCGCTGATGGTCGACCCGCGTCGCTCGAAGCTGTTACGGCGCACGATTCTCGCGACCATTGTCGAGCACCGGCTGCATGAAGAGCTGAGTCTCTCCGAGCCTGCAGGCGAGGACGACGAAGACGTGCTGCTTACCCGCGTCGACGCGTGGCTCTGCGAATTGAAAGAGGCGCAGATTCGCGATGGTTTGCACACGTTCGGCCAATCGCCGCAGGGCGTGCAACGGCGCGATACGTTGCTCGCGCTAGGACGTTTTCCGGTCGGCGACGGGCAAGGCGGCAAAGCAGGGCTGATCGACGCGTTGGCACGCGATCTGCAAATCGATCACTTCTTCGATGCGTTGTCTGTCGATTGGTCCGCAGCATGGACGGGGCCGCGTCCCGACATTCTGCAACGCGTGAGCGACGCACCCTGGCGGCATTGCGGCGATACGCGCGAGCGACTCGAGCTGCTCGCTGCACAAATGCTGCGGGCCGTGTGCGGCGAGCACGACAACGCTGCAGATACGCTCGCCGAGGTGCAACTGCGCCTGCCGCAAGCGCACCGCGTGCTCGAGCGTCTGCGCGACGACGTGCTGCCGCGGCTCGACGCATGCGGCAGCCAGGAAATGCTGCACCTGAAGCGCGGCCTCGAAGGCCGTTTCGTGCCGCCGGGGCCGAGCGGTTCGCCCTCGCGCGGCCGGCCCGATGTGCTGCCCACAGGCCGCAACTTTTATTCGGTCGACACGCGCGCCATTCCGACCCAGGCCGCGTGGTCGCTTGGTCTGAAGTCGGCTCAGCAATTGATCGAACGGCATGTGCAGGAGCACGGCGATTATCCGCGTGCAATCGGCCTTTCTGTATGGGGCACGGCAACGATGCGCACGGGCGGCGACGACATTGCGCAAGCAATGGCGTTGCTCGGCGTGCGGCCGAAGTGGGCGCCGGGCAGTCATCGCGTGACCGACTTCGAGATCATGCCGATCGAAGCGTTCGACAGACCGCGCATTGACGTGACGCTGCGGGTGTCCGGCTTTTTCCGCGACGCCTTTGCCAACGTGATGCATCTATTCGATGCAGCAGTGCAGGCGGTTGCCGAACTCGACGAGCCTGCCGACCTCAATCCGATTCGCGCGCGCGTAATGCGTGAACGTGATGCCTTGGTCGCTCGCGGCATGGAGCCCGCCGAAGCGCGCAGGCGCGCTGGCTGGCGAGTATTCAGCGCGCGACCCGGCGCATATGGCGCCGGCTTGCAGGACATGATCGACGCGAGACAATGGCAGACCGACGCGGACCTCGCGAATGCGTATCAGGCGTGGGGTGGTTATGCGTACACGCAGAAAAGCGCGGGCGAAGAGGCGCGTCAGGCGTTCGGCGCGCGCCTCGCCGAAATGGACGTCGTGTTGCAGAATCAGGACAACCGCGAGCACGATCTGCTGGATTCAAACGACTACTATCAGTTTCAGGGCGGCATGGTCGCGGCCGTGCGGCATCTGGCGGGCAATCAACCCAGCGTCTATCACGCCGATCACAGCAACCCGGCCGCGCCGCGGGTTCGCACGCTTCATGAAGAAATAGCGCGGGTAGTGCGCTCGCGCGTAGTCAATCCGAAGTGGATCGACGGCGTGAAGCGCCATGGTTATAAGGGTGCCGCCGAAATGGCGGCGACCGTCGATTACCTTTACGGCTACGACGCGACTGCGCGTGTGGTGGCCGATCATCAATATGCACTGGTTGCGGATGCTTATCTGAACGACCCGCACACGCGCGAATTCCTGCAACAGCACAATCCTCACGCACTGCATTCGATCTGCGAGCGTCTTATCGAAGCCATGCAGCGCGGGTTGTGGCAAACGCCAGGCGAATATCGCACGCAGGTCGAACGACATCTGCTCGCGAGCGAACAGCAGATTGAAGGAATGCAGACATGAATGCAGGCACAAGTGCAGCCACGAATGCAGGCACGAATGCAGCCACGTGCGATGCGCGCTCAGGCGCGGTGCCAAGGCCCGCGTTTCCGTTTGCCGCGCTGATCGGGCAAACCGCATTGCAGCAGGCACTGCTGCTCGCGGCAATCGACCCGGGAATCGGCGGCGTGCTCGTGAGCGGGCCGCGCGGCACGGCGAAATCCACGGCGGCACGCGCACTCGCCGAGTTGTTGCCGGAAGGCCAACTGGTGAACTTGCCGCTTGGCGCGAGCGAGGATCGTCTGATCGGCACGCTCGACATTGAAACCGTGTTGCGCGACGGCTCCGTGCGTTTCTCGCCTGGATTGCTCGCGAAAGCACATCGCGGCGTGCTGTATGTGGACGAAGTGAACCTGCTGCCCGATACGCTTGTCGACGCCTTGCTGGATGCGGCCGCAAGCGGCGTGAACACTGTCGAACGCGATGGCGTATCGCACAGTCACGAGGCGAGCTTCGTGCTGATCGGCACGATGAATCCCGAAGAGGGCGAGCTGCGGCCGCAACTGATCGACCGCTTCGGCTTGATGGTGCAGTTGCACAACTGCTTCGAGCCGGGCGTGCGCGAGCAGATCGTGAAGGCGCGCCTTGCGTTCGATCTCGATCCTGCGGGTTTTCGCGCCGCTTATGCGCCCCAGCAGGCGCAGTATGTGGAGCGGATTCGCGAGGCGCGCGAGGCACTGCCGCAACTTTCTTTCGACGACGCAGTGCATGCGCAGGTGAGCACGTTGTGTATCGACGCGGCCGTCGACGGCTTGCGTGCCGATCTCGTGATGCTGCGCGCCGCGCGCGCGCTGGCTGCGTGGGAGTTGGCGGACGCGGTCACCACGCAACACGTAGATCGCGTGGCAGAGGCAGTGCTCGTGCATAGACGGCGCGAGCAGCGTGAATCGTCGGCAAGCGGCAGTCGTGCGCCGGATACACAGGCGCAGCCGCGTGATGCGCCGGCGGATTCGGCCGGCGCGCCGCAGGCGAACGCGGGCGAAGGCGATTGGGGTTATCTGCCGCCGCAACCGGCTGCAATCCGACACGTCAAAGGCGTGATTCCGCTTGATGTAAAAAAACGCTGAGCCATCGGAAGGGCGCCGCCGCTGACTCGCACAGCGGTTTTCGATGGCGGCAACAGGCGCAGGCAGCGATGCCCTGGCGCGGCAATGCGCAGGTGCCGGCGCATGACACGATCGGCCGGCGTATTGCATGGCCGCGCACATTCGCCGCGATGGGCCAGAATGGGCGCGCCGCGCTGCGGGCGCAAGATCTGCGCTTTGTGCGCGAAATGCCGCGCCACGGCGTGCTGCATTGCTTTGTGCTGGACTGCTCTGGCTCGATGCTGGCACAGGAGCGTCTCGCGCTGGCGAAGGGTCTGCTCCTCGCGCTTTTCGACCGTGCAAGTGCAATGCGCGCGGAGGCTGCGCTGATCTGCTTCGGCGGAGCCGGCGCCGATTTGCGCTTTGGTCCCGCCGTGCCGCGCTGGTGGAACGAGCGCTGGCTCGAACCAGTCGGCGGTGGCGGCGGTACGCCTTTCGCAGCCGGCATTCGGTGCGCCGCGCAATTGCTGTCGCGCGGCGCGAGGCGCAAGCCCGCTCAGCAGCGCTGGCTGTGGATACTGACCGACGGCCGTACGACAGATCAAGCGGCGCGCCCTGTCCACGCAGACGAGGTCGTGTTCGTCGACTTCGAACGCGGCACGATACGTGTTGGTCAGTGTGAGAAAACAGCACAGGCTTGGGGCGCGCGACGCGTTACGCCAGAAGAACTGATTGGTTGAGCGGCTGATGCGCTTCACGCTGTGCCGGTTTCGCTAGCCTTCATTTCGAACCGGGCGACCACTGCTGTACATCGTCTTGCTGGTCGAATACGAAAACCTTCATTGTCATTTGCTGCTCGGGTTCCAGTTGATGGAACTAAAGCCCATGAGTCGTGACGCCATGCGTGGCGGTGCCGTTCTGCACATTGCGGATTAACGCCGTGGTGCGGATCTCTTTGTCTATCTCTGCGGATTTGAGCTGGAACGCTACGCGCAACCGGTCGCCAATAGCGCCGAGGCGCCACGGTGCCGTCAACGACATGCCGAGCGCACTGAGGCTTGTCGCCACGGCGAGGCCATCGTATGCGTCGCCTGTTTCGTCGATGCCGAAGCACTGGTAGTCCAAATTATGTTGGATGACTAACTATTTTTGACGCTGCGAGAACTACTGAGCGGCCGCACCGTTTTTTGATTTCTCTACTTTTCGAAAATAATTGCAGAAAAGGGGTTGACGGCCCGCGGGCCGCATCGCATAATTCGCCTCCCGTTTGATGACGGACGCGAAGAAAGCAGAGCTTCTTGGCGAATGATCTTTAAAAACTAGCAGCCGATAAGTGTGGGCGCTTGATGCGCGACGCGAGCCGGGTTCTTCGGAATCTGGCGTAAAGCGAAAGTATCAAGTCTCACACAGTAATGAAAGGAAGGTTTTTCTGTC
>Ga0209796_10001431_pt1 | contig 10048 bp, 7 predicted proteins | sample AgamicOrSfrz_FD_187167 | JGI IMG/M metagenome (GOLD analysis project Ga0209796, IMG submission 187167) | Agave microbial communities from Guanajuato, Mexico - Or.Sf.rz (SPAdes) (version 2) | ecosystem: Host-associated > Plants > Phyllosphere > Phylloplane/Leaf | place: Guanajuato, Mexico...
TGGCGTGTCCAGTCCGAGTAGACGGTCGTTTTGCAACAAGCCGCCTTTAATCGCCGCGATAATGTCCTGCGCGCCCATACCGCCTCTTGTTTATGCAATTTTGCGCCCCCGCGCTACCGCGCGATAATACAAAACATTACGCTCCCGTCGCAATCACCTATTCAAAAACAAATGTTAAATCGGGATTTGTTTCCCGTTCTCTTTGGCCGGCTTCACATCGGTATTAATGACATGCGTCGCTTCGCGTTTTGTGCTGATTCGCAAGTGTCTTTGAGCAACGCACGGTGGGTGGCTGCATCACCGGCACCCATTCGCGGTAAGCAATAGGCAGAGATGACAAGCCGCGCAGATATATCGGCGGAATACGGTTGGCATACGCTAACGCAGTGCATTCAACGTCGCAGGGCTCTAAAGAAAGTCTGGCGGTTAGCACTAGCCCTACTCAACCGAGACCAGCGCTACCGGACCCTTGGTACGCCGCGAAGCGCGGTCTCGAGATCGTTCACAGCTACGCTGACGAGGGCAAAAGCGGCCTGCGTATCGACGGGCGGCAGGCGCTTCATCAAGTGATCAAGGACGTTGACAGTGGTCGAACGGACTTTCAGGTGGTCCTCGTCAATGACGCGAGCAGCTGGGGGACGTTCCAGGATGTGGACGAAAGTGCGTACTACGAATACAGCTTGGGAATTGTCGCCCAAGATGTTTGCCGACCAGTGCTGGCTGATCGCGCTCAGCTTCAGGCAAGGCGGACCGACTAGCTACTAAGGTTTACGCTGCCTCTCGTCGATCAGCACGGGGGGACCATGAAAGGAGAACTTCAAGCGAGGCGAACACAAGAGCCTGCTGAAGCTGGCACTTGCAAAGGGATATCTCGCCAAGCCTCTGGAGAATGAGCCGATAGCTCAATACCTGCAACAGCGTCAGCCAGACCTCCTGGCTGTGTTCGAACGATTGCCGAGACGGTTTCGCTGGAACAGCAGCAATTCAGCGTTCTCGCCTAGTCGGATGAGCGCGCGGGCGCCGGATCAAGGCAATCCATACTGCGCAGCCTTCTTTCCATCCTTGAACGCACTAACGGCTTGAGCACCCAACCGGATTGGCGCAAAACACGCTGCCTCTACATACGCCGTATCGAAGTAAAGCTGCAGACTCCATCTGTGCGTACGGCCAACGTAAACGCCTTCGACATTAGATACTCGTCGTTAAACGTCGACCCATCGAGGCAATCAGGTTTCGCAGCATTGATCCGCTTGAACTCGGCCATCACAAGGGCAACCGATTGGTTGGTCAGAAACAGACCACCGCTATGGCGATGTCCTACTGCATAGACCTCGTTCAAATCGAATCGCTTGCCATCGTTGATGCGATATGAAATACCGTACTTGTAGGCATTGGGATGCGCGCCATCGCACTGCGAACTTCCGGTCACTTCGAAGCCAACGATGCTCTGGGTCTCAACGGTCTTTTTTATCTCGGCGTGATATTGCGCCGTGGCGCCCATGCCACTCGCGTTGTCTGCGCATTCCTTTGCGTCCTTAATAAGGCCGGCGCGCAACGCTCGCAGCGAAGCGTCGAGCGGTGCAGTGCGTTGATTCAGTGCCGGCATTGCCGATATTGATGCGTTCATACCGTCGGCGTGGGCGCTAGGGGCGAGCGAAGCGAGCACAAGGCTCAGAGATACGACTATCACGCTTCGAAAATTGACGAAATGTCCGGATTTCTGCTCGCGATCAAGGACGAATGGGTATCCCCGTCGAGCGGCACCCCTACGAATTGCCGCAATTGTGGCAATGAACATAGTTAGTGCCTGTCGACGTTCGCAGCGGGCGCCCCGTTGACGCCGTCAAAAATCTTGTTCGAAAAACTCTTGTATCTTGAAGCGAGGCATTCTTTATCAAAAATTATCTTCCCATTTTTCGATACATAGAGTTCACCTGGCGAGACTGAGGACACGACATACGTGTACGGCTCCTTCGAAAACTTCAAATGCAGGCCACGAATGCTTCCTTCAGAGACGTCAGTGACCATGACCGTCTGGGCAGGCGGCACATTGCCGGACGGAAATACGAAGAGATTGTCCTTGCTTCCGTATCGGTATTGCACATAGCCTCGTTCAGGGCCCGTGTTGTTCTTTGCGCAGACTGAAACCGTCTTCCCGTTCTCCAGAGGACAACTGAAATAAATCTCCTCGCCTTCCTTGCAAAGCGTCTGTTCATCCTGCGACGACTGAGTCTGCGCACTCGCGATGTCATATTTAACGAGGGACAACAAAACAACCGCCCAAAATCCTGCCAAACGTATCACTTCAATCCCTCCCAGTTATGAATCGAGGCGAAATTATTCCGCCGATCGACGATGTCGTTCATATTCTCCTGGCTGATCGGTTGACCAGGATGATGCGCGAAAAGCCCGGGGTTGATCGCTCGGGTTATGTTGTCGACGTCGTCCTCGGTCGCCCCGTGATCGGCCGTCTCGTACATCCTGTTGTTGATCCAATATGCAGCTGCAGATCTCACCGCGTACTTGACCTCGCCTACCCGTGCGTAATCCACTAGAAAGTCCAAGCTCGCCTCGTTGGGCCAACCACCTGAATTGTGCTGATGCCATTCGGTAAACCTTTGGTACTGGGTCCGGCCTGTAATCTGGATCAAGCCTCTCCCACGGTATTTCCATCCATCCCCGCTCGCAACGCCTCCGTTGCCATTTCTATCCGCATACGCACGGTTAGCGATGGCCTGTTGATCGGCGGGATGCTGCGAAGTACGTCCATACAATTCGGACTCGGCGGTATGTTGCTGGAAATACGAGAACTTCTGCCGCAACCGGTCAGGCGGATAGTTCAGGCTTTCGCCATCATGAACAGCCAAAGACGGCCCCGCCTCCCGCCGGATTTGCGCGAAGAAGTGCTCGCGTCTGAGTGGTTTGTCCAACTTGAACAAATTGATATTGGCGTTCAGTTCCGTGATCGCTGCTTGCAATGTTGCAACGCTTGCACTCGGGAAGATGTGTTGCATCATTGCCAGCGTGAACAGGAAACCGTAGCGATAGAAATTGCCCACCAGCCCGACGGGATGCATATGGTAGACGTTCGCGCTCGCTGGCGTTGCGCCGGCCGTGCCCGACCAGAATCTGAGCTCCTCAATCCGCTTCTTCTCCGCCTGCCATACCGGCAGACCGGCATGCATATGCGAATCGAGTGCGTCCCACTTGCTCATCTCACCGCCCCACTCGCTTTCATATCGCACGATCAGATGACCGATGCGATCCGCGAGCCATGGTTTGCCCAACGCCAGTTGCAGTTCGCGCGCGGTGATTTTGCCGTCTTTCTGCTCCTGGCTGTCGATGGCGTCTTCCAGCTTCTTGATGGTTTCATCGGAGCGCGCGCTGTCGAACGAATCTTCGAAACGCGCTATCTCGTCGGGCGTGCCGTTATCGGCGATGTATAACGCACGCTCGAACATGGTCGAAACTGAAGCGTCGAGATTTACGACGTCGAAACCGGGCCAGTCCCACGGGCTTTTGAGTTCAACTAGCGAATGTCCGTGATCGCACACCCAGCCATCGATCTGTCCATCATTCTCGTCGGCAATACTGACTGCGTACCACGTCTTGTTTTCTGCTCCAACGCACTGCTGCGCCGATGCGGTGGCGATCACGCGCGGCCATGCCGCAGGTTGGCCACCAGCCGATTGCACGCGCAGAGGGAACTGGCTCCATGCCTGACGATCGCCGCTGCCCTGCAAATCCGTGAGCGCAATCCAGAGCGGTGCCTGACCGCTGAGCGGATGCCCAGCAGCATCGAGCTTCACGACTTTGCACCATGGACCGCTGCCGGACGAGCCCGATGCCGCTTTGATGTTAGTGCCAGCGGGAATGGACGTATCGGCAGCAGTTGGCTATACCAGCTTCGCGCCCTTCGAGATCAGCAGCAACGTCCGCAATTTCGCATCGAGTTGTTGCGCTCGAGTTCGGCTACGCGAGATGAACGCATTCAGATCGTCCCCCGTGAACACCTCCACATGAAGCAGCGGACGTGCGCTGAGTTGGGGAGGCAATGTATGGTGCGTGCGCGCTTCCACAAGCCGCTGATATTCGCCGATCCAGGCAACGGTCTGGCCCGCCGCAATCTTGTGGGGCTTAGGCAAGATGTAAATCTGATCCACCGCCGATGGCTTGCTCTCCTTATCCATCTCGCCGATGCAAACCCAACCTTGGGCAGCACCAGCATTTAGCGTTTCGCCCTGCTTGTAGGGCTGCAACGCACCCGCCACGAAGCTGGAAATCTTTGCCCACGGGCCGTGCCTTTGCCCGATCTTGATTTTCGTGTCTCGCGGCAGCCATCCGACCACGGCGGCGTGCACCGAATGCGAGGCACGCACGCGCAAACCGGCAGTCGTGCTGTCCGGATGCCCCGTCGGCTTCAATTGCGAGTCATCCGCTTTCGTTCCTACGACATACGTTTCCGTCGCGACGTAATAGGCGGGCACCGTCTTTGTTGGACCATTCGGTTGCGCGCCCTGGCCGTAGCCCTCAAGCGGCAGCGTGTGCATGTAGAGGCTGAAGAACGTCAGCACATCTTCGGCGGGCGGCGCGGTGTTCTGCGCAGCGGGTGGTGTCGTTGCCGGTGCGTTCTGCGGCTGCGCGCTGCCATTCGTCGGCGGCGGAGGCGCCGGAGGGAGAACAAGCCGATGGCGTACCAGCGTAAATCCCTTCGAATAGCCTGCCTTGATTCCCTCCGGGTAAGCGACTTCCTGAAGCTTTTCATCCAGGCGGAACGCGACGACCTCTCCGTCCGCGATGCACCTCACGCCGCCATCCTGCTCGAATTTGCCTGCGGTCTGCGCGCCGAAATGAATGCCGCCGTGCCACAGACCATTGGCGCCGAGTGGCGATCCGGCGATGCTTGTTTCGAAGATAAAGGGAAAATTACGGGCAGCGAACTTGGCGCTCAGTTGCTCTATGGAGCGTGCCATTGGATTTACGATCCAGCGCCGCCGCCCCCCCCCTCGACATGTCGCAGTTCCGCGATCCAATGACGAAATAATCTTGGTCCCGGTATCTGCAGTGTGCACCAGGCAGCGCCCGCGACCTGCTGTCGAGCGGCGCCGGACCAGGCCGGACACTCCTCGGCCGGAGCTTACGCGACCAGGGCGAAATTTGGCGCGTTCCGTCGCGCGCAAGTCCGCTGCGCCCCCCCCCCCGCTGGATGTGGTCGCGCTGGTCCTCGTCGAGGCGAATCTCTATGGCGAGAGCATCGCGTGATGAATCGGTGCGCAACCTGCGAGACCGCGCACCGCTCCCGGAAAAGCTTTACCCTAAGGGCCCTAGAAACCGCTGACGGGTCCGGGACATGGCGATACGACGCGAACCACGTGAGCGGCTTGTAAGCGTCTACCTGTTGACGGGAAACGGCATTCGCGGCTCGACCTTTCCGCGCAGTACTACTGCCGACGATGAACGGCTCTCCGCGCAATGCGCTCATTTTCTAGTGCTTCAATCGACTTCGTGTCGCCATCAGCCGGTCACGGCAGGCAACCAGCGGCCAGGAGGGGACATTCTACGAAGCAGATTTGTCGACAATTTGGCGCGCCCCCTTTAGGCCCTGTTATTCTTGCTGCCGGGAAAGTGAGAAAGCGATCACCCGATTCAAAATGCATAGGGGGAAACAATGCTCCATCGGCAACTCATCGCGCTAGCGAGCATGGCCATTTGTTTTGGCGGATATGCGCTTGTAGTGCACGCACAGCCAGACCTCGTGCAGTTCCGCGAGCATACAGAACTCGCCCAAAACCGTTACTCCGACCGACCGGAGATCAACCCGTCGCCCCAAAGAATCCTGATTATCCAAATACACAACCGCCAACGTTAATCAACTGATTGTAAGGCACGCCACCTTGAGTCGCAGTATTCACCGCGCTCTGCAAGGTCGAAAGCTGTTGCTGGGTCGTTAGCTGAACCACACCGGGGGGATTGTTGTTCGCCACCATCTGCGCATACTCGGCCATATGCTCCGTCGCGTTCCCGTGTACCCAAACGCTCTGCCCGTTCGGCAGCGACATTTCGAAAGATTGCGGAATGACGGACCCAGGATAATTAGGCTGCGTCGCAGTAATCGAGTCCCAAACTGTTCCAGTCGCTCCGCTGTTTGTGGCAACAAATCATTGAATGTCAAGAGCCTCCACCGTCGCAAGCGCATATCTACCGCTGTCTTCTAAAAACGCCTCCACTTCATAGGCAACGGGTGCGCTGGGATCGCCGAATACGAGCACAATCGAGACAACCGTTCCAACCGGTAACACGACGACGTCGTGTTCGCCGATCACCGTGGCCTCGACAGGTTTCGACAACGAAAACACATCGTTCTCTTTCATCACTTTCACTTTTTCGTCGGAATTCCCGTCACAAACCGAACGGTACCCGAGTTGTCCTTCATGAACACAAACGTCGTGTTGATCGTCTTTCCGTTCGCGCCCGTGATCGGGAGGACCTGCTCATAGGTTTGCCCGTATTGGGTAGTCTTCGTCGCTACCGCGGTGGCAGGATCGAAACGCAACTGCGATGCAAGATCCTGCCAGTTGCTCTGGTCAAATCCAAGGGCTTGGCTAAACCAGTTAGCTTTCGTCTGGTTCTGCGGATGTGCCGCGTCAAGCAAATATCCGTCCAGCTTGCTCTCAAGGTTGGACGTATCGAAGCCAACGCTGCTGTTTGTGGCTTGAGGTAGCGGCGGCGTAAACACTACCGGCGCTAGCTTGCCGGTCAAACCCGCCGCTAACGAGCCATAGACAATTTCTGCAGTTCGCTGATCCAACGGCAACGCTTGCCCAATCATGCCGGCACCCAGTGTCGGGCTGTATTGACCCGTCACACCGCTGGCAAACCCGGATACGACATTGTCCGCGCCGGCAAACGACAATGCAGCTCCTCCCAGCGCGGCGATACAGCCCGCACCAAGCGTCTCAGCGCAAGCGGCCAAACCCGCCGACGTTATCGCGGTTCCCAACGACAACAGGCCTCCACCGCCCACGGCCTGTGCCGCTCCGGCGGCATGGGGTGCCAAAGTCTGCCCGACACCAGCGGCTACCTGCGCATCAGTAATCGCAAGGATCGCCTGCTGCTGGTTGTAGCCGCCGAGCGCGTTGGCCAGTGCAGTAAAAAAGCCGCCTTTTGATGCTTTTTTCGGGTCGTTCGCGTCGTTATTGAGGGCCTCATTCTGTGCCCACGTCGCTCCTGCCTGAGCGTTGCCGCCCGCAATGCCTGCGGCTGTGCCGCCAACTAGCGTTGCAAATGCAGCCAACGCAGCTGTCTCACCCAAATCTAATGGTGCACCGGTGGGGTCCAGCAACGCAATCAATTCCGGGCTAAGCGCCGCACTTGCCGCCGCTCCAATCGCACCGCCGCTGCATCCGGTGCCCTCTACTGCCGATGCGGCACATCCTAGAACCGCATGTGTCGCGATATAACCCAGTTGCCCGGGCAATCCGGTGCCAAAAGCATCGCCGGTGTTTGCCTGACCAATCGCGTATGCCCCCGATGCCGCCACCTCCTGTGTCAAAGCATTCTCAAACGCGTTGGCTAAACTGCCTCCCTCTATTGCTGTGCCCACTCCTGCTGAAATTCCAGCTTCACCCAGCATGGCAAGCGCTCGCGTTTCGAGCGTAGTCGCGGTCGAAGCGCTCGCCTGACTCACGCTCGTTCCAGCCAACGGATTGACGCCGGCGAGGTTTGCAAGTGAGCTCGTTGAACCGCCTACCGTCAGCGGCCCCGTTGTAAAGTCCAAGCCTTTGTCGGAACTGTAAGTAATGCCATTCGTCAGCCCCGCCGTGATACCTGCAACGCCAGCCGCTTCAAATGCGCTGCCCCAATTCAGACTTCCGGTCATCGTCAGTTGGGAAGCGATGCTCGACGTGAACCCGGCAAAAGCCGCCGACAGCGCTATGTTGCCCAGCCCTGCTGTCGTCGCTACTGTAGCCGCCGAGGTCGCCGTTGCAGTGGTTGCCGCCGTGCCTGCTGCAAACGTGCTACCGGCCGTCGTGCCAAGGGTCGCCCCGATGGCCGCACTCGCAGCGCCGGCCGTCATGATCGACACGACGACAGCGAAGGCCATTCCGACGATATCCGCCGCTCCAAACCCGCCCATTGCGGTAAAGCTCGTATCGAGGTGGTCGGTAACCGTCGTCTGCGTAAAGTTGGTCCCGAGCTGTTGCTGCAGACTGGCTAGCAACTGCTCAGTACCGGCCTGATCGACCGTTGTGTCGCTACCCAGCAGTTGCAATGCTCCACCAATCTGGTTGAGCGTCTGCACGTTCAGATTCATGTCAGCCGCGCTCATGAACCCGCCAGGCTGGACCTCAGTGCCGGTCGTCTTCAGGTAGCCGGTGGCTGCCATGTACTGCCAGACATCCCCTACGTTTACCTGATTCGCCTGGTTGGTCAGCGTGCCGGTATTGACCGTCAGCGTATTCGACGCAGCAATGTTGCCTGTGTTGAGAATGCTTCCCTGTCCCCCCCGATTGAAATCGAGTGTGACGTTCTGGCCAGTGATGTTGCCGCCTGCCGACATCGCACTCCAGTTCGGCGGCAAGTAGACTTGCGGCATGAGCGCGGTGACAGTCGGGCACGTAACTACACCCGTCGAGATGCAACTCGGATCGGGCACAGACTGCTGGACATACCACAACATCGGCTCGGACAGCGCACTAATCTGCGTTTGCGACAACGCATTGCCAAGCTGCAGATTGTTCTGTTCTGCGTAGTTGATGGCGTTCTGATACAGGATGGCCTTTTCCTGTTCGGTGACCGACATACCGGTCTTGCTGTCGTAAGAAAGGCCGTTCACAAAACTGGCCTGGCCGGTCTGCTGTAGCGCCGCCTGTTGCAGTGTCAGGTCTTCCGCCTGTGGACTGTAGTAAAACAGCGTCGAGGATGGCTGCAAGCTAGCCGGCAGATTGTCCAGCAACGTTTGTGGGCCGAGGGCACCGAGCATCGAACCAGCCAGCGATCCGGAAAGATACGACGCCTTACCCGTCACGGGCGTGGGCAAGGCTCCGCCTACCGAGCGCGGCGTCGACAGATTCAACCCGGGAAGATTCACGAGGCTTAACGATATGACTTGCGACGGAGCATTCACTCGCGGCGTATAGGTATTCGCCGTGGTGATGCCGTTGATCAGCTTTTGCCCTGTCAAAGAAACATACGTGCCGATCACGTTGCCAACGTTTTGAATCTCTCCAGTCGACGTGATGGACAGATTCGGCGCCTGGATCGTCGCGGCGATGTTGCCCACCGGAGTCGGCGGATCGATCGTGCCACCAGCACTCGTATAGGCGCTCCCATACAGCGCCGTACATTCGGCAACTGACCCGCAGGCCCATACGTCGTGACGCTTATCGGAGCTGAAGTCTCCTGTCTCCTGCACCCAGTGCGAATGCCAGTATGCATTTAGCGTCTGAGCCTCATTCACGACTGGGCCAGCAACATTGATGGTAGCGCTGGTACCTGCTGCGATCAGGCTGCCGATATTAGTCAAACTACCCGCGTTGATCTGCAGGTTGTTGCCCGCACTGATCACCGACGAGTTGCCCAATTGCTGGTCGACATAAGCTTCGCAGTAGCTTTCCTTGTATCCACCGGCTGTCATGCAGCCGTTGTACTGCTCCGTCGCGCCGTAGTTCTCGTGGAGGGTCACAGGCGGCGGTAGCGTATTGGTGATGGCGCCCGCTACGTTCAGTGCGATGTTATTGCCGGCGACAATGTTGCCCGACGTATTATTCAGGCTTTGCGCCGGCGTCGTGGAAGTCGCTGTGGTTCCCACGCCGCCGATGACGATGTTATGGCCCGCCAGCAGGCTGCCATACGTATTGCTGATCTGGCCCGCGGCGATAACCAGGTCGTTGCCCGCAAACACTGTGGCGCTTTGCTGCGCATACGAGAATGTCGTCGAGCTCGGGTTGCCCCCGCGCATGGAACTGCCAGGCTGCGTCGTCGTGACCGAATTATATTGTCCCTGGTTGGAAAAGGACTGCGCAGCGCTGGCGTTGAAATTATTGCC
>Ga0209796_10001437_pt1 | contig 9987 bp, 10 predicted proteins | sample AgamicOrSfrz_FD_187167 | JGI IMG/M metagenome (GOLD analysis project Ga0209796, IMG submission 187167) | Agave microbial communities from Guanajuato, Mexico - Or.Sf.rz (SPAdes) (version 2) | ecosystem: Host-associated > Plants > Phyllosphere > Phylloplane/Leaf | place: Guanajuato, Mexico...
ACAAGCATATGGATTTTGACCAGAAGCTGAACCAGAATGTTAACGCTTTAAACAATCTTTGGCAGGAGCAGCAGAAGCTTGCTGAAAAAACTCAACAAAAAAATGCTGATCAGCAATCCTTACAGCAGGAACAGCAGAAACTTCAGCAAAAATTTGAGGATATCAAAAAATCATTGGACGAACTAAATAAGGCCAATGAACAGCTTGAGCATAAGGAAAACCTGGAAAACCCGGCAAAAGATGAGCAGCAGATTGACCAGCAGATGGATCAGAGCGAGCAGGAGCTGAAAAAAAATAATACGTCTAAAGCATCCAAGTCACAACAGCAGGCGGCCCAGCAAATGCAGCAACTTGCCAAAAAGTTACAACAGGACAGCCAGGAGGGCGAAGAGCAGCAAACCATGATAAATGCACGACAGCTGCGTGAGCTATTAAAAAACCTGGTAAACAGTTCATTTGAACAGGAGAAAATTATGCAGTCATTCAGGACTATTTCTGCAACAGATCCTAATTATATTTCACTTGCACAAAAACAAAAAGATATTAAAGACAATTTGAAAACTGCGGAAGATAGCTTATATTCATTAAGCAAAAGGGTGCCGCAGATACAATCTACTGTTAATGAAGAAATCATGTCTATCAACACACAAATTGATAAATCCCTTGAAAATTTAGGAGACAGACGTACCTTTGAAGCAGTAAGGAACCAGCAGTATGCCATGACGTCTATGAACAACCTGGCATTGATGCTGAATGAGGTACTTGATCAGTTGCAAAACATGATGAAGAATGCTAAAGGCGGCAAAGGCAAACAGCAGATGAGCATGTCGCAACTGGCACAAATGCAGCAACAGTTAAATAATAACATGCAGCAAATGCGTAATCAAATGCAGCAGCAAGGCAACCAGGGACAAAGCCAGCATCAGAGTATGAGCGAGCAGCTGGCCCGCATGGCCAGGCAGCAGCAAAACATCAGGCAAATGCTGCAACAGCTAAATAATAAAGCAATTAAGGACGGTAAAAGCGGTTCCGGTGAGGTGGATAAAATCGCCAAACAGATGGAACAAACCGAAAATGATCTCGTAAACAGGAAAATTACAGATGAATCAATAAAAAGGCAACAACAAATCCAAACCAAATTACTGGAAGCCGAGAAAGCAGAGCAGGAGCGGGAACAAGATCAACAACGGCAAAGTAATGCAGGTAAAGATATGCCTCCGGGATACATCAAGGCGTTGCAACAATATCAGCAACAAAAATTAAAACAAACTGAACAGATCAGAACTGTATCCCCGGCACTTAATTTGTATTATAAACAAAAAGTAAAAAATTATTTTGACCAACTAAATGGCAAATAGAATGCAACAGCCAAATCTTGAAACCAGTGAACTGTATACTTTGCAGTTGCCTTCACGTTACGAGAGCATTACAGAACTGGAAAATTTGATTGAGGAAATCGCTGATAAGCATCAGATAAGCGATGACACTTTCGCCAATATGATGACCTGTCTTAATGAAATCGCTATAAATGCAATAGTTCACGGCAATAAACTCGATCCAAATAAAAAAGTAATTGTTAATGCCGAAGTGGATAATAGACGAGTGATCTGGACCATTACAGATGAAGGTGAAGGCTTTGACTATACCCATCTACCAGATCCAACCGCTCCTGAAAATCTGGAGAACTTAACAGGACGGGGTGTATTTATTGTTAAACAACTTGCCGATCAGTGCATCTTTAATGCAACAGGTAATGAAGTAGAGCTTCATTTTAAAATCTAATGCCTGCAATTAATTTTTTTGAAGAGGATATCAGTTTCACACTTAAAAATAAGACCCTGGTAAAACGCTGGATCACTGATACCATATTGGCCGAGGGCTATCGCTTAAAGGAGCTCAATTATATTTTCTGTTCTGATGAATATTTGCTTCAGATCAACCAGCAGTATCTCAATCATGATACGCTGACAGATATTGTAACTTTTGATAATTCTGAAAAGCCTGGGCTTATTACAGGTGACATATTTATCTCTATTGAACGGATACAGGAAAATGCGATGAAGTTTAAGGTAAGTGAAACTGATGAACTTCATCGTGTAATTATTCATGGAGCTTTGCATTTGCTTGGTTATAAGGATAAAACCAAAACAGCCAAAGCCGAAATGACTCAAAAAGAAGACTTTTATCTGACAAAAAGAATTTTCTGATCAGCCAACTTTTTAGCTAACTTCATCGTAATTATTTGTAAACCACAAACTATTACAAAATGAAGATATTAGCTTTATTAGGCGCTTTATTATTTTTAGCGCCATCCTCAGTTTACGATTTTAAGCTGAAGTCAATTAACGGTGATAACTTTAACCTGGCTAAATACCGCGGGAAAAAGCTGCTCATCGTTAATACTGCATCGAAATGCGGCTACACTAAACAATATGCCGAATTACAAAAATTATCGGAGCAGTATAAGGATAAAGTTGTCGTAATAGGTTTCCCTGCAAATAACTTTGCCAGCCAGGAACCTGGAAGCAACTCGGAGATCCATGAATTTTGTCAGAAAAATTATGGCGTTACCTTTCCGCTCAGCGAAAAGATCAGCGTAAAGGGTGATGATATTGCCCCTTTATTTAAATATTTAACGGAGGCTCCAAACCCTGATTTTACAGGTGAAATTAAATGGAACTTCGAAAAATTCCTGATCGATGAAAATGGCAAACTCATTCATAGATATCGTTCTGCCGTCACACCGCTCTCTCCTGAAATTGTAAATGCTCTTTAACTTAAAGGCTGCCTCTAAAAGAAGCAGCCTTTTTAATTTATTTTTTGAACCTACTTCCTTAAATTTAGCAATGGAGGGCAACAATATGCCCAGGAAACTATGAAGCTCCTTCTCACTTCTGCAGGTATCAGCAACACAAGCATCTATAACACACTTGTTGAACTGTTGGATAAACCAATTAGTGAGGCCAGTGCCCTTTTTATACCTACAGCTATATTCCCCATACCTAACGGTGCTAACATCATCTCAAAAGTAATTTGCGGATCATTAGGTGACCCATTTTGCCAATTAGGATGGAAATCAATGGGAGTGCTGGAACTAGCAGCCCTGCCAACTCTTAAACAAGACCTTTGGGTGCCCCTGTTAATGGAAACAGACGCCTTATTGGTGGGAGGCGGCGATTGCCAGTACCTGTGCTACTGGATGCAGCAGTCAGGACTGACTGACCTCTTGCCATCGGTACTGCAGAAGACGGTTTACGTGGGCCTGAGTGCCGGTAGTATGATAATGACCAGCTTTGGAACAACTTACGGTAATCATACTTTACCAGTGGAAAGCACTAAGTGCATTGGATTGTTGGATATAGCAATTCATCCCCATTTGGATCATGAGTGGTTTCCGGATAACTCTCTGGACAACTTGGAAAAGCTGGCTTCTACAATACCTGTACCCTCCTATGCGATAGATGATCAAACAGCTCTAAAAGTTGTAGATGGCACCATTGAGGTTATTTCGGATGGACATTGGAAGTTGTTTAACTCCTAATATCCATCCGTTAACAGCTTACACTAAGATCACTCCGCACTTTAATTATGGCTTTTTTTTCTCGGCCTTTCTAATAGAATCCTGTATATGTTTTTCAGCTTTCTTGATTGAATCCTGGCGCTGTTTCTCTTTCTTCTGTTTTTTCTTAAAATAGCCCCTTAATAGGAAATTATGCTGTGCTGCTTTCAGATCTTCATTTAAAGTACTGGTACTCGCTTTTACAGAATTACCAACAGTAGCAATTGTTTTTTTAGTTTGCGATACCGTACTTTCCAAATCACGGGCCATTTTATCGCTGTGTAATAAGTGACCAAGCGTACCCTTGCCATGATTTATATCAGAAACGATATCATTAAGGTTGTCTGTTAAAGAGGCGGCGTTATCTGCCACCCTGGTAAGTTTGGCTACAATTTTATCTACATCTACAGGGTTTACAGCTACAAGCTGATCACCGTTCTGTACTTGTGTATCACCTTTACCAGGTGTTATAACTATAAGCTTATCCCCCATCAACCCATCGCTGCCTATGCTTACTTTAGCATCCTTTTTTATAAACTTTTTAACATTGTCATTTAACGTCAGGTCCACCCTTACGCTGCTGTCTGATACAATGTTTATACCTTCCACAACACCTACGTTTATACCAGCAAAACGTACATTATTACCCACCATTAGCCCGCTTACGTTTTTAAACACGCCATACACGCTGAAAGTAGAGTTAAACATACTTTTCTGACTGCCAAGTAAAAAAATGCCTAAAAAGAGTATAACGAGGCCAACTACAACAAAGAGGCCGATTTTTATTTTTTGTCCGGAACTGATTTTCATATCTGATTATTAAAAATATGATCGTGTAAATTCATCTTTTGAGTCTTTAAGTTCTTCAAATGTGCCTTCGGCTACATATTCACCTTCATTCATGATCACTACCCTGTCTGAAGTAATTTCGGCACATTCCATATCATGTGTTATAATGATGGATGAGGTCTTATATTTTTCCTGCATTTTTAGGATAAGTTCACTGATCTCGCGAGAGGTTAAGGGGTCCAGGCCTGTAGTAGGTTCGTCATACAGCATAATTTCAGGATGAACAATTAAGGTTCGCGCAAGTCCGATCCGTTTACGCATCCCGCCTGATAGGTCTGAGGGCATTTTACTGCCTGCATCAGGTAATCCCACTGAGTCTAAAACTTCTTCAACCCGTCTGTTGATTTCATTCCTGTCCTTCATTTTTAAAACCCGGGTTAAAGGGAACTCCAGGTTTTCCCTTACGGTCATGGAATCGTATAAGGCGCCACTTTGAAAAAGAAAACCAATTTTAGTTCTCATTTCCTTAAGCTCATCATCAGAAAGTTCTGATACTTCCTTTCCAAAAACTTTAACAGAACCGGCATCAGGTGTTAGCATGCCCACAATACATTGTATGGTTACCGATTTACCCTGTCCCGACCTGCCCAGCACCACCAGGTTCTCCCCCCTTTTAAGTGTCAGATTAATATTTTTAAGAACTGTTTTTTTACCAAAGGATTTTTTTAATCCCTTAATTTCAATGACAACCTCATCCTTCTTTAAGTCGTTGCGCCACTGGGGCCTTTCCTTCCTGTTCTCAACCGCTTCCATTAACTGTAGTACAATAAGTTAGTGATCTGAACAACAACCATATCAATAAAAAATATCCACAAGGAACTTGTTACTACGGCAGAGTTGGCAGCTATACCAACGCTTTCTGTCCCGCGGTTGGAGTGAAAGCCCTTATAACAACCTACAAAACCTATAGCAAAACCAAAAAATACGGTTTTGATCAAAGCAGGCATGTAGTCTGTAAAATCAATGGAGCCTACACATTTATTGAAATAAAGAAAAAAGCTGATCTTATCCGTAATGTTAAGTGCTATATAGCCTCCAATTAGTGCAATAACATCTCCTATCATGGCTAATAGCGGAACCATAAAACTGGTAGCCAGTATGCGTGTAACCACAAGGTATTGTATTGGATTAGCTCCTGATACTTCCATAGCATCTATTTGCTCGGTAACTTTCATGCTGCCAAGTTCGGCTCCTATACTGGATGCAATTTTGCCGGCGCATATTATGGCGGTTATAACAGGTCCTATTTCTCGTATAACTGATACCGTGAGGGTTTTGGGCAACATACTTTCTGCACCAAAGGAAACCAGTGTGGGCCTTAGCTGCAGAATTAATACCAACCCCATTATAAATGATGTAAGTCCCACTAACATCATTGATTTATATCCTATCTCATAACACTGTCTTACAAACTCGGACCATTCAAATCCACCTTTAAAAATGTTTCGGAAAAATCTTGTCAGGAATATGCCCTGGTCGCCCGCACTCTCCAGCCAACTCCGCCATCCTGTTAGTACCTCTTCTGCCATAATTATCTTGCTTAATTGCTGCTATAACAATTATTAATTTTTTAATAAATTTTTTAACCTATACGATTGAAACGCAATAACTTAGGAATAAAATCCGGTTTATAATGCTAAAAGGTAGATGGATCTTACCGGTTTCAATGGTAAATGCTATAGTTAATAACATCAGGTGTTTAGTTTTGTTTACACTCAATAGGGTAGTTCTCAGAGCTTTTAGTATTGACACAAGACTAACTTTTAGGCTGATAGATACGGGATTAAATTCCTTAACTTTGCAACTAAGTATAGTTATGGCCAAAAAAGCGATTATAGCAGGTGCAAGCGGGTTAATAGGTAGTGAACTGTTAAGTTTATTGCTGGCTGATGCTGTTTATACTGAAGTTGTGGCTTTGGTTAGAAAAGAATTACCTGTTCAGCACAAAAAGCTTGTTCAGTTGATCATCGATTTTGACCAGTTAACGAACTACGCTTCTGCTATCACCGGGGATGTTATATTTTGCTGTTTGGGGTCCACTCAAAAGAAGACACCAGATTTGAATATCTACCGGAAAATAGATCATGACTACCCGGTGCAACTGGCACAATTAGCGTTTAAAAATAGCGTTAAGCAATATCACCTGGTTTCTGCCTTAGGAGCAGATATTAGCTCCGGAAATTTTTATTTGAAAATGAAGGGCGAAACAGAACATGATATTGAAGATACAGGTTTAAAAAGTTTACATATTTATCAGCCTGCTCTTCTTACCGGAAACCGTAAGGAATTTAGATTAGGTGAGAAATTTGCTACAGCAGCAATGAAAATTATTAATCCGCTTTTAACGGGTAACTTAAAAAAATATAGAAGTATACCTGCAGCTACGGTTGCGCGGGCCATGTACAAACAATCATTAAATCAGGACGAAGGTTTGTTTATTCATCCTTCAGATCATATAAAACAATTAGCTTGAGTACTTATCTATCCGCAGAAAATTTAGGTCATTCATTTCATGACCACTGGCTGTTCCGAAACCTTACTTTAGGTATTAACAGAGGCAGGCGCGTAGCACTTGTGGGTGTTAACGGTGCAGGCAAATCTACCCTGCTTAAAATACTATCCGGTAAAATTGCTCCTGTTGAAGGGAAAGTGGTTCAGGCCAAGGGTATCCGCATAAGCTACCTTAACCAGGATCCAACTTTTGAAGGCTGTAAAACCATTAGTGATTTTATCTTTCATTCAGATAATGAACAGCAGCAGCTAATCAGGAAGTATGAAGAACTCCTGGAAAACGATCCGGACAATGCTAAAGCTATTGAAAAGATAAATGAGCAGTTAAGCATGCTTAACGCATGGGAGTACGAATATAAGATCAAGACTATTTTAGGCAGATTAGATATTCATCACCTTAACCAACCTATAGAGACGCTCTCCGGCGGACAAAAGAAAAGGCTGGCTCTTGCAGGATTATTGATTGAGGACCCTGATGTATATGTACTGGATGAACCTACCAACCATTTGGATATTGATACCATTGAATGGCTGGAGAAGCTGTTAACTGACGGACAGAAAACCATCCTGATGGTAACGCACGACCGGTACTTCCTTGATAATGTATGTAATGAGATCATTGAGATAGACAGGGGTAAGATATTTAATTACCAGGGGGATTACGCCTATTTTCTGACTAAAAAAGCCGAACGTGAAGCTACTGACCAGGTTCAGTTTGAGCGCAACTCCAATTTGCTTAAAAAAGAGCTGGAATGGATGCGCCGACAGCCGCAGGCCCGGGGAACAAAATCAAAAGCAAGGATTGATGCATATTACGATCTGGAAGAAAAAACAAAACAGGCCGGAGCTAAAGGCAAGGTAGAGTTAAGTGTTAAAACATCAAGACAGGGTAATAAGATCATGGAACTTGATCATATTGCCAAGAGTTTTAATGAGCACACTATTATAAACAACTTTAGCTACACCTTTAAAAAGGGTGACCGCATTGGTTTAGCCGGTAAGAATGGTAGTGGTAAATCTACCCTGCTTAACCTGATAACGGGAAATATAAAACCAGATAAAGGCATTATAGATAAGGGTGAAACTACAGTGTTAGGTTATTTTCATCAATCAGGATTAGCTTTTAAAGAAGATGAACGGGTAATAGATGTAGTAAAGAATGTAGCAGAATATATTACTATGGCTGATGGTAAAACTATATCAGCATCACAACTGCTAACCTTGTTCCTGTTTCCACCTAACAAACAATATGGCTTTATTGCCAATTTAAGCGGCGGTGAGAAAAAGCGGTTGCAGCTAATGAGCATCCTGATGAAGAATCCTAACTTCCTGATCCTGGATGAGCCCACTAATGATTTGGATATTGACACCTTAAATGTACTGGAAGAGTTTTTAACTAACTATTCAGGTGTTTTAATGCTGGTATCCCATGATCGTTATTTACTGGATAAGCTAACCGACCAGTTATTTATTATGGAAGGAAGCGGGAGCGTCAGGATATTTAATGGTAATTACTCATCCTACAGATTGGAACTTGAAGAACAAAAACAGGAAGCTAAAAAAGCTGCTAATAATAATTCAACCCCTGTTACTCTCCCCCCTGCTAAGAGAAACAAGCTAAGTTTTAAGGAAATTAAAGAACTTGAAACATTGGAAACCCAGATACCTGAAATAGAAAATAAGATTAAAGGGCTTACAGAAGAACTCAATTCAGGTATTAGTGATCATGGAAAATTAGCTATTCTGGCAGACAAGATAAGCTCATTAAACCAAGAATTAGATGAAAAAAGCATGCGTTGGATGGAACTAACAGAACTAAAAGAAGCTTAATGAAACTATCAGATATCATTGCATCAACAGGAGTAATTATACTATTAATTGCTTTCCTGCTTAACTTATATAAGAAAATACCGGCTGATAGCAGAGCTTATGCCTTTATGAACTTTTTAGGTGCAGCTCTGTGCGGGGTATCATCCTACATGATCAAATTCTATCCATTTGTATTACTAGAAGGGGTTTGGTCATTTGTAGCGCTAGTATCATTAATAAAAGTTCCACGTGGAACATCAAACGATAAGAGTTAATTTTGTATATGTTCCACGTGGAACAAGGAGGAAAAATGTTTAAGAAATATGATGTAATTGTAGTTGGAGCGGGCCATGCAGGTTGTGAAGCAGCGGCAGCGGCAGCCAATATGGGATCATCTGTATTGCTAATTACAATGAATATGGGCACCATTGCCCAAATGAGCTGCAACCCGGCTATGGGTGGCGTAGCTAAGGGACAGATAGTACGTGAGGTGGATGCATTGGGAGGATACTCTGGTATTATAGCAGATAAAACCACTATCCAGTTCCGTATGCTCAACCGTTCAAAAGGTCCCGCCATGTGGAGCCCCCGTACGCAAAATGACCGTATGCGTTTTGCAGAAGAATGGAGATTAGCCCTGGAAAGAACACCTAATGTTGATTTTTGGCAGGACATGGTTTCCGGGCTCCTAGTAAAGAATAACACAGTGGTAGGTGTACGTACTTCTATAGGTGTCGAAATAGAGGCAAGGGCAGTTGTGCTAACTAACGGTACGTTTTTAAATGGTACCATTCATATAGGTGAAAAAAGATTTGGTGGTGGACGTACAGGTGAAAAAGCTGCTACAGGTTTAACTGAACAATTAACCGAATTAGGCTTTGAAGCAGGCCGGATGAAAACCGGAACTCCTCCCCGTGTTGATGGCCGTTCATTAAATTACAGTGTAATGGAAGAACAATGGGGCGACGAGGATCGCGGCCGTTTCTCCTTTACTGATGTTCCTGTTAGCACTGATCAACGTTGCTGCTGGATCACTTATACTAATGATAAGGTACATGAAACTTTAAAAGAAGGCTTCGAAAAGTCTCCCATGTTTACTGGTCGCATCAAAGGGTTGGGCCCGCGTTATTGTCCTTCTATTGAAGACAAGATCAATCGTTTTGCTGAGCGTGAGCGGCACCAGATATTCGTTGAACCTGAAGGATGGAACACAGTTGAAATTTATGTAAATGGCTTCTCAACTTCTCTTCCTGAGGATG
>Ga0209796_10001438_pt1 | contig 9982 bp, 8 predicted proteins | sample AgamicOrSfrz_FD_187167 | JGI IMG/M metagenome (GOLD analysis project Ga0209796, IMG submission 187167) | Agave microbial communities from Guanajuato, Mexico - Or.Sf.rz (SPAdes) (version 2) | ecosystem: Host-associated > Plants > Phyllosphere > Phylloplane/Leaf | place: Guanajuato, Mexico...
CGAAAGAGCAGGGCATCCGCCCGTCGCGCCCGCTCTCTATCGCCGTGGTGGCGTCACAAATCGCCATTACCGCCTCGCCCATCTCTGCGGCGGTGGTCTTCTTTGCCGGTATCCTTGAGCCGCTGGGCGTCAGCTACCTGACGCTGCTGGCGATCTGTATTCCCGTCACGCTGATTGCCGTGATGCTGACCGCCATTGTCTGTAACTTCCTCGGCTGCGAACTGAAAGACGATCCGGTCTACCAGGAGCGGCTGGCGAAAGGGGAAGTGAAGCTGCGCGGCGAGCAGGTGTTCGCCCTGAAGCCACACGCCAAACGCTCGGTGATGCTCTTTCTGGTCGGTATTATCGCCGTCATGCTCTACGCAACCGCCATCAGCCCGACGGTGGGGCTTATTTCCAACCCGGTGCTGCCGCGTAACGAAGCGATTGTGGTGTTTATGCTGACTATCGCTACGCTTATCTGCCTGAGCTGCAAAGTCGATACCGGCGAGATCCTCAACGCTGGCACCTTTAAATCCGGCATGAGCGCCTGTATCTGCGTGCTCGGCGTTGCGTGGCTCGGCGATACCTTCGTCAAACACCATATTGAAGATATCCAGATGGTGGCGGGCGATCTGCTGCACAGCTACCCGTGGCTGCTGGCGGTGGTGCTCTTCTTCGCTGCTACCCTGCTCTACTCACAGGCGGCGACCACCAAAGCGCTGATGCCTGCCGCGCTGCTGCTTGGCGTCTCACCGTTGACGGCCGTGGCTTCATTTGCCGCCGTTTCGGCGCTGTTTGTGCTGCCAACCTACCCGACGCTGCTGGCGGCGGTCGAGATGGATGACACCGGTTCAACGCGCATCGGTAAATTCGTCTTTAACCACCCCTTCCTGATCCCCGGCGTGATCGCCATCGCGCTCTGCGTGGTGCTCGGCTTTATCTTCGGCACTATCTTGTTGTAAAAGTCTATAAATCGGGCTGCCCGGCGGCCCGATCTTCCCGCGTCGCATGCTATAGTCCCTGCTTTCGCTTTCAGGAGGTTGAGAATGAACACGCCCGACGCCGTTGTTGTACTCTGCACCGCCCCGGATGAAGCCACCGCCCAGGATCTGGCGGCCAAAGCGCTGGCGGAAAAACTCGCCGCCTGCGTGACGATCCTCCCCGGAGCGACCTCGCTCTACTACTGGGAAGGCAAACTGGAGCAGGAGTATGAAGTGCAGCTGCTGCTGAAAACCGACGTCGCGCATCTGGACGATCTCTTCGCCTGCCTGAAATCGCACCACCCTTATCAAACCCCTGAACTGCTGGCGCTGCCGGTTTCTCACGGAGAGCACGACTACCTCACATGGCTCAACGCATCCTTACGCTGATCCTGCTGTTATGCAGCACATCCGCTTTCGCCGGGCTGTTCGACGCGCCCGGTCGCTCTGACTTTGTGCCTGCCGACCAGGCGTTCACTTTTGATTTTCAACAGCATCAACATGACCTGACGCTCAACTGGCAGCTGAAAGAGGGCTACTACCTCTATCGCCAGCAGATCCGCGTCACGCCTGCGCAGGCGCAGATCGGCGCGCTCGAACTGCCGAAGGGCGAGATGCATGAAGATGAGTTCTACGGCAAAACCGAGATCTACCGCCAGAAGCTGAACCTGCCGCTAAGTATCGCGCAGGCCGGGAAAGACGCAACGCTTACCGTCACTTATCAGGGCTGTGCCGATGCCGGTTTCTGCTACCCGCCGGAGACCAAAGTGGTGCCGCTGATGGAGGTCGCCGCCGCGCCGGTGGTCGCGCCAAAAGCCGCACCGGCAACGGAAACCGCGCCCGAACGCCCGCTGCCCTTCTCCGCCCTCTGGGCGCTGCTGATCGGCATCGGTATCGCTTTCACTCCCTGCGTATTGCCAATGTACCCGCTGATTTCCGGCATTGTGCTCGGCGGCAAACAGCGCCTTGCCACGCCGCGTGCGCTGCTGCTGGCCTTTATTTATGTGCAGGGGATGGCGCTGACCTATACCGCACTGGGGCTGGTGGTCGCCGCCGCCGGGCTGTCGTTCCAGGCCGCATTGCAACACCCCTACGTGCTTATCGGCTTATCGCTGCTGTTTAGCCTGCTGGCGCTGTCGATGTTCGGCCTCTTTAACCTGCAACTCCCCTCCGCACTGCAAACCCGCTTAACGCTGTGGAGCAACCGCCAGCAGGGCGGCTCCGTCGGCGGCGTGTTCGCCATGGGGGCGATTGCCGGGCTTATCTGCTCGCCCTGCACTACCGCGCCGCTCAGCGCCATCCTGCTCTATATCGCCCAGAGCGGAAACCTGTGGCTCGGCGGCGGCACGCTCTACCTTTACGCCCTCGGCATGGGCCTGCCGCTAATTCTTGTGACGGTGTTCGGCAACCGCCTGCTGCCGAAAAGTGGGCCGTGGATGGAGCAGGTCAAAACCGCCTTTGGCTTTGTGATCCTCGCCCTGCCGGTCTTTCTGCTTGAGCGCGTGCTGGGCGAAGCCTGGGGGCTGCGGTTCTGGTCATTGCTCGGCGTCGCCTTCTTCGGCTGGGCATTTATCACCAGCCTCAACGCCACGCGCCCCATCATGCGGGTGCTGCAAATCGCCCTGCTCGGCGCGGCGCTGGTTTGTGCCCGTCCATTGCAGGACTGGGCCTTCGGCGCGCCAGCGGCGCATACCGCAGCGCCTTTGGCCTTTACGTCGGTGAAAACCGTCGACGATCTTAACCGGGCGCTGGCGCAGGCCAACGGTCGGCCTGTCATGTTGGATCTCTATGCTGACTGGTGCGTGGCCTGTAAAGAGTTTGAGAAGTACACCTTCAGCGACCCAAAGGTACAGGCATCGCTGAAAAACACGCTGTTATTACAGGCCAACGTGACGGCCAATGACGCGCAGGATGCCGCGCTGCTGCGCCATCTGAATGTGCTGGGGTTACCTACCCTGCTCTTTTTTGACGCGCAAGGGCGAGAGCAGCAAGCGGCCCGGGTGACCGGGTTTATGCCTGCCGACGCCTTTGCCGACCATTTGCGCAAACGCGCCCCGTAAACAACACTTGGTGGGGAAGTTTGACGCAGTAACGGAGGAGACCACTGTGCAACGCGAAGACGTTTTAAGCCAGACATTGCAACTGCTTGAATTACGAGGCATTGCGGACACCACTCTTGAAATGGTTGCCGAGCGCGTCGACTATCCGCTTGAGGAGTTCCGCCGTTTCTGGCCCGATAAAGAGGCGCTGCTCTATGATGCACTGCGCTATTTAAGCCAGCAGATCGATACCTGGCGCCGCCAGTTGCTGCTGGATGAGAGCCTCAACCATGAACAAAAACTGCTGGCGCGTTACGCTGCGCTGACCGAGTGCGTGAGCAACAACCGCTATCCGGGCTGCCTGTTTATCGCCGCCTGCGCCTTTTTCCCCGCGCCGGATCACCCGATTCACCAGCTGGCGGATCAGCAGAAGCTGGAGGCGTACAACTTCTCCCATAAGCTGCTGAACGAGCTGGAGGTGGACGATGCGGCGATGGTAGCGAAGCAGATGGAGCTGATTCTGGAAGGGTGTCTCAGCCGCATGCTGGTCAACCGCAGCCAGGCGGATGTCGACACCGCCCAGCGACTGGCGGAAGATATTCTGCGCTTTGCCCGCTGCCGCAAGGGCGGCGCGCTGACCTAAGCGCTTAGTAGCCCCGCCCACGCGGAGAGAAACAGGCACAGCGCCATGACGCGCTGAAAGGCGACAAGGGACGCCGGGGTGCGGAACAGCCGGTTAACGGCTTTGCCGAGCAGCGCCCAGGCGGCAAGGCAGATGAGCGAGATCAGGAAAAACGACAGCGCCATCACCGAGACCTCGCGCAGCGTATGACCGCTGTGTGGGGCAAACAGGCTTACTACCGCTAACGCCATCATCCAGGTTTTCGGGTTGATAAGCTGTAATATCGCCGCCGCACGTATGCTGAAGGGCTGCTGCGCCTCACCGTGCAGATCGGTGGCCGGCGCACGAAACAGCTGCCAGCTCATCCAGCTTAACCACGCCACGCCCGCCCAACTCATCACCGTTCTCACCAGGACATGTTCCTGCAATATCTGCCCTGCGCCCGCACCGGAGATAAAGACAATCACGCTGGCGGCAACGCAGGCGCTCACCACCGCAGGCAGCGTGGCTTTGACGCCAAAGCGTTGGCTGCTGGCGAGGATCAAAATATTGGTCGGGCCAGGAGTGATCGACGCGACAAAGGCAAAGAGTAAAAACGGCAGGAAGGTTGAGATCAGGGTCATTGTCAGGCTCCTTAGGTATCAGCCTGTCAATGTCGCGTTATTTGAAGTCGTCGTCTGGAAGGTTTGTGCAGAGCCTGCGGTAGTGCGCCGGAGAGAGACGATAAGCGCGCTGGAACCAGCGGCCAAGGTGGCTCTGATCGGCAAATCCCACGGCGGCAGCGACATCAGCGGGCTGATCGCCCCGCGCCAGCTGCGCCCGCGCGGTGGTAAGACGTAACTGGACAAGCCAGGCGTGCGGGCTTAAACCGAACTCGCGCTTAAAGCAGCGCGTCAACGTAAAGCGATCGGTGCCGGTTTCGCGCGCCAGATCCGTTAAGCCAATATTGTCGCCGATATGCGCGTGAAGATAATCCCGCGCGCGATGGGCAATCGCCACGCTCTGGATCTGCGTCGGGATGCGTTTACGCCACTGGCAGTGGTGCGTCAGCTCGCCAAGCAGCGCATCCATCGTCCCCTGCTGCACAATGCGCATCTCGTCGCTGTGCAGCGCAGAGAAGGTTTGCGCAATGGTGCGAATCAGCCGCGGTTCGCGGGCAATGGTGTGGGAAAAGTGCAGCGCATAGCTGGAAGGCACGGCGTCATACAAGCCACGCAGCGTGGTGTTGAGCCAGCGATCGTCGAGGTAAAAAGTGAGATAGGTAAAGCCGCCCTCTACCGGCGCGTCACCATCGTGGATCTCGCCCGGCTCGAGTAAAAAGGCGTCGCCCGGTCGGCTATGGTGACGCTCGCGGCGGCAGTGAAACTGCTGGGTGCCAGACAGCGTAATGCCCACCAGATAGCTATCATGCCAGTGCGGGTCGTACGCATGCCCCTCGAAATGGGCGCGGATGGTCTCAATCCCCGTATCCGCATGCTGTCGCAGCTCAAGCCAGTCTTTAGACATTTCGCCTCCGTATACTATCGAAAAGTAGCATTCATCACCGTAATGTAAAAGTCTGGAAGATTTGTGCAGCCCCCGATTTTCGGCGCGGTTTTGCGCGTTTTGCCGCAAAGTTGAGCAACTGAAAGGGATTTCGGGAAATTTGGTTGACGCCCACGGGCGATTACGGTTTAATGCCGCCCGTTGCCCGGATAGCTCAGTCGGTAGAGCAGGGGATTGAAAATCCCCGTGTCCTTGGTTCGATTCCGAGTCCGGGCACCACTTATTCTTAACCCTCGCCTTCGGCGGGGGTTTTTCGTTTCTGGCGTACGGACTCTCCATCGAACTTCGTTCGATTATTCGCCGCAGGCGGCTCACCCCTTCGGGGCCAGCGCGACAAGCGCGCTGTTCAACGCCTGCGGCGTTAGTCCGGGTCCGGGCACCACTTATTCAGAGAACCCAGCCTATGGCTGGGTTTTTGCTTTTCTGCGACCGGACTCTCCATCGAACTCCGTTCGATTATTCGCCGCAGGCGACTCACCCCTTCGGGGCCAGCGCGACAGGCGCGCTGTTCAACGCCTTCGGCGTTAGTCCGGGTCCGGGCACCACTATACGCGGTTTTATTTATAAATTAACAGGATGCAAAGATACGTTATTTATTGAGGTATAAAAAGTAACGTTTTCACCTTCCCTCGGGGCATCAGATACTTCTAAAAAAATAATATCCCTCCCTACTTTGACAGTTAAAATCCCATCATCTTCATAGGCTATGATCTTTCCGAAGAATAAAAGATTATTTCCTACAACATCAATTTTGGAGGTTTCTTGCATTGAAATATTAATATTTTTACCCCATTGAAAAATATCATCTACATCTATTTCAACGTCATAGGTATTACCTTGTCGCGGTGGCATTCCTACCCATGTAGCCGCTCCACTACCTAAAGCAGAGCTAAACTCAACTTTATGCTCATCAACTGCAGTAATCATTATTTCTGTCATTTTAAAATTGGCACCCTTACAACAAGATTATCCACATTCATTACATTGTTTATAGGTTCCAATGTGGTAATGATGTTTAGTCGGTTTACTATTCATTTCATGACTACCATAACGAATACTTCTCTTGCCGTCAGCAGATACTATGCTATCTGGATCTGGCATCCCCGTTCCTGGAAAGGTGTTTGTATGGGGTCAGCACCAAGGAACTCATCCCATCGATTAAGAGCATTTTCTGGTTTAACCGGTTTAGGGGCATAGGTTTCATGATGAAATCCCTGCCCAGCAAGTGCCTGATTCTGTTCATTCGTACTTGAACCATTAGATTCAGTTAATCCCCACGGATCAATCCACCCCAGCGGGTTCGGCGCATACTGGTACAGGTTTCACCCGCCGTTTAACCCAATCTGGTCCTGAACGATGAACAGTCAGGTCTGCGCCGATGCGAAAGACGGGCGAGGCACGCTGTACTTTGCCGGGCAAGGGATACAGCCGCCTGGCAGATAAAGCGTGGATGCTATCTCCGAGGTATACAACACGCTTTTCAGATCTTTGGTGGTTAAGTGAGGTGCAATCATTGGAAATGAATGTGACGGTTTAATTTAGAGGTTTGTTTCGCGCTCACAGAGAATGATAAAAATATGAAAGGAGTGAGCGAATAAAACCAGAAGTAATGCCGGAATGATATGGTTTCACAATTCCGGCACTGCTAGTTATTCACTAGGCATCATTTTCTGCATACTTAATCAGTCGCAGGCATTTTTCCTCAACCGTTGGCTCCTTGTCTAAATGTGATGTCCAACCTTCCAAAAACTCACTAGCAAGGAAAATTTCCAGGAAATATTCAGCACCTACTTTTGAGGCTTCATCTGGTATGCCCCCCTCATCCGGCTCATCTGCAACAATTGCAATAGTATCAGGATGCCATGGCTGCTTCGCATAGATCGTTTTTTCTTCGCCGAAACTATTTAACCGATCAATTAAATCACTTAATGTCATTCTATTTCCCCCATACCGCATATCCGCCGTAGCCATCAAGATGAAATATTTTCCAGTACCCGCTTCCTGGAGTGTGTTGAGATCTCGGAACTAATCGCATCGCTCCCTCCTCAATTTCATGGTGCCATATCCACCCCTCAGGTAGCCTTCTGCGAGGAATCCCTGTAGGCGTATGCTCTGGTTTAATATCTAACTTGCTAAGTGGTTCTGCAAAAGCACTATCATTTTCCATAGCCTTTTGCGGATGCGCCGGACAAGCGCGTCATAATGGTAGACCGCCTGCTGCTGAAAGGTGCGTTTACCGTCATGCAGGTAGCTGGCATGGATGATTTCGCCGACTGCCAGGCTGTCGCCGAGCACAGCCTCTGTGCGCTCGCCCGTTTTCCAGCCCTTGAGATGTTTCGCCATCAGCGTCTCTGGCGGTCGATATAGGCCGCCAGCGTTTCGCCGGGTGTTGCGTGTCGCGGGAGATATTGAGCGCCGGTGCATTCGCGCCGGGCGGCATGAACGCGATCCTGATAGCCTTCAGGAAGGGTGACCTGGCCTTCAGTAAACAGGCAGGGCTGAACGGATTCTGACATAAAGTGCGTTCTGTCACAGGTTCAGAAAAATGGATCTTCGCACTGGGTTTGGCTGAAAACCAGACGCGAGAATGAGAGCTCCCGCGCAGATATTATTCTCTGATGATATGCAGATATAGCCTCGCCTGTCGTTTATGCTGGCCTGTAATCTCCCTGAGTTAACGCGGTGAGTTCATACTCAACTATCTTGCCTGCAAAGTGCATAGGACAAAGCCTAACATCTTGATATAGTGCGCCAGTATCAGACGTGGCTTAGTGCATAACTTCAAAGTTCATACGGACAGCGTAGCTTGTTATAAATTTTCGAAAACAACATAAAAAATAGTGGGATATATGTTTTATCGTTCAGACATAGATGGCCTGAGAGCAATAGCGGTGCTGTTAGTTCTCTTTTTCCATGCCGGGTTTACTCTCTTCCCTTCCGGGTTTATTGGCGTCGATATATTTTTTGTCATTTCAGGTTTTCTCATCGCTTCAATTATTAAAAATAAACTCGAAACAAAAAGATTTAGCTTCACTGATTTCTATCTACGCAGAATCTGGCGCCTGCAACCCGCGATGCTTGCCATGCTGGTCTTCTCATTTATCATTGCATCGCTATTTTATCTGCCAGAAGATTACAGCGCATTCCTGAAAAGCTTGCAGAAGTCGTTGTTTTTCGTATCGAATCGCTATTTTAGCGATGTAACATCAGCCTATGCAGCGCCCGACTCTAATGCAATGCTGTTGCTGCATACATGGTCGCTCGCTGTTGAGTGGCAATGGTATCTTTTCTTCCCGGCGATCTACTATTTCCTGAGTAAAAAGCTTAACCATAAGAAACAGCTTATTCTGTGCCTGGTGCTTATTCTGCTAACCTTTGGTGTTACCTGGCACTATATATACAACCAGCCAACGAAGACTTATTACTTTTTTGCCTCGAGAATATTTGAATTTCTCATTGGCATGAGTGCCTGCTTTATCATCCCGCATGCCCACAAAGCGAGTAAAATCTCATTAAGCTTTTTATCAGCCATCGCATTCGTAACAATTGTAATTATCGCGCTGACGAAAAATATCACACCGGGATATCCTAACGGGTATACGCTTTTAGTTTGCCTCAGTACCGCCGCCATTATCATTGCCGGAAGCAAAGAAAGTAATCCTCTAAACCACGTACTCTCTTTAAGGCCACTCGTGTGGACAGGAAAGCTCTCCTACTCCTTATATCTTTTTCATTGGCCTATATTCGCCGCGCTGCATTATGTTGGCATCACCTCTTTGACCGCACGTTTAGCGGGATTGTGTCTGGCATTGATTCTCGCCACCGGATGCTATTACTTCATCGAAAAACCTTACCGTACGCCCCGTTTTTCACTGAAAAAGTCTCTCGCTTTATTAATTCTGTTGCCTCTGTTACTGGTGATTTCATTTACCCCTCTCAGTAAACGTTACGATACCTTTAGCCATTTCCGCTTCGGAAACGACCTAAGCCATATCAATGACGTATTGAAGTCTACAAAATCAGAACAACGTCAGGATTGTATGAATGAAAATGTCAGCGGAACGGATATGGCCTGTGTTGTCGGTGATAAATCCTCTGACCAAAAAGCCCTGCTGATGGGTGATTCACACTCAAATCAATACTGGAATTCCTTTGATGTGATGGGTAAAAACGCCCATATCGCCGTCGACATGAAGGCAACTTCCCTTTGTCTGGCAATTCCGAATATTTATCATGCGGACATGTACACCTATAAAGGCGATTTTTATAAGATGTGCCGGGAAAATGTTGAGCACTATTATGCTGCCATTCAGCAGCACAAATATAAATTCGTTATTATTTCGGAGGTGTGGGAAAACTATCCTTCATTTAATGTGAGAAATAACCTTCAGGATCAACTCAGTCCTGCAGAATCCATTGAGGTCATCTCTGCTTCCCTTGACGGGGCAATACAAACGATCATTCAAAGCGGCGCAAAACCTGTTCTTGTTAAAACCATGTTTGGCATGCCGGAGAATTACCTGACATGCTTCTATGAACACTTCAAAACCAGAAAAGCCTATTCACCCGGTTCATGCAACCCGGCTCCATCGCCTGTGACAAATAACTGGACTGACCAACTCTTTGCCGCATTACAGCGCAAGCACCCAGAGCTGATCGTGATTGATCCGAAAGATGCGCAGTGCCAAAACGGCAAATGCGATACCGAGATCGAGGGTATTCCGCTTTATCGGGATGTCGGCCATTTAAATGACTATGCGTCAGAAAAACTGGGTGAGATTTACCTTAAACGATATGGCAATCCGTTACGGCAA
>Ga0209796_10001447_pt1 | contig 9931 bp, 8 predicted proteins | sample AgamicOrSfrz_FD_187167 | JGI IMG/M metagenome (GOLD analysis project Ga0209796, IMG submission 187167) | Agave microbial communities from Guanajuato, Mexico - Or.Sf.rz (SPAdes) (version 2) | ecosystem: Host-associated > Plants > Phyllosphere > Phylloplane/Leaf | place: Guanajuato, Mexico...
ACGAATCGCGTTCGCCAGCTCTCTGCGTGATGACATAGGGTTCTCCCTTCGTTGAGCAGAAGTGCGGGCGGGAAACCCGCCCGACAAAATTAACAGGCAAAAACTACAGGCGCGCGGCCAGCACGTCCTCGAGTTTCTGCTGATCGACGGCAAACTGACGGATGCCGTCGGAAAGTTTTTCGACCGCCATCGGATCCTGGTTGTGCTCCCAGCGGAACTCCGCTTCAGAGAGCGACGCAGGCTGGTGGAAGCCTTCGGTCGACGGTTCCAGCTTGCGCTCAACCGGCGCGTCGCTGTTCTGCAGCTCTTCCAGCAGGTTCGGAGAGATAGTCAGGCGGTCGCAGCCCGCCAGCGCGATGATCTGCTCTACTTTACGGAAGCTCGCGCCCATGATGATGGTGCTGTAACGGTGCTTTTTGTAGTAGTCGTAGATGCGACGCACCGATTTCACGCCCGGATCTTCGTCGACCACATACGGGTCGAGCGGCTTGCGGCTGTTGTACCAGTCGTAGATACGGCCGACGAACGGCGAAATCAGGAAAACGCCCGCTTCGGCGCAGGCGCGTGCCTGGGCGAAGGAGAAGAGCAGCGTCAGGTTGCAGTGGATGCCGTTTTTCTCCAGCTCCTCGGCCGCCTTGATGCCTTCCCAGGTGGACGCCAGCTTGATCAGAATGCGCGAGCGGTCGATGCCGTGCTCTTCATACAGGCGAACCAGTTTTTCCGCTTTGGTCACGCACATGCCACGATCGAAAGAGAGGCGCGCATCTACTTCGGTCGAAACACGGCCCGGTACGCTTTTCAGGATTTCCATACCGAGGTTAATGGCGACTTTATCGCTGGCGTTGATAATCTGCGTCTCTTTGCTGCCGCCCTGCTTTTTCGCATAGTCGATAGCGTCGTCGATCAGGTGCTTGTAGCCTTCGAGGCCAGCAGCTTTCAGGATCAGAGAAGGGTTGGTGGTCGCATCTTCAGGATGGTAGTTGCGAATGGATTCGATATCGCCGCTGTCCGCCACGACGGTAGTAAACTGTTTTAATGCCTCTAGCTGGTTCATCTTTTAACTCCTTGATGAGCAATTCTTTATTGCGAATGATTTCACCCTGCAACACAGTGCATCAGGCGTTCGATGATGAAAATACTCTTTTTCTGATTATTGCGATGGGTTGAACTCATCGGGGCCCCGCACGGCGAAAAGCGCGTGACGTCAAACAGGGAGAGCGTGCTGCAACATCCTGTCAGCGAGCCGGGGGGCGAAAATCGCGCATCACAAAGGTTAGCAGAACTGACAGGTTCTGCCGGATGAACCGCACTTTCCGCCCGGTCAGGTGGTTTAGCGACAGGCGTTTTGCGCCGTCTGCTCGTAGAAGCCGATCTTTTCCACTTTTTCCGTCGATCCGCCGCCTTCAAACTCCGACGCCAGCCAGGCGTTGACGATGGATTTCGCCAGTTCCGGCCCGACGACGCGCGCGCCCAGCGTCATCACCTGCGCATTGTTGCTTTTGCGCGCGCGTTCGGCGGAGTAGGTGTCATGGCACTGTGCCGCACGAATGCCCGGCACCTTGTTGGCGACGATCGCCATACCGATACCTGTGCCGCACACCAGAATGCCGCGGGCGAACTTGCCGTCGCTGATGGCGTTCGCCAGGCTCCAGGCGATGTCGGGATAGATCGGCAGGTCCTGGCGCGCGTCGTTGCTGTAATCCACTACTTCGTAATGCAGCAATTCAAGGTGGCGTTTGATCAGGTTTTTCAGTTCCAGCGCCGCGTCATCGGCGCCAATTGCAATGGTGCTCATCCGGTTCTCTCCAGGTATTTAACAGGGCCCGCAAGCCGGGCGGAAAGTCATGCTCAATTTCAGCCTGCCACATTCTTGTTCATATGTTCAAGTTAGTTTCATTTGTTTTTGACGAGCCAGGCGAGAAAAACGCGATATTAATCGCGATAAAGCACCACTCAGTCGGGGGTTTTTCTTAAATGTTGTGGAAAAGCGTTTCATTTGAGAGCGATCACATTTTTGCAAACTGCGCTTGAGGCATGTTCATTTAATCGTTTAGTGTTCATTTGTTCATGCAGACAGCAACAATAAGATCCTTCGAGGTGACCGCCATGACACTTACCGACCCGACTGCGCGCCCTGCGGCGCGCTTACCAGGAAACCAGCGCGCCTCGTTGCGCTGTGGAGGCGCAACATGACGCAACAAACGCAGGCGCAGATCGAACAGTCCACCATTCGCAAAATCTCCTGGCGACTGGTGCCGTTTGTGGCGCTGATGTTCTTTATCAACTTTCTCGACCGTACCGCCATTTCCTTCGCCGGACCGAACGGCATGACGCAGGATCTGGGGCTGAGCGCCGCGCAGTTTGGGCTCGCCTCGGGCATCTTTTTTATTGGCTATATCCTGCTGGAGGTGCCGAGCAATCTTGCGCTGCACCGCTTCGGCGCGCGCAAATGGCTGGCGCGTATTATGGTGAGCTGGGGCGTGGTGTCGCTGCTGTTCGCCTGGGTAAGCAGCGTCGAGGGCCTCTATACGCTGCGCCTGCTGCTCGGCATTGCGGAGGCGGGCTTCTTTCCCGGCGCGATCCTCTATCTCAGCCTGTGGGTGCCGGCGCGCCATCGCAGCAGAATCCTTTCGCTGTTCTACCTGGCGCAGCCGCTGACCGTGGTGTTCGGCGCGCCGCTCGCGGCAGGCATGATCGAGCAGCACGGCCTGTTTGGCATGGAGGGCTGGCGTCTGATGTTTATCGGCGTATCGGTGCCCGCCATCCTGATCGGCGTTGTAACGTTATTTTGGCTGGTGGATGCGCCGCGCGACGCGCGCTGGCTTACTGGCGAAGAGAAACAGTGGCTGACGCGAGAGCTTGAGAGCGAGCATGCCGCCAAGCAAAACGCGCATCCTGGCGTGGGCACCGTGCTGGGCAACGGCCGCGTCTGGTTGCTCTGCCTGATTTACTTTGGCTTTATCTATGGCCTTTACGCACTCGCCTTTTTCCTGCCGACCATCATCGGCGGCTTTCAGCAGCAGTTCGGCACTACCTTTAACGTGATGCAGAAAGGGCTGATCACCGGCGCGCCCTATTTGGTAGCGGCCGTGGTGATGTTTTTCTGGTCGCGCGACGCCTCGCGCCGCGGCTGTAAAACCTGGCATATCGCGCTGCCTGCGCTGGCGGGCGGTATCAGCGTGCCGCTGGCGCTCTATATGAACTCGCCGCTCAGCACCATGCTTGTTATCGCCGTTACCGCCAGCTCTATCTTCGCCGCGCTGCCTAACTTCTGGACCCTGCCGACGCAGTTCCTGTCCGGCGCCTCAGCCGCCGCCGCCATCGCCCTGATCAATACGCTCGGCAACGTGGCGGGCTTCTCGGCGGGCTACATCACCGGCGCGCTGCACGACGCCACGCAAAGTTACACGCTGCCGATGATGGTGGTGGGCGGCTTTATGCTGCTGTCAGCCTTGCTGATGCTGCTGCTGAACCGCCGCCGCGCTGAACCGCTGGCCTCCTCCCTTGCTCAGGAGCATTAATCATGACGTATCTCTATAACCAGCCCTCTGCGTTTGCGGCGGAGCTGATCGAAGGTTTTGTCGCGGCCAACGCGGATAAAGTCCGTCAGGTGCCCGGCGGCGTAGTGCGCAGCACGCGCAGCCAGCCCGGCACGGTGGCGGTGGTGGTGGGCGGCGGCTCCGGCCACTATCCCGCCTTTGCCGGACTGGTAGGGCAGGGCATGGCGCACGGCGCCGCTATGGGCAATCTGTTCGCTTCGCCGTCGGCGCAGCAAATCGTTAATGTGGCGCGCGCGGCGCACAACGGCGGCGGCGTGCTGCTCACCTTTGGCAATTACGCCGGCGACGTGCTGCATTTCGGTCAGGCGTGCGAGCGCCTGAGGTCCGAAGGCATTGCCTGCGAAGTGGTGACGGTCACCGACGATATCTCCAGCGCCAGTCTGGAAGAGATTGAAAAGCGCCGCGGCGTCGCAGGGGATTTAACCGTATTCAAAGTCGCCAGCGCCGCGGCCGAAGCGGGCCACAGCCTGGTGCAGGTGGCCGCGCTGGCGCGTCATGCCAACCAGCGCACGCGTTCTTTTGGCGTTGCGTTCTCCGGCTGTACCTTGCCTGGGGCGACGCAGCCGCTGTTCAGCATCGACGCCGGACGCATGGCGCTCGGCATGGGAATTCACGGCGAGCCAGGCATCAGCGAAAGCGACGTGCCGCGCGCTGACGTGCTGGCGGAAATCTTCGTCGACAACCTGCTGAGCGAGCTGCCGCCGGGCGTCAAACTGCAGCCAGGCACGCGCGTGGCTGCGATCCTCAACGGGCTGGGATCGGTGAAATATGAAGAGCTGTTCGTGGTCTATCGCCGCGTGGCGCAGCTGCTGCGCGAACAGCAGCTGGAGATTGTCGAGCCCGAAGTGGGCGAATTCGTCACCAGTTTCAATATGGCAGGCGCATCGCTGACGCTGATGTGGCTGGATGAGGCGCTGGAAGAGTGCTGGCGCGCCCCGGCCAATGCGCCGGCCTTTCGCAAAGGCAGCGTGATCGTCGCCGCACCTCTGGAGGCCAGCGAGTGTCAGCAGGCGACGCAGAACGCCATCCCCGCCGCCAGCGTCGCGTCGCAGCAGAGCGCGCAGCGCGTGCTGGCGATACTCGACGCCATTGCTGCCGTGATACAGCGCAATGCTGAGCAGCTGGGGCGCATCGACGCCGTTGCTGGCGACGGTGATCACGGCATCGGCATGGAGCGCGGCGTGCTGGGCGCGCTGGCGCAGGCGCGTGACGCTGCGGCGCAGGGCGCGGGGGCGGGCACGCTGCTGTGTCAGGCCGCCGACGCCTGGGCGGATAAGGCGGGCGGCACCTCGGGCGCGCTGTGGGGCGTGGCGCTGACCGCCATCGGCACCGCGCTCGGCGACGAAAGCAAACCCGACGCGCAGCGCGTTGCCGATGGGGTGAAACAGGCCAAAGAGGGCATTATGCACTTCGGCAAAGCCCAACCCGGCGACAAAACCATGGTCGATGTGCTGGTGCCGTTCAGCGACAGCCTGAGCGCGGCGGTCGCGCGTGGGGAGGCGCTTCCTGACGCCTGGCAGCTGGCGGCGGAAACAGCGCAGGCCGCCGCGCAGGCTACCGCGCAGCTGCTGCCGAAGATGGGCCGCGCCCGTCCGCTGGCGGAGAAAAGCCTGGGCACGCCGGACGCCGGCGCGGTGTCGCTGGCGCTGATTGTCGCCACGGTGGCAGAGCGTCTGCGCGCAATCCAGCCGCAGGGAGCCTCGGTATGACGCAGCCCACTATCTGGCTGGGAACCAGCCTGAAAATGTATTTCAGCTACGCGCAGACGCTGGCATGGTGCCGCGCGGTCGCGCAGATTGCGCGCCAGCATCCTGCGGTGCGCGACGGGCGCATCGGCCTGTTTGTGCTACCCGCTTTTCCGACGCTGCCGGCGGTAAAAGCGCTGTTTGCCGATACGCCGGTGCGCGTCGGCGCGCAAAATATCGCGCCCGCCGCCAGCGGCGCCTGGACCGGCGAGGTGAGCGCCAGCATGGTGCAGGAGCTGGGCGGAACGCTGGCGGAGATTGGCCATGCGGAACGCCGACGTCACTTTGCGGAAAACGATGCGCAGATCTCTGCAAAAGTCGCGCTGGCGTTGCAGTCCCAGCTGACGCCGGTGTTGTGCATCGGCGAGGCGCAGCAGGATACGCCCGACGCGGCGGCAGAGGCGTGCGCTATCCAGCTTAGGCGCGCGCTGACCGAGGCACAGTCGCTGCACGGCAGCCTGCTGCTCGCCTACGAGCCGCAGTGGGCGATCGGCGCGCCGCAGCCCGCGCCGGAAGGCCATATCCGCGCGGTGTGCCGCGCCTTGCGCCAGCAGCCGCTGCCGGCAGGCATCACGCTGCAGGTGATCTACGGCGGCAGCGCCGGCCCTGGCCTGCTGAGCCGGCTGGAAGAGAGTGTCGACGGCTTGTTTCTCGGCCGCTTCGCCCACGATCCCGCCGCGCTGGCGCAGATTGTTGACGAGGCCGACGCGCTGCTGGCGAGGGAGAGCGTATGAGCCGGATTGGATTAAGCACCTACGCCTTTTTCTGGCGCCTGTCGGATCGCGCGCCGCAGCCGCTGACGCTGGCGCAAATGCTGCAGCAGACCGCCGACCTCGACGTGCCGGTGTTTCAGATTTGCGACTACCCGGCGATAGAAAGCTGGAGCGACGCGCAATTGTGCGCCCTGAAGCAGCAGGCCGACGCCCTCGGCATCACGCTGGAGTTGGGCACGCGCGGCCTCGCCACCGCCCATCTGCAGCGCTATCTGCAGATGGCGGCGCTGCTGGAGGCGAAAATCATCCGCTCGATGTGTTTTACCGCCAGCCATCGTCCAACCCCTGCCGAGGCGCAGCAGCTTATTGCCGATGTGCTGCCGGCTTTCGAACGTCAGCAGGTGAAGCTCTGCCTCGAAACCTATGAGCAAATCTCCAGCGCCGAACTGATGGCGCTGATCGATCGGTTTCCTTCGCCGTGGCTGGCGGTGTGTCTCGATCCGGCCAACTGCGTGGCGGGACTGGAGCTGCCTCAGCAGGTCATCGCCAACACCGCCGCGCGCGTCGGCAATCTGCACATCAAAGATTTCGCCTTTTCGCGCCGCGATGGCTGGGTCGGCTTTACCCTCGGGGGCGTGCCGCTTGGCGAAGGGCTGCTGGATTACGACGCGCTGATTGCCAGCGTGCGACCAGCCGAAAAGGGCATTAACCAGATTATCGAGCACTGGCTGCCGTGGCAGGAGAGCGCAGAGCGCACCTGCCAGATGGAAGCGCAGTGGACACAGCGCTGTGTCGAATTCTTACGTCGTAAACAAGATCAGGAGTAATAACATGAGCAATCAATTGAAAACCATTACTGTTATCGGCGCAGGCGGCAAAATGGGCATGCGCATCTCCGCCAACCTGCAGCGCAGCGACTATCAAGTCTTCTACTGCGAAAACTCGCCGCAGGCGCAGGCGCAGATCAGCGCTCAGGGCCGGGAAATTTCCGACGCCGCCTCTGTGGTGCCGCTGAGCGACGTGGTCATTCTGGCTGTGCCCGATATCGTACTGGGCAAGGTCTCGGAAACAGTGGTGCCGCAGATGAAGCGCGATGCGGTGCTGCTGACGCTCGATCCGGCGGCGGCCTACGCCAACCTCATCGCCCAGCGTGACGATATCGAGTATGCGGTGGCGCACCCCTGCCATCCATCGGTATTCCTGCAGCGCTACACCAAAGAGGAGCATGAGGACGCCTTTGGCGGCGTGGCGGCGATCCAGCATATCGCGGCGGCGTGGGAGAACGGCAGCGACGCGCAGAGAGCGGAGCTGGCGAAGGTGATCAACGTGATGTATGGCCCGGTGGATCAGGTGCACTGGGTGACGGTGACACAGCTTGCCTATCTGGAGCCGACGCTGGTGGAAACCGTCGCCTGCATGGTCGGTGCCTTTATGAAAGAGGCGTTGGACGAGACGGTGAAACACAGCGGCGTGCCGGAAGAGGCGGCGAAAGCGATGCTTTACGGCCATATCCAGATCGCGCTGGCGGTCGCCTTCCGCGCCACTAACCCCTTCTCGGACGCCTGCATGATCGCCATGGAGTATGGCCGCGAGAAGATCGTCAAGCCGGACTGGAAGCAGATCTTCGATCAAAAAGAGCTGGATATTGTGATTGCGCGCATGCTGAAAATTGACGCCATCCGCCGCTGATCTGTGACGATGAAAGCGGCTCACGGGCGCTTGCCTGGCTAAGTGAGCCGCATAAGTGTTATAAATCCCGGCAGTTAACGGCAACGCTCAATCAGGTCACGATGGAAAAACATACCCTCGCTCTGGACACGGAACTGCTGACGGAAATCGCCGTCGCTTACTATCAGGATGAGATCACACAGGAAGAGATCGCGCGCAAGTTCGGCATCTCGCGCATCAAAGTTGGACGACTGCTGAAACGGGCGAAAGAGGAGGGCATTGTCGAGATCAATGTTCGCTACCATCCGGTTTTCAGCACCCGACTGGAGCAGCAGCTGCTGGATCGCTTTCCGCAACTGCAGCGCGCGCTGATCGCGCTTGATCAGCAGGATGGCGACGAGCAGCGTCGTCAGGTGGCGGCGCTGGTCTCGGCGCATCTGGCGCAAAATCTCAAAGAGAACACCGTGGTGGCGGTAGGCCAGGGGCGCAACGTCGCGGCGGTGGCCGATCATCCCGGCGCGGTGCCGCTGCGCAACTGTCACTTTATCTGCGGTATCGGCGGCACCCATCGCCCAGGCGACGCTATCAACGCCGATCATATCAGCCGTCGGCTGGCGAAAAAGTTCGGCGGCTTTAGTGAAACGCTCTATGCGCCCGCCTATGTGGAAAACCGTGCGCTGAAAGAGGCGTTTATGCAAAACGGCACCATTAAAGAGACGCTGGATCGCGCGCGCAAAGCGGATATCGCCCTGGTGGGCATCGGCGATATGAATGAAAACAGCTATATGGTCAAACTCGGCTGGTTTACGCCGCATGAAATTATCGACGCCAGCGTCAATCAGGGCGTCACCGGCGACGTGGCGGGCTACGACTTTTTCAACGCTCAGGGCCAGCATGTGGACACGGTGATGAACGATCGCGTCATCGGTCTGAGCATCGACGAGCTGCGTAAAATTCCCTGCGTTATCGCCATCGCAGCGGAAAACACCAAAGCGATGGCGCTGCTGGGCGCACTGCGCACCGGCGCTATCGATATCGTCGCCACCTCAGCGCAGAACATCCGCACCATCCTCAGTATGACGCAGTAGCATGCAAAACGGTGTCGCCAGCGGCACCGAACGCCCCGATCGCGATCGCCCCAACGTTTTCCTTTCAGTCGGCCTTTTATACTGCCTGCGCACCGAAGCTGAAAAAGGAACCGACAATGGACGACCAACTCAAGCAGAGCGCGCTGGATTTTCATCAGTTTCCCTCCCCGGGGAAAATCCAGGTTTCCCCCACCAAACCTCTCGCCACCCAGCGCGATCTGGCGCTGGCCTACTCTCCCGGCGTCGCCGCGCCCTGCCTGGAAATTGCGCAGGATCCGCTGGCGGCGCATAAATACACCGCGCGCGGCAATCTGGTGGCGGTGATCTCCAACGGCACCGCGGTGCTGGGGCTCGGCAATATCGGCGCGCTGGCGGGCAAGCCGGTGATGGAGGGCAAAGGGGTACTGTTCAAGAAGTTCGCCGGCATCGACGTCTTCGATATTGAGATCGACGAGCAGGATCCCGATCGGCTCATCGACGTTATCGCCGCGCTGGAGCCTACCTTCGGCGGTATCAACCTGGAGGATATCAAAGCGCCGGAGTGCTTCTATATCGAGCAGCAGCTGCGCCAGCGCATGAAAATCCCGGTATTTCACGACGACCAGCACGGCACGGCGATTATCTGCACCGCCGCAGTGCTCAACGGGCTGCGCATTGTCGAGAAAGCGATTGGCGAAGTGCGGCTGGTGGTTTCTGGCGCGGGCGCCTCGGCTATCGCCTGCCTGAATTTGCTGGTGGCGCTCGGCATGCAGAAGCGCAACATCGTGGTGTGCGATTCGAAAGGGGTCATCTACCGCGATCGCGAAGCGGATATGACGCCCACCAAGTCCGCCTACGCCATCGAAGATAACGGTGCGCGCAGGCTGGAAGAGGTGATTGAAAACGCTGATATCTTTCTCGGCTGCTCGGGGCCGCGCGTGCTGACGCCGGAGATGGTGCAAAAGATGGCGCGCGATCCGCTGATCCTGGCGCTGGCCAACCCTGAGCCGGAAATTATGCCGCCGCTGGCGAAGGCGGTGCGCCCCGACGCCATCATCTGCACCGGCCGTTCCGACTTCCCTAATCAGGTCAATAACGTGCTCTGCTTCCCGTTTATTTTTCGCGGCGCGCTCGATGTCGGGGCGACCACTATCAACGAAGAGATGAAGCTGGCGGCG
>Ga0209796_10001449_pt1 | contig 9906 bp, 6 predicted proteins | sample AgamicOrSfrz_FD_187167 | JGI IMG/M metagenome (GOLD analysis project Ga0209796, IMG submission 187167) | Agave microbial communities from Guanajuato, Mexico - Or.Sf.rz (SPAdes) (version 2) | ecosystem: Host-associated > Plants > Phyllosphere > Phylloplane/Leaf | place: Guanajuato, Mexico...
TGAATCCCGGTCGAGCAGATTGACCAACCGCTGCCGATCCTTAACCACCGCTCACGGAGTCAAGCATGTCCGTTCCCAGCAGTTCGCAGAAGTTCATCTCCCGCAATCGCGCGCCACGCGTGCAGATCGAGTACGACGTCGAAGTCTACGGCTCGGAGAAAAAAGTCGAGTTGCCGTTCGTGATGGGGGTACTCGCCGACCTGTCCGGCAAACCGCTTGAAAACCTGCCAGCAGTGGCCGACCGCCGTTTTCTCGATATCGACGTCGACAATTTCGACGAGCGCATGAAAGCGATCAAACCGCGCGTCGCGTTCGCCGTTTCGAATACCTTGTCCGGTGAAGGCCAACTCATGGTCGACATGACATTCGAAAGTATCGAAGACTTTTCGCCCGCGGCGGTTGCACGCAAGGTCGACTCGCTGCGCCAGTTGCTCGACGCACGCACGCAGCTAGCTAATCTGCAGACTTACATGGACGGTAAGTCGGGCGCCGAATCGCTCGTCAACAAGTTGCTGCAGGACCCTGCGCTACTCAAGTCGCTGGCTTCGGCACCGCGGCCCCAGTCTGACACCGAACCGGATGCGGCCGAGCGCACGGAGTAAATGGCATAACCCGGCAACAGATCGGCACAAATACAGGACTGGAAAAACTTAGACATGGCAAAGCAGCAAATCCAAGCAAGCGCGCGCGAAGCGCACGCAGAATCCGACTTCACGCAACTGCTTACGCAAGAATTCAAGCCCAAGACCGAGCAGGCTCGAGAGGCCGTCGAACACGCAGTTCAGACGCTCGCTGAACAGGCCCTGAAGCAGTCGATCACGATCAGCGACGACGCGTACAAGAGCATCGAAGCAATCATCGCGAAAATCGACCATAAGCTCTCGGCTCAAATCAATCTGATCATTCACCACGACGAGTTCCAGAAGCTGGAGTCGGCATGGAGAGGTCTGCATCATCTCGTGTCGAACACGGAGACTGACGAGCGCCTGAAGATCCGTTTCATGGACGTTTCGAAGGACGAACTGCGTCGCTCGATGAAGCGCTACAAAGGTCTCGCCTGGGATCAGAGTCCGCTCTTCAAACAGATCTATGAAGAGGAATATGGTCAGCTCGGCGGTGAGCCGTACGGCTGTCTCGTGGCCGACTATTACTTCGACCATACGCCGCCTGACGTAGATCTTCTCGGCTCGCTAGCGAAGGTGTCGGCCGCTGCGCACACGCCGTTTATTTCTGGCGCGTCACCGTCAGTACTGCAAATGGAGTCATGGCAGGAACTCGCTAACCCGCGTGATCTGACAAAAATCTTCGCGCAAAACCTTGAATACGCACCTTGGAATTCGCTGCGCACCACCGACGACGCGCGCTATGTCGGCCTCGCAATGCCGCGTTTCTTGTCGCGTCTTCCGTACGGTGCAAAGACCAATCCCGTTGACGAATTCGACTTCGAAGAAGACACCAACGGCTCCGATCATCGTCATTACGCCTGGGCGAACGCGGCCTACGCGATGGGCGTGAACATCAACCGCTCGTTCAAGTTGTACGGCTGGTGCTCGTTGATCCGCGGCGTCGAGTCGGGCGGCACCGTGGAGAACCTGCCGTGCCACTCATTCCCGACAGACGACGGCGGCGTCGACATGAAGTGTCCAACCGAGATCGCCATCTCAGATCGGCGCGAGGCAGAACTCTCCAAGAACGGTTTCATTCCGCTGATCCACCGCAAGAACACCGATCACGCGACCTTCATCGGCGCACAGTCTCTGCAAAAGCCGACTGAATACCACGACGCCGACGCAACGGCGAACGCGAACCTGTCGTCGCGTCTGCCGTACCTGTTCGCATGCTCGCGTTTCGCGCATTACCTGAAGTGCATCGTGCGCGACAAGATCGGCGCATTCAAGGAACGCGAAGACATGCAGCGCTGGTTGAACGAATGGATCATGAACTACGTCGATGCCGACCCGGCCAACTCGTCGCAGGAGACGAAGGCGAGCCGCCCCCTCGCGGCCGCCGAAGTACTGGTCGAAGACGTGGAAGGTAATCCCGGATATTACCAGGCGAAGTTTTTCCTGCGCCCGCACTTCCAGCTTGAGGGCTTGACCGTTTCGCTGCGACTAGTCGCCAAGTTGCCGTCGATCAAGGAGGCCGCGTGATGCATCGGCGCGGTTGCCTTCGTTGGTCGAGTGAACAGACACCCGCGTGACGTCCCCCGCCCGGACTACTTTTATAACCAACACTCAAAGGAGTGAATAAATGGCACAGGACATCTTCCTGAAGATTGACGGCATCAACGGCGAGTCGCTGGACGAAAAGCACAAGGACGAAATCGAAGTCCTTTCGTGGAACTGGGAGATCCTGCAGGACTCGACGATGCACGCCGGCAGCGGCGGCGGCGCCGGCAAGGCAACCGTCAAGGACCTGACGTTCGATCACTCGATCGACCGCGCGAGCCCGAACCTGATGAAGTACGCGCTGACTGGCAAGCACATCGATCAAGCCGTGCTCGTCATGCGCAAGGCCGGTGGTAACCCGCTCGAATACCTGAAACTCACGATGAGCGACGTGATCGTCACCCGCGTGAAGCCGGCGGGTGCTCGTGACGAAGCGGAACGTAGCCGCGAGACCGTCTCTCTTTCGTTCGCAAAGGTCAAGCAGGAATACGTCGTGCAGAACGCACAAGGCGGCAGCGGCGGTGCGGTAACGGCCAGTTTCGACATCAAGGGCAATAAAGAAGCGTAAGCCTCTAGTCGTGCAGCCCGGCGGAATGAATCCGCCCGGCTTCACCCAGTTTGCCTGTCCGTCGCGACGCTGTTTGCGACGGTCATTATCGCGGTCCCCAATGCGCCTGATTACCTCGTCCCTTAGTGTTGCGTTCCTGCTCGCGTCGTTGTTCGCGTCCTTGCTCGCATTGACCGCGTGCGCGAGTCGCGACCCGCAAACGCCCAAGGAAGTGATCCGACTCGACCTGTCCGTTGTGGCTTCTGCCGGCGTCAATCCGGACAGCCAGAAGCGGCCCGCGCCGATCGTCGTGCGAGTCTACGAACTCAGGACCGACTCGACCTTCGCCACTGCGGACTACTTCTCGTTGCAGGACAAGGACAAGACCCTGCTCGCCGACGATCTCGTCCGACGCGACGAGTTCCAGTTACGGCCTGGCGAGAAAAAGATCATCGAGCGAAAGATCGATCCGGGAACTACCCGGCTCGGAATACTCGCCGCCTATCGGGATTTGCCGAATTCTGTGTGGCGCGTGGTCTACACGGTGCCAACCACACCGGATGCGGCGTGGTACTACCGCTCGCCGAAACTGAAACTCAACGTCGACCTGGATACGAACGCTATCAAGGTCACCGAAGGCAAATCGTGAGAAAGCAAATCGTGAAATACCGCGGAAAGAATCAATGAGCTGGCACAACAAGGTCGTCTGGAGTGAAGGGCTGTTTCTGCGCCCGCAACTTTTCCAGCAGCAGGAACGCTATCTCGAGCACTATGCCCACAAACGCGCGGCGACACTCTCGCCGTTCTTCTTCGGGTTCAGTCACTACAGCATCGACAGTGAGGCACTCGCGCTCGGCAAGGTGATCGTCAAGTCCGCAAGTGGCATCTTTGCGGACGGCACGCCGTTCGATGCGCCTGGTAGTACGCCGCCGCCGGCACCGCTCACCATCCGCGCCGAGCACCTTGAGCAGTCTATCTGTCTCGCGGTACCGGTTCGTGTGCCCAACGGTGAGGAAACCACCTTTGAGAACTCGGCGGATTCGCTCGCACGCTATGCAGCGTTCGACACCGAACTACGCGACACCAATTCGATCGCGCAGGGACCGAAAAGCGTTCAGTTGTCGAACCTGCGATTGCGGCTCGTCCCGCAAAAGGAACTGACCGATGCGTGGATCGGGCTGCCGCTCACGCGGGTGAAGACTATCCGCGCCGACGGCAGTATCGAACTCGATGACACGCTAGTGCCTCCGGTTGCAGGCTATGGCGCAAGCGATCTGCTATCGAGTTGGCTGACGAAGATTCACGACCTCACGCGTCTGCGAGCGAACACCCTCGCCGGGCGTCTGACAGGCGGCGACGGAAAAGCGGGTACGGCATCCGAAGTCACCGATTACCTGTTGCTCCAAACCTTGAACCGTTACGAGCCGTTGCTGCAACATCTGCGCCGTGTACCGACCACGTCCCCCGCCGAGCTGTATGCATTGCTGCTCAGCATGGCTGGTGAATTGTCCACCTATGTACGCACGGATACCCGCCGGCCACTGGACTCGCATCCGCCCTACCAGCATATTTGTCCGCACGCCTGCCTCAAGCCGGTAGTCGACGACACGCACCGTCTGCTCAACGCGGTGCTCGTGCGCAGTGCGCAAAGCATCCTGCTTAACGATCAGGGTTACGGCATGCGCAATGCGGTCGTTGATCCCGTCGAAATGCAGGGCTTTACTGCCGTGGTGCTGGCCGTGTCAGCGCAAATGCCGCCGGACACGCTGCAACAACAGTTCGCTGCGCAGGCGAAGGTGGGACCGTCGGAGCGGCTGCCGGATCTGGTTCGCGGGCACTTGCCAGGCATCGCGCTGCAGTCGCTGCCGGTGCCGCCACGGCAGATTCCGTTCAACGCCGGTTACATCTACTACGAACTCTCCCGTATGGGCCCGTTGTGGGAACAGGTCGAGCGGCACGGCGGTCTGGCGCTGCACGTGGCGGGCGAATTCCCTTCATTGAAGCTCGAACTGTGGGGCGTGCGCGGGTAACGCTTCACCCCGCTATGCGGGCCAACAAAGCAAAAAGACTGGCGGCGGCTGTGTTTCGACCATGGTCGAGCCTGGCGGAACGACTAGTCATCGGCGAAAGGTCGTGCAGGCGACTGGTCATACAACAAAGGGGTAGCAGTGAGTTTCGAGGCAATGAGCCGTCCCGGCACCAACGGACAATGGCCGGACAACTACGACAACATGTCTGGTGGCGCGTCGTCTGGCAAACACGCGCCGGCAGGTATGACATCCGCATCGGCGCCTGGAACCGTATCGCCGGGCGAGTCAGCGGCAACCCGCCTCGCCGCCATTAACGCAGCGCGCAATCCGCTGCTTGAAGCAGCCCGGCCGTTGCTGCGCGTGTTGGCCGATATGCCCGCACAGCTGGATGCTGAAGCAGTCGAGCAGTTTCGCCTGCTGCTCGGACAGGAGGTGCGCGTGTTCCAGAAACTGTGCGACCAGGCCAATATCCGGCGCGACCACATGCTTGGCGCGCGCTACTGTCTGTGCACCGCACTCGACGAATCGGCGATGCAGACCACGTGGGGCAAAGGCGGTGCAACGGGCGTCGAGTGGATCACCCGTGGCCTCGCCACCATCTTTCATGAAGACCGCCAGGGCGGCGACAAAGTGTATCTGCTCATTGCGCGACTCATGACCGAGTCGCATGAGCATCTGGATCTGCTCGAAGTGATCTACCGCATCCTGAGCCTTGGGTTCATGGGGCGCTACCGGTATGACATCGACGGCAATCGCAAACACGACGCAGTGCGTCAGCGGGTCCACGACGAGATCATGGCTCAGCGCGACCCCGTTCCTCCGGCCCTTTCTCCGCACTGGCAATCCGGGGTCAAGGGAAAACGTGCGTCGTTTTATGATTTTCCCGTGTGGATCACGGTGGCGGTGCTGTCGCTCGTCCTGCTCTCGCTGTTCGGTTACTTCAAGTACCAGTTGCTGACTCGTAGCACTGAAGTGCAGCGGCAGATTGCCGAGATCGCTCGCATGCGTCCTCCACCAACGCCGCCGATGTTGCATCTCAAGGAACTGCTCAAGAGCGAAATTGCCGCCGGCATGGTCAGTGTCGACGAAGACGCGCACCACAGCGCGGTGACATTCCGCGGCGATGCGATGTTCCCACCCGGCGCTGTGTCAGTGAACGCGTCAATGTCCCCGCTCATCGCGAAAATCGCTGGCGAGATCATCAAGGTCCCCGGCAAGATCACCGTGATGGGCTACACCGACAACATGCCTGTTCGAAGCCGACAGTTTGCATCGAACAATGCGCTGTCCGCCGAGCGCGCAGCACAGGTGCTGCAGATGTTGCAAGGATCAGGCGTACCGGCTAGCCGTCTTGAAGCCGTTGGCAAGGGCGAGGCCGATCCCATCGGCGACAACCGCACAGCGCAAGGCCGCGCGCAGAACCGGCGCGTCGAGATCTCCGTTGCCGAGTGACCGCGCCCCCCAGATAAATCGGATTGAAGAATGAAGAAGTTCCTGTCGTTTCTGGGTTCGCGCCAGTTCCTCGCCTTCGTCGCACTCGTTATCGCCGCCCTGATGATCTGGTTCGTCGGGCCGTTTATCTCGTTTGGCGGTTTGAGGCCGCTCGCAGGCGTCGGCATGCGAGTGATCGTCATCGTTCTGCTGCTGGCGGGCGTGCTGCTATGGCTCGCGGACCTGCCGACGGGCTTCGCGTTCGTGGCGTTGTTGTGTCTACTCATCTGGTACGCATCGCCGCTACTTGCCGTCGGCCAGGCGAAGCCGTTTGCGCCGGAGTCCGCACGCATTATCGCGATAGCAGTCGTCATAGCCCTATCCGTCGCATATTGGGTGTTCCAGCGACTGCAGAAGATGCACTCAGAGCCCGCCTATCTCGACCGCCTGTTCCAATTCGGCCAAGCGAAGACGCCGTCGCTCGCTGCAGCGCGCATGAAGGACATCAGCACCGCATTCAATGGCGCGCTCGCGCGTCTCAGGTCAATGCGAACGGGCGCTCGTGGGCCCGGCCGTCTGTTCCAGGGCAAGCGTTACCTGTACGAACTGCCATGGTTCATCGCACTGGGCTCGAACGCGTCGGGCAAGACCACCGCGCTGCTGCGAGCGGGTCTCGCATTTCCGGTGAGTGGACAAATGCAGCGCGCGGCGCACGGCTTCATGGAGCGCACTCGCAATGTCGACTGGTGGCTCGGCAACGAAGCCGTACTGATCGACACGGCGGGTTACTACACACGTCACGGGACATCCCAGGCCGAATTGCCGGCTGTTGCCGAGCCTGTGCCTGCAAACGTCGCAGGCAGCGACAATTCAACGACCGAGAACAGCGGAGAGCGCAACCCCGACGCCAAGTCGAGCGTCAGCCAATCTCGCGCTTCGACGTTTGCCAGCATGCATCCCAACGCTGCCGACCTTCGCCGGGCCACTGACGAAGCCGAGTGGCAAGGCTTTCTAGGCCTGTTACGCAGTCACCGGCCACGCGCGCCGATCAACGGCGCGCTACTGACGATCGACCTTGCGCAACTGACGAGCGAAGACCCCAGCGCACGGATGGCCGAAGCTGCCGCACTGCGCGCCCGGCTCACCGAACTGCGTGAGTCGCTGGGTATCCGCTTTCCGGTCTATCTGCTCATCACGAAGATGGACCAACTCAGTGGCTTCTCTGAATATTTCGGATCGTTGTCGGCGGAGGCTCGCGCGCAAACGTGGGGCTTCACGCTTCCCTACGGCCAGGAAACGATCGCGAATGAAGGCGTTCAGGCACGCTGTAATGAGGAACTCCGACTGCTGGCCGCGCGACTGGCGGATGGTGTGAACACCCGTCTGCAAGACGAGCACGATACTCGGCGACGGCAAAAGCTCGCTGCGCTGAGCGAAGAATTCGGTGCGCTGAGAGTACCGCTTGGTGAGCTGATCGAACAGCTTTTCCTCGATTCACGATACGACGACACCCAACTGCACGCAACGCTTCGCGGGGTTTACTTCGCGAGTACGACGCAGCCGGGGGAGCGGGTCATCGCTGATCGACAGAGCATCGTGCAGCGGCTCGCGGGCGCGTTCGGAAATGCGGACGCAGCAACTCATCACACGGCGCAACGCGTCGGCAACGAGAGCTACTTTCTGCACGATCTGCTCACCAAAGTCGTGTTTCCAGAAGCACACCTCGTGCGCCCGAATTTGCGCTGGGAGTTCCGTTTCCGCCTCGTGCGCCTGATCGGTCACGCGCTGGCACTGCTGGTGTTCGTCTGGCTTGCAATCGGTCTGCGCGTGAGCTTCAACAACAACAGCAGTTACCTCGATGCAATCGAACGCAAAACGCTGGCGCTCACCGCGAAGGTCACGCAGCTCTATAGCCAGCCGACGCCGGAGGCGGTCCCCGATACGCTCGCTGACGCCCGCTATCTCGGCAGCCATCCAGGCCTCGATCTGTCCGACCCCGACAGCGACTATCGCTTTGGCCTCTATACGGCTCAAGGGGTTGCCGTCGAAAGCCGCCATACGTACGACGCGCTCGAAGATAGCCTTCTTCTGCCGCAACTCGTCAAACGCATGGAAACCGTCCTGTCCGCCGCGATTGCGAACAGAGATGCGAAGGTCTCGTACGGCACGCTGCGCGTTTATCTGATGCTGCAGGACAAGGCAAACTTCAATGCCGACGAGCTCAAAGCGTGGGTGCTCGACGACTGGGAGAAAACGGACAGCGCGGCGGTATTCGGCGGGCGTGCGTCGATGATCGATCACGTCGAGCAACTCTTCTCCGGCTCGCGAGTGGTCCAGTCGCCTTTCGTGCGCAACGATGCGCTGATTCAGCAGGCCCGCTCGTTCCTCGACAGCAGCAACGCGACCGAACGGCTTTACGACCGCGCGAAAGCGGCCATGCAAAAAGAAGCGCCCGACGAGTTCACGCTGCTGCGCGCAGTCGGTCCACAGGCCGGAACGGTATTTACGCGAGTGAGCGGCGCGCCGCTTTCGCGCGGCGTGCCTGGCATCTTTACGTTCGACGGCTACCGGAATCTGTTCGATAAACGCCTGCCCGAATTCGTTCAGGTCGCGCGCGACGACGACGCGTGGGTAATGGGCCGTTCATTGCTGGGCAACGCTCAAAAAAAAACGCTTGAGGCTGTGAGTTCGGCGACCGATGTCGACGATCCGCTAACCGAGGCGATTCGTCGACAGTACTTGAGCGAGTACGCTCAACAATGGGACGCATTTCTTGGCGACATACGTACGGTCAGCGGCACGAGCCTCGCATTCGACCTGCAGGTGTTGCGCAGTTTCGCTGCGCCTGACTCGCCGCTCGCACGCCTCGCCCGCGCGGCGGTTCATGAAACGACGTTGGCCCAGCCGGCTACCGCAGTCGATGGATCGTTGTTGCAGAAAGCAACCGGACAGATCGCTCAAAAAGCCGACACCGCTCTCGGCGTGCGGGCGGAAGAGCGCACGGAACGCGAACTTGTGGACAGTCGTTTTGCGGCACTTCGGGAGGTCGTGACCGGCAGCACTGATGCGCAGGCAACAGCGTCTGGCGCAGCGCCAGGCACAGCGTCGGTATCCACGCAGGCGGGCAGGACCGGGCTAGACGGCGTGGCAACCATTCTTAACGACTACTACACCGCGCTCACCGTAGCGGATAACGCGCTAACCAATAACAGCATGCCACCTGCAAGCGATGTGGCCGCCAAGCTGAAAATGACCGCGGGCACGATGCCCGCCCCGTTCCATCATGTGTTGCTGCAACTTGCGCAGCAAGGCTCGCAGGAAGTGAATCACGGGATCGGCCAGCTTCTGTCGCGGCAGATGCAAGCAGTGGTCGGTGACGCGTGCCGGCTAACGATAGAGGGCAACTATCCGTTCTCGCCGGACAGCGCCCGCGACGTCAGCGTCGACGATTTCACCCGCGTATTCGCCCAAGGTGGCGTCATTGACGACTTTTTCACGAAGACGCTGTCTCCGTTCGTCGATACTTCCGCCAAACCGTGGCGCTACAGAACACTGCCGGGCGCAACCGACGCAGTGCAAGGCCCCAATCTCGAGCCGTTCGAGCACGCAAAGGCCATTCGCGACGTGTTCTTCGGCAATAGCGGTCAGAAACAACTCACGTGGAAAGCGAATCTCGAGGTTCCCGAGCTTGATCCGACGGTCACCGGCGTGACGATCGACATCGACGGCC
>Ga0209796_10001453_pt1 | contig 9896 bp, 12 predicted proteins | sample AgamicOrSfrz_FD_187167 | JGI IMG/M metagenome (GOLD analysis project Ga0209796, IMG submission 187167) | Agave microbial communities from Guanajuato, Mexico - Or.Sf.rz (SPAdes) (version 2) | ecosystem: Host-associated > Plants > Phyllosphere > Phylloplane/Leaf | place: Guanajuato, Mexico...
AAAAATAGTCGCAAACGACGAAAACTACGCTTTAGCAGCTTAATAACCTGCTTAGAGCCCTCTCTCCCTAGCCTCCGCTCTTAGGACGGGGATCAAGAGAGGTCAAACCCAAAAGAGATCGCGCGGATGCCCTGCCTGGGGTTGAAGTGCTAAAACTAATCAGGCTAGTCTGTCAGTGGCGTGTCCTTCCGCAGCTGGCCGGCGAATGTAAAGACGGACTAAGCATGTAGTACCGAGGATGTAGGAATTTCGGACGCGGGTTCAACTCCCGCCAGCTCCACCACTTCATGATCCGGATACGTCCGGTGAAATCCCGAAAGCCCGCACGGCACAAGCCCTGCGGGCTTTTTTGTGTCTGTAATTGTCCGAGAGCATCCGGCTAAATCCAGAGAAAATTGGTACACGTTTAGGTACACGGTATACTGCGCCTATTAAACGTGTACCAATTGTGGAAGGGATCCAGACATGGCGCGTATTACACGCCCCCTGACTAAGAACGAAATCCTCAAAGCCAAGCCCCGCGAAAAAGACTTCACGCTTCATGATGGTGATGGCCTGTTCTTACTCGTCAAAACCTCAGGTAAAAAACTGTGGCGCTTCGCTACCAACGGCCATCCAGTAATAGCCGAACTAACCTAAGTCTTGGCTCATACCCTGCACTTACGCTTGCAGCAGCTCGTCAAATACGCGATCAGCATTTAACTACACTTGCGCAAGGGATAGATCCTCAACAGCAACAGGAGCAAGCCTCAGAACAACGCCAGATTGAGTTGGACAGCATTTTCTCAACCGTGGCCGCTAACTGGTTCCAGATTAAAAGCAGAAGCGTCACAGAGGATTATGCAAAAGACATTTGGCGTTCTTTAGATAAGGACGTCTTTCCTGCAATCGGGGCGATACCTGTTCAGGAAATTAAAGCCAGAACTATCGTTGAAGCCTTGGAGCCAATCAAAGCGCGCGGTGCGCTAGAGACGGTTCGCCGCCTAGTACAGCGCGTTAATGAGATAATGATATATGCAGTTAACACTGGCCTGATCGATGCTAATCCGGCATCAGGTGTTGGCATGGCCTTTGAGAAACCCAAAAAACAAAACATGCCGACGCTCCGGCCAGAAGAATTGCCGAAGCTAATGCGCTCTTTGGTTATGTCTAATTTATCCGTCCCGACACGCTGCCTGATTGAATGGCAGCTTCTGACCCTTGTACGTCCTTCTGAAGCTTCCGGTGCACGATGGACTGAGATCGATCTTGATACGAAACTTTGGACGATTCCTGCTGAACGGATGAAGGCAAAGCGCGAGCACATTGTTCCTTTATCACCTCAGGCAGTAGAGATTCTGGATGTTATGAAACCAATCAGTATGCATCGTGAACATATTTTTCCCAGCAGGAATGATCCAAAGCACCCGATGAACAGTCAGACAGCTAATGCAGCATTAAAACGGATTGGGTATGGAGGTAGGTTAGTTGCCCATGGTTTACGATCAATTGCGAGTACAGCGATGAATGAAGCAGGTTTCAATGCTGATGTTATTGAAGCTGCACTAGCCCATAGCGACAAAAACGAAGTTAGGCGTGCATACAACCGCTCTACTTATCTGCCCCAACGCATAAATCTCATGGAGTGGTGGGGGTGTTTCGTACGTTCAATATAAACTGACTTGCTTACTTTTTAACGCTGATCTAAGCTAAATGCATCTTTACGCGAAGGTTTATGTCACTTAAACCTAGTCGGGCGATTAGCCAGACATACAGTATTGAGGACACTTAGGGTTGCGCAAAAGCACTTCTCTAACGATCCTTGATCAGGAGCGTCAGAGAAGTCTTTTGCGCATCCTTTAGGTAAAGATTTAAACAAAGCGGATTTCCGCTTTGTTTTTTTATGGAGAGAATGAATTGAGTGCGGCAAAGGGTAATGAAAGCTACGAAGATACACTCATTGATGAGTTCAGTTCTCTGTCGTACTCAAATTTCTCCCTTTCCTTAACACCTCATAAAATCTTTATCTGTGGTGGAGATACAAACACCGGAAAACTGATTCCTCAAAGTTTACGCGATAGGATAATCGCATTCTTCGAGGTCAATGAAGAACATGGTCTGTCAAAATCCTTTATTATGGCCGAAACCTTCAAGGATTATTTCCGGGAAAATACATACTCTGATTTATTTTCATTTGAAGATGATATCGCCAAACTATCTACACTTATAATTATATGTCTAGAAAGCCCAGGTTCTCTTGTCGAATTAGGCATGTTTGCAAACATCAGCGATCCTAAAAAGATACTTATTTTTGCTCCAGACGAACATGTACAGGCTGAGGACTCCTTTATTTATCTAGGCCCTTTATCATACTTAAAGAGAAAAGATAAAGAATCGGTACATATCTTTCCATGGCCTAACAATACAGAAAAAAATTACCCAGACTTACCATTGGTAATAGAGTGCATCAAAAACAGACTTAAAACAGCTAGTAAAACAACCGCATTCAGCATATCTAACCCAGCGCATATAGCATTATTAGTTTACGATATTATTTATACTTTCTATCCAATAAAAGACTATGAAATAGAACTAGCACTAGAAGCACTTAATATCGAAATAAATGAAAACGTCATAAAAAGACTGCTTTATTTATTACAGTCAATGTCTATGATTGGAAAAAAGAAATACAGCAACATAACTTTTTACTATCCTCTAGAAAGTAAAAAGAGAGTCATACTTGGAAAAGATAAACTTGGGCGAATAAAAGAATATAAGGCTATGAGAATAAGAGCCGTTACATCTTTTGTTTTATCTGATGACGAAGCTTCCCGAAAAAGAAAGCTTGCATTATCTGCAATTACAAAGATGCTTGAGGATGATGCTAAATGAGTATACTTGATCAGTTGTCTGCCACATTATTCATGGATAAAGAATCTTTAAAAAGTTTTATCTCAACAGCGCCTCGACGTTATAAAAAATATACTATACCAAAGAGAAGTGGTGATGGCGTTCGTATTATCGCCCAACCATCTAAACAAATTAAATCTTTACAACGATTTACCGCCAATTTACTTTTGGAATATTTAAAAGTACATTACGCATCCCATGCCTATGTTCCAGGTAAGGGTATAAAAACTAATGCAGCAGCACACAAAAACAGCAAATTCATCTTAAAAATCGACTTCAAAGACTTCTTTCATTCTATTACACCTGATCTTTTCATAAAGACGCTTAAAGCCAACGGTGCTAATATTTCAGAAGAAGATAATTTTGTTATCTCTCATCTTTTCTTCTGGAAATTAAGAGGTAACAGTCCTCTCAGGTTGAGCATTGGAGCCCCAACATCTCCATTAATTTCTAACGCAGTTATGTATTGCTTTGATGAATATTTAACAAGTTACTGTGCCGACTTAGATGTTATATACACACGTTATGCCGATGATTTGACCTTCTCATCATTTCGCAGCTTAAGTCTAGCGACAATCCAGCATACTGTACAAACTCTACTGGTAAAACATTACGATAGAAAAATAAGAATAAATAGAGACAAAACAATCTTTTGCAACAAATCCATGAACAGAACCATTACTGGCGTGGTATTAAATAATAAAAATGAATTATCCTTAGGAAGAAAAAAGAAAAGGATGATTAGTTCGCTAGTACACAAGTTCTCGTATAGCTTATTGAACCAGAAAGAGATAAATTATCTGAATGGTATATTAGGACATGCGTTTCACATAGAACCTCAATTCGTCATGCGCCTAAAATCAAAATATGGGAATGACGTTATTGATAAAATTAAACAGTCAATAACGTATGACGATATAACCTAATTACCCCAAGAACTACGATTAGCTTTTGGAAGCGCTTCGTAATTTTCACATCGCATCAGTTATTTGATGCGATGCCCCGCTTTAGCATCATAAAATTAATAATAATATTCAAATGTAATTATCTTTGCTCCATGCCACCACGCCTTCCTGCTTCGTGGCTCAGGTTTAATGCGGGTGCATTAGGGCTGGCAATAGCACGGATTGAGCCCATTTGTCACAGAGGCGTGCTCAGGCCTGTAAGTAATAATTAAATACCGGCCCCAGCGCGCAGTGCTTTCCCCTCCTCGCCTGCCCGCTTCACGTGCCGCTCTAAATGCAGGTGCATGACCGGGCTCAGGCCGCGCCGTGACTGGTGCGGGCGGGCATGTGGAGGGGGAAGAAATAAATGCAGTTAAATGCAGCGTATGCATGCACGGTATTTTTTTAATTATTTATGGATTTTTCGGTTATTTTTCAGGGGCGGGAGGGTGCGCCCGGCAGGGGATGACCGGGGCGCATTTTTCGGGGAGTTATGGCTGCTGGCTGTCCGTGCGCGACGCTTTATCGGGCCTGATTCCGACGGCATTCAGCACTGCGCAGCTCTCATGATTAATCCCGTTACCGGCAGCCAGCCAGGAGGCGAGCGCATCGCGCAGGTGGTGCGTTGCCCGGTCGAGTGCCCGGTGTTGCAGGTGCGCCGGGAGGCTGCGGATATGTATCAGCTCCGGGGCAAGAATGGCGGCCAGCTCTGCGCCGTGCTGATGCATGAAGCCATCAAGCCGGTGGCTGATACTGAGTGCCTGGACGGTCTCGTGGGCGCGGATGTACTGCCGTGCGGCCTGCCGGGTTTCCTCCGGGGCACCAGGCATCTCCCGGCGGCTCAGCCACACGGCACGGTGTTGCAGGCAGGCCTCTGCGGCCTGCGTCAGGGTGTTGGTCATGGTCTCTCTCCTGCGGTTAAAAGCGCCACGGCGTTTTCCGGCATGGCGGGCTGACGTATCACCCCGTCGAGCATCTCGGAGGTGCGGAACGTGGCCGAACATTCAAGACTGGTGCACTGGTGATAGCGCTGCTTGAGGTTCTCCGACACATACCGGCTGGTTCGGGTATGCGCGGGCTGTCTGCAGTACGGGCAGTGAAACATGGCTCAGCTCTCCGCCTGCTTTTTCCGGGCGGCCAGCTCCGCGGCAAGCTGCATACGTCTGGCAGGGCTTTTATAGAGGGTCATGTCCACGCTGGTCAGCGGCGGGCGGTGCAGGCCGAGCTGAGAGATAACCGGCTCACTGTCCATGTCGAAGGTGTAGAACTGTGCCTGTAAGGCAACATGCTGTTGCAGCTCCTCAGCCAGGACGTCACCCGGACGTGGCTCACCTTTCAGCTCCAGCTCACGCAGGCGCAGACGGTAAGCGCGTACCAGCGCCGGGCTGATGGTGTCCATCGGGCTGCCGAAGTGCGATGAACCCACAGCGACATAACCGACCTCAGACCGGCAGCAGCCGGTCTTTTTTTACCTGCATATCGGTCAAAACCGGACTAACAGTTTTTCTAGAAAAAATTTATATCCTCAAACATTATCAGCGCGCTCATTGCCAGAAACGGAAGTAGCTAATAACAGTTTGTGTGGTTCAACGATCAGCAGATCGACGCTGTTCTGCGAACCTAACACTCAGACGGCGATTTATTTATAATGTGTTCATAAAACCAAAGCATGAGAACTAAAATGCACAATTTGTTAAATATGCTGCGCTATAAGAGTGAGGGAACTGATATTGACTTCAAATCTTCCCAATACCGCTTTACCAATGGCTCTGAAAACGAGAAATCAGAACTGCTTAAAGATATTCTCGCTATAGCTAACTCTTGGCGCGATGGCACTGGGTATATCCTGTTAGGGTTTAAAGATCAGCGCCCCAATCCTGCGGAGGTAGTTGGAATCCATGACAGCATTGATGACTCTCGAATTCAGCAGTTCGTGAATAGCAAAGTGAAGCCGAAGCTTACATTCAGCTATGAAGAACATCTGTATGAAGGCAAGACCATCGGCATCATCTCAATCCCCAAACAGAAGCGCCCGTTTTATCTCACGAGTGCTTACGGAAAACTCAAAAGCAATGTTGTTTATGTCCGAAGAGGAAGTAGCACTGATGAAGCCGAGCCTGTCGAAACCATAGCGATGGGGCATGAAGACAATGGTCGTGCAGAGATGAAAATTGAGTTATCCCTGCGGACACCTGATAATGACGCTCTCCCTCTCAACTTTACCCACACTTACCTTCAATTCACTGAGGAATTTCCAGACTTTGAAAGGCCCACAAAACGACTAGGACCTTTTGAAATGCCCGATGTTTCAAACTTTTACACGGACAACAGGGATCTCTGGCGCGAGTACGCAGAATACACGCGAATTAATAAAGCGCTTATTGTACTAAGACTAGTGCTTCTCAATCGCTCTGGCGTGCAGCTGTCCAACGCCAAGGTTGAACTAACCGTTGAGACAACAGATACCTATGTGCAGGTAATCGCAGAAAGTGATCTGCCTGAACAGCCAAAGCCTACCCGGAATATACTTAACAGAGGGACCTTTCAAGGCAGCTCATTCTTTAGCAGGTATAACAAATTGGAGATAATTGAAGGTGTCCAGATTCCAGAATGTCATATTCGCTTAGGATCTCTATTGCCTGGGGAGCACGCAAGTTCGGAGTTAATTGCAGTTTTGCCGGAAGGCCCGGGGCGCCTTCGGATTCGCTTACGTATATTAGGCAGTGAATTAGCCACGCCGATTGAGCAAGAGTTCGCAATTAGGACAACTGGTGAGCATCTCTCCTTGGACTTTGAGGGTTTCAAAGATTACCTCAAAGCTGAACAAGCGAAGTGATAGCTAGGGATTCAGCATCTCTGTAATCTAGATCGGGCGTAACGAAAAAGCGCTTAGGGGCTTTGTACCATTCCGGCTTAGGCTGATTACAGTGTGACCTGTTCGCAGTTGATTGACACACGGCATTGTTAGCAAGATCCATGTCGACTGAATTACGAACATCAACTCCTCGCTCACAGCAGACTATAACGTTTGCATCTATAAGCCTGTAGCGGTGAACAGTAAAGTGTTCACTGTTCACCGAGCATTCACACGCTAACGATATGAAAATAAAGTAAAAAATCACTTTATGAACAGTATGAACAGTAAAACACAAAAAAACTTTTTTTCCCGGCAATGTTGATACAGAAAAACGATCAAGATTAAGAACAATCGACAGATTTAGAGAGGCAAGATCGCTATGACATTTCATAATTGGTACACGTTTAGGTACATAATTGAAAGTTGAATTAGCAAAAAACTTTTATATTTAAATAGTTAAGAGCTTTATTCAGACTCCGCCAGCCCACCAAAATTCTTGGTTGATGGTCACCAGAGCCAGTCAACGAAGTCCTGAAAGCCCGCACGGCGTAAGCCCTGCGGGCTTTTTTGTTTTTGTCATTAGTCCAGGTCATCCGCTGAATCCAGTGATTATAGGTATACACTGCGGTGGAAGGCGAAATTTATACCGCCGACGATAAGGTTTCAGAAACAGGCAGACAAATCGCTATCACTGGTGCAGGTATTGCCGGTGCTGCCGCAAGTGGCGCAATGGCTGGATTAATATGTGGGCCTGGCGCACCTGTGTGCGTACTTATCGGTGGGTTCGTTGGCGGTGCTCTCGCCGCGTGGGAAATGGGTCGTTTATGGGATTGATTATGCAGCAGGTTAATTCAATATCTCTTGTGAAGGTTCGCGAAGCTACCGATTTATCCCAGGCTCAGTCTGATGTTGTTCTGGACGGTAATAGCACGGGGATAATCGTACCGGGGCAAGTTCTGGAAGCAGCAGTTAAGATTAGCGAACAGCGGTACATTCTTTTTCTGACGGATGACGTTATTTTTGAGGAATCCCTGACTATTGCCCTCATCGATCTAAAAGATGGTGTGAAAGAGATTATCCGTCTGGGTAATGAGTACTCGACGGGAAGTTTTGAGGACTTATCCTTTACTGCGGATAGCATCAATTTCAGATTTATTGGTGATTCTCTCTGGACAATTAAAACCGCCGACTCACCTCGCTTAAGGCTTCCTTTTGGATCAGATCCGAAGGGGGTAAAACGAGAGGCTGGGCTGAAAAAGTATATGGTGATTTCAGCTACTCCCCACCCTAAAAAAGCGCGCTGATATCACTGTCAAAACGGATATCAAAATCTCATAACAAAAATTAGCGTATAAATCAGAATCTACTCAGGGGCGCTTATCGCCCCTTTTGACTTGTTTCGAGTTACCAGGCTACCGTCAATTAAGCCTTCAAAATCATTAAATAAAATACCCCCAACTCTAAACCCCCCTCACCCCTTCCCTGACGCAATCAATCACCGCTCTGGCCTGTTCCAGTTGCACACGCAGTTCATGCTCGGTGTCATTATCGGGGATCAGCACAATGCAGCCTTTCGATATCTGCACCGTGACATGCACGCCGGTTTCAAAGCCTGCTTCGCGCAGCCATTTGCCTTTCAGTTGCAGGGCGGGTGTGCTGGTGTCGCCGCGGTTCGGGCGGTAGCCGACAATACAGTGGCGCTGGGTTTTGGTAAGGGTTTTAGTCATAAGACATTCTCCAATGGCAGTCATTATTTCCGCCAGCAGAGAGGTCAATCTCATGGGAGGCGGGCTGAACGGGGTTGACCTTACCGGCCCATCGGATACCGGCGCGTCTCGCGACGCCCCCGCCCGGCCCACCATTGAGAGGTAACCGAACGCACAACAGAACAGCTCTGTTGCCGATGAGGGTTTTCAGGAGGTCAATCCCGACGCCTGCTGTGGCAGGCGCGGCCAAACAATAAAAAGAAAACCCTATAATCGGCAAGGGAAAACCGCTCTATAGTAGCGCGTCGTTTCGAAACTGGAACCCTTCTCGCAAAACTTCAGGGAACCCGCCCGGCGTTACACTTCGTTCTCTTCACTCCCCAGCAGCCGCTTAATGTGCTCCAGCTTCGCCGTCATCCTGCGGATCTCCAACAAATGCAGCGCCTCATAGGCCTCAATCCCCACCAGCTGGCTCTCCCCCAGCTTATCGAGGTCCGCTTTCAGTAACGTGATTTCGTCATCGGTCATCGGTGGTCTCATCGTTCCTCCTGATTTTCACTAACGTTGCACGGTCTGTTCAGGTACAACCTCATTATTAATAGTGTAGAGGTGGCATCCCGCCTTGCCAGCTTCCTGCTGCTTTGCACAGTAGCCGAGCGCGCTTTCCGCCGCCTCGTCGCGCGTCCTCGCCCAGTAAGAAACGCCCCAGTCACCCTGCGCGTCGATGGCGAACGCCTTTTCATAGCGTTGTGATGCAGCATATTCCTGAAACGCCTTGCGCCCTTCGTCATTCAGTACCGGCGGCACAGGAAGTTGCGTTTCGGGAAGCGCGGCAATGGGTTGATAGGGCAGCGCCTGCTGCTGTAAGAAGTTTGCGACCTGCTTCCACCAGAACGCCTCGGGAGCGGAGTCCATAAAAGTATGGCCATTCTCCCCGAACGCCGGCATCGCGACGAACTTCGCGGGCGCGCCGTCCTTCTGGTAAGCGCTGAACATCGCTTTCGCCGCCGCTGGCGGAAACGCGCGGTCGTTGGTGGCGTAAAGCCACAGCGACGGAATCGTGGTTCTCTTACCGTAATCAGTAAGCGCCTTTAGCAAGCCGGGCTGGTCGCAGAAGGATTTGCCATCCAGCGCGCCGCGCCCGCCATCAAAGTTAATAATCGCCTGCACGCCGGGTGGGTTGGCCGCGCCGGTCGCCAGCATGGCAAAGCCGCCGGAGGACATCCCCACCAGCAGCGCCTGCTTCGGCGAGGCCCACGGCTGCTGACGGATCGCCTTCAGCGCCGCCAGCAAGGTGTCGCGGTCGCGCTCACCCGCCAGTTGATGACGCGGCTGCGCGCACGAGCCGCCCGCATACTCCGCCGCCCCGCTCGGCTGCCCATACCCCTGGCGCAGCACAACCACCGCCGCATAGCCGTGGCGGGCGAAAGCAATCGCCGTTGAGGTATAGTAGTTAGGGTTCATCACAAAGCGGTCAAAGTCGGCAGTCTCCGCCGTGCC
>Ga0209796_10001454_pt1 | contig 9889 bp, 11 predicted proteins | sample AgamicOrSfrz_FD_187167 | JGI IMG/M metagenome (GOLD analysis project Ga0209796, IMG submission 187167) | Agave microbial communities from Guanajuato, Mexico - Or.Sf.rz (SPAdes) (version 2) | ecosystem: Host-associated > Plants > Phyllosphere > Phylloplane/Leaf | place: Guanajuato, Mexico...
TATAGGTTAAATCCTTTTCGTAGTTTGCACATACTTTATATGTGTCTCTATCTTTTTCCTATCTGATTTCTTTTTCCATTTGCTCGAAATCAGATAGGCTCTTTTTTTGTAATGTACACTTTCTTAGTAAGAATGAGGGATGTTCAAAAAAGTATACCTTTACGAACTTTAAATTTAACATAAAAAATCTATCATTTTTACCGTTCGTTTAAGTTCAAAAATAAATTGCGAACGTTTTATAAAATACATAGACTTTTACGAACTTTTTTGATGAGATAATAGGGAGAGAGACATATACAGAAGGACTAATTCACTTTTCTTTTATTAAATTTCCATCTTTGCACCAGAGGACTCCCATTCAAGGAATTATTTGCTGTTTCTGACTGTAAGTTAATTCTTTTCTGTATGCAAGCAAAAGAACCCTTATGGATATAGGGTTCATATAATGGTTATTTTTTCAGATTATGCAGTTTATTATATATCTTTACTTTTATAAAGTTTCATACCTGGTCATCCGCCAAAATAATGTATAAAAAGCGCACATTTTATACAGATGCTTGTCCCTTTAGGAGTAAACCTTATGAAGGTAATAAAGAAACATTGGATAATACGTTAGCAAAGGTTCGTAACAGTGTATGATACAGATATTCAAAAATTTAGGGGTTCTATTTCGCTTTTAGAAATTAGGATTCCAACCGTATTCGATATCTCCTTCTTGTCTAAAAATAAAATCTTTCCATACCCCATTTCTCTCAGTTTCATAGGCTATTTTATTTTTTGAAACTTTGTTATATTGAACCGCGGCGATAAAGTTTATATTATTAGAGATTAAATGCTTTTCTTTCCGTCCTTCTCTTGCTTTATGCTTGAAAACGTTAATATATATTGCATCAGCAGAAGTTTCGCCATGTTTTACTTTATATCGCAAGTTTGGATAATTTTTAAGGACTCTAATTTCGTTAATGGCGTCTCTTACCACTTTTTTGACGTGATTCTTTCTTGCTACGTCTCCAATGAAGAGGTCTACTCGAAATCGCTTTAGGTCCTCGGTACTTACATCCCTAATATTTACTATTTCATAATCACTTTTTTTAATATTATTATAATAAGCTGTCTTGGCCTCGTTTATATCGATTTCCTCAGTGGAAGGTTCCCATAAAAGAGGAGACTCTTTACGAATAATTAGAGTAGCTAATTCTTCTAAGGTTGAAATTTTTCCGTTTATAAAATCCTCTATGTCACTAACGGCTGCACTTACAAAAGAAGGAAGGGTCCTTTCACTTGAAAACCTTAAAAAGAATCTTTGTGCATCGGGGAAATAATGTAATAGCTTTAAGAATGTGAATATAGAGAATGTCAGTTTATCTTCAACACTTAATTCGTCAGTATGAAACGACACAGTCACTTGGTTTTGGTCATTAACATTAAACTCATTGGTTAAAAACAAACATTTTTTGTGAAAGGTAGATAGTTCCAACCTTACTAGTGATTGATATACCATTATACCTTCTTGAGTTGTATAATTTTTGAGAAGGTCAAATGTTACGTCTTTCTCTACAAAAAAACGTAATATGCCAACAAAAATTGAGCTTGCACAATCAATTAGTCTTGTTATTTTCCTTTTTAAATCGTAAGTTGCCAATTCTTTTGAAAGTGTGCCTTCCTGGCGTTTATTATAGAAAAATGTAACAGCTTTTTCATCATGAGCATATATACCACCGTGATTAATCGCATTTCTAATGTCAATGTCGATGTCATTAATTAAAATCTCCAATCCTCTAGTACGCATTATATTTACTAAACCGTCTAATTTAGTTTGGTCTAGTAAATTCTTAGGGTCAGCTAAATCAACATTGTCTCTTAGAAACTTAAACAAGTTGGTAATGCATCCTTCCAAAATTGAGTTGTAGGCAGGGAGATAATGCATTCGTAACTCCAACTCAGTAGGCACATTATATTCCTTGAATAAATTGAGTGTATTAACAATATCATTATAGCCTGATAAAGCTATAAAAAAATGTTCCAATGAACCATAGAGCCTTTTGAAAAAGCTATCATTATCATAGGCGATATTAAACAGCTCACAAAGCTTATTATATACTGTTTCACTCATCTCTTTTTCCCAAAAGAGTTTTTCATCTTCAAGTAAAAACTCTTTAATCGTCGCCAACCAAACCTTTGGTATATTTTCAATTTCTGGATCTACTTTTTCTCTATATAGGTCTTCTACTTGTTTCACATTAATTTCATCGTTATGGTATTTAGTTGTTAGAACTGAATAATCAATAAAAGCTTTATTCAAATTTATCACCTCAAATAAAATTATTTATAGCAATACAAATAACAAAGTTATTTATGAGATAGTTCAGAGTAGTAGATGTTGATAGTGCTTATTTAGGTTTTCTGCTAACTGTATACTTAAGCCTTCAACTCTTCTATATGCCAATAAGCCCATCTCAAGATTATAGTCAAGATTCTTCTTTAACTCTGCTTCAATATGTATGGTATTTCGATATTCATATAATTTAACGAGGTCTTCTTTTAGCTTAGAATCAATTAGATTTAATTTATAAGTAGCATTTACCTTTTGATCATATCGGATTTTAGTTTTATCGATTGTTTTTTTTTCTTTATAATATGTAAATAATTCTTTCCCATCATGATTGAGTTCTTTTTTTAATTTTTCTTTTTTGTGATTTGGTATCATAATTTGGATAGGACGCTCTTGATAAAGCAGGTCTTGAACAGGCCCTTTATCTTTAAATAAATCAAATAAGATATAGTTTATTACCGCCTCCTGTATGGAGACATACATAATCACTTGGGTTTTTATTTGAGCTAATAATAATTCATCTTCTGCTTGTAATCCTTCAAATATTTTATAAATAACTCGACCATTTTTAAATTCTACGATTAACCTATCTCGCAAATCATTATCTTTAATAAATGTGTAAAAATTTTTATTGTACCAATCAATGCTAGGTAGGTGCCCATAAATGTAATCTCTTATATTAGTCTGCAAGTCTTTTGAGAATGGCATAAATTTATCCCCCACTAACTCTATTTAAAACTTTTATTAATCTGTTTAAATAATTGGATATGGAATATTTTTACTATTCAATACTTATTAACTCTGTATTCATTGTTATAAAGAAATCCATTTTAAAAATAATTATCCAACTCAAAAAAGTGTTTATACGTATATCAACTTACAACTTTCATCAATTTTGCTATCCTGAATATTTTTTATTTCTGTTAATAATGATGAGATTTTTTCATTAACCCATTGCATTAAGGTATCAATAATCCAGTTTAATTCTTTTTGTGGTAGAACATCTAAATCCTTATTATATGTTTTATATGTTCCTAAATATCCATCAAAAATTTTATAGCTACCTAGCTCACGTTCACTAAGATCAAAAGAATCCATGTATTTTGGGGATAGAGCAATAACATGCTTAGATAAATTAACGACGTCGTCTATAAATGCAAAATTTTCATCAGTTTGTATTTCATTTATCTTATCTTTAATATCTTGAAAACTAATTACATTGCCTATTCCTTTAAAGCTTACTTTGGGACTCCTATTATCTAGAGGCTCAGGTATTAATTCTGAATTGACAATTTGAGCAAAAATATCAAATTGAGAACGAAGTGATTGTAATAATGCAGCAGACTCTGCATCAATTATAGGGTCTAATTGAGTGACATGTGTAGCTAAAGATAACGCAGCACCCTCAAGACCATCTACAAAATCCTGACCTAGTTGTTCTAATAAAGGATCTTGTAAATATTTTTCTAACTGATTTTGATGGTACTCAGTTCTACGCTTAATTTGGCGAAGCGAGCGTACATACTTAACAGTTGAGAGTTTTACACAATAAAAGTCTATATCACGAAAATAATAATACTCCATAACCTATTCCCCCTATAACATATATTTTTTAACAAGCACTTTTCACTTTATAAAAAGTCCTACACTTTTTCAGGCGTAAGACTTTTATTGTACAAGTTATAAATTCACATTTTCTTTAACTCTTTCCCATTCTTGTGTAACCCTAGGGTTTATATTATAGAAAGTTTTACTGGATAAATGAATTCCCATACTAGCGACAGCTGTTTCATATCGAAAAACAAGACTTAAAAGGGTGGCTGTAACTTCCTTGCTAATACTTGAACCATTATTTAAGAAAATTTGTCTAAATTCGTTAAATACTTGGCAGCAGGAAGAACGTAAAAGTTCTAATTTAATATAATTAACCAGTAAGCCAGTTGTAAAAAGGGTTTGAGCAATCACAGCTATGAAATTTAAATTTATGTCTCTAATTAAAACTAATAGTAACCAGATTAATACATAAGCTAATACTTTTATTCTTTCCTTTTTGAGCATTTCTTCAGTTATTCTCCAAGTAAATAAAGAATTTTCAAATACATTAATACTTAAACGAATAATTGATGGTTCTTCTGAATTGTTGTAATACATATTTGTATGTTCATCATCCAACCTTACCCCTAATGAATTAGATAGTAGATGGATTCTTCTCTTATTTTGTGCTTCCCTTAATAAAAAGAGGCTCAGCCAGTTACTAAAAACAAAATAACCAAATGTAGCTGCAATGAACATAATATTTATTAAATTATTAATGGTTGGCTGACTATCAGTAAATAATATGATAATTGAACAAGAAACCGTAAACCAAAATAATAGGTTAGTCCATTTATTTGCATTAGTAACTTTTTGAAAGTAACTATCTATTGTATCAATTCTCTCAGTAGTCATTTGTTAATTGTCTCCTTTTAAAAGTCAGGGAACAGTTTTTTTATTTCTTCTTCTGCTGTATATGGCATATTATTTCTTTCGTATTCTTTAGCCTTAGCTATGATTTTCATAGCTCTGTCTACTTTATCCTTATAGCCTTGTGGTGCACTATATTTATAAGTTAGGCTTTCAAATGTATCATAAACAAAGTATTGTAGTGTACTACAGTTGTAATATCTTTGAACGATCCAATTTTCTAAATCATAAGAAGTTAAATAACTTCCATTCAATCTATTCCAGTATTTCATTAAACGTACTAACGGTTTTATTTGGTGGTGATTTCTTACATTTGAATCGGTAAGTGTTTTATTAAAGGCGTTTGGGTCAGTTTTTATCCATTCTTCGAAAGGAGAAGAGCGAGAAGGAATATAAATTTCATTCCACATATCTTTTTTTGCTGGAACTAATTCAAATTTAATATGATTTAATTCAAGCACTATTGTAGGATGGGACTGGTAGATCTCCGAACTATGATAATAGTAATTAACAAATTTTTTCAAATGATTAAGTAAAGTTTGAGGTTTATAGTTGTAGGGATTTGTAAATATAACCATATAGTCTATATCTGATCTTTCATCGGCTTTTCTTGGCAATATAGTTCCTCTTGTATAGGAACCAAATTTGAAGTGTTCCTTGAGCTGACCGTTGAAATAACTATTCAATCTATCTGATAAGGCGTCTATTGATCTTTTTACTTTATCTTTTTCATCCTGTTTCAAATTTAACTTGCTTGATAAATAGCTTAGATGTGAATTTACACTCACCAAAATACCCCTTTTCCTTATAAAATATTCCAGAATTTCATTATATCAGGTATTTTAGAACTAGAACATATATTCTTTTTGTGTTTATTTATAAAAAATTAGTTGTATATAAAATGAGAAAAATCATAAAGTTAGGTATCTAGTTATTTGTTTTTGCTAAAGAAAGCAACTGAATTAATATTCGGTTGCTTTCTTTCTTCCTTCCTTACTTATTCGATAAGATAACTTAACTTTGTCTACGTCCCTGTTCCACTAATTGCATTTGAAATATATCTGATTCTGTAATTCCTGCCTTTTTTAATTCATCTTGAAGGGTCATTCCCTCTTCGATCTTTATTTTCCTTTTAGTACCGTCTCTTAATGTAAAGATCCTCATTTGATACATTTAACAAATTCCACCTTCAAAGAAATATTAACTTTTTATAAAATCTTTTTAGTTTTAATTTACTTTCTTCACCCTTTATTTATTAATACAATAAAAAAAGAGTATTTGCAGCCTCTTCATAAAACTTTAACTAAAAGAAGTGATCGGATAGATTTATTGTTACTTAGTTCTGTGTTGTAGAAGCTCTTGAAGAATTAAGTGAATTAGCTAGTAGAAGATAATTGAATTTAAGGAGGATATGTTTTGGATAAAAAAAGTGTAAACAAAGCAATAAGGAATGCAATTAAACTTGGTGATATTAATGAAGTAAAACAATTAATAGGTAATGATAAGGAAATTTTGAATACAATGACTTCATTTGGTACTTGGTTACATATAGCCGCCAAGAAAGGACAATTTGAAATGGTTCAGTATCTAATTAATAAAGGTATAGATATTGATGCTAGAGGTGGTACATTTGATGCTTCTGCATTAAATTTGGCAGCAGGAGCTGGGCATTTGGAGATAGTAAAGTATTTGATAGAGGCCGGTGCAGAATTAGATGTGAGTTTAGCAAAAAGAAATCCATTATTTGGTGCGATTTATGGCGGGCATAAAGATGTAGTTGAGTTTCTAGTTAAAAAAGGAATAGATATTTCGATTAGATATACCGGAGAAAGTATTAGAAATATGGATGCATATCAATATGCTAAAGAATTTGGGCAAACAGAAATTGCTGAATATTTAAAACAGAAAATGGATGAAAAAGAATAGAAAGATAAAAGGATAATTTGTATTCCATTTCCGATAGGGTAGCAATAATCGGGAAAAGATTCCATTGAATAAAGAACATTTGTTCGTATATAATAAAGAACAAATGTTCTTTATTGAGGAGTTATTCCAATGGATTATGGGCAGGTACCAAACAGAGTTATTATTTGCATAGACATGAAAAGTTTCTTTGCTTCGGTTTCTTCTGTCATACGGGGTTTAAATCCGTTGAAAACAAGGCTTGCTGTTGTAGGAGATATCAAACGGTCGGGATCTGTTGTGTTAGCTGCCACACCTTTATTAAAGAAAGAAGGGATCAAAACAGGAAGTCGCCTCTTTGAAATTCCTAAAAGGAAAGATATCCATGTGGTAAATCCATCAATGGAGAGATATATCAAAGCTTCGAACTATATTTCTAGTTTAGTGTTACAGTATGTGGCTCCTGAAGACTTTCATGCGTATAGCATTGATGAGTTGTTTATTGATGCCACGGCTTCTTTGCATTTATTTGCTCGAACACCAGAGGATCTAGCTCATCGAATAATTAATGAAATCTATCGCAAAACAAGACTGACAGCTACCGCAGGAATCGGTCCTAATCTCTTACTGGCTAAAGTCAGCTTAGATCATGAAGCAAAGCACAGCCCAACAGGAGTTGCTTATTGGCGATATGAGGATATTCCCTTTAAGTTATGGTCGATTCATCCAATGAAGGATTTCTGGGGGATCTCGTCAGCTACAGAAAGACGCTTAAACCGTTTAGGCATCTATACCATAAAAGAACTCGCTCTTTCTTCTAAGGAGATGTTACGTAAAGAATTTGGTGGCCTAGGAGAAGAAATCCACCAACATGCGAATGGGATCGATTTTAGTCGCATTTCTGATGTGTACATCCCTAGTTCCCGTTCCTTTGGGAAAAGTCAGATTCTCTTTCGAGATTATACAAGTCGAAAAGAAGTTGAATTATTACTATTGGAGCTATTGGACGATGTTTGTTTTCGTTTACGCATGCATCAAGTGGTGGCTCAAACGATCCATTTATCGATTGGCTACAGCAAACAAACAGGTGGAGGATTCTCCAGACAAAAGAAAATGGGGAGAGCTTCGAACTTAAGCCAAGATATCTTTCCGTATTGCTTAACCATCTTACATACATATGATAGTGGCATGCCGATTCGCTCCATTGGCATTTCATTATCAAACACCAGCATTCAAGAAGAGGAGCAAATGAGCTTATTTGAGGATATCGATCAGCGTGAAAGAGCCTATGCTCTTGCCAAAACGATTGATGAGATTCGGATTCGTTACGGGAAGAATAGTGTACTACGTGCGTCTAGTCACCTTCCTTATTCAACAGCTCGTTATCGAAATGGCCTTATGGGTGGCCATAAAGCTTAAGGAGGAAAAAGATATGGAACATAGAGGAATGAAAGAAACAATAGCATATTATAAGAGTAAATACGAAGTATACAAAGATTGCTATTCATCTATTGTTTTTTCCTTGTAGGATAGATAACAGTACTCAAAATATACAGTATCTATAGTATTCATAGTATAGGTATTTGGAGACGAATTAAATGATTGGAGTGCAAATGGTAGTTACGTGTTAAACAATTATTGAGAGGTAGGAGAAAAATATGGATATATCCATTCGAAAGGCTAATAAAGGTGATTACGAATCTTCATTGTCTTTATTCAGGCAAGTTCATGAGTTACACGTTTGCGAAAGGCCAGATTTGTACAGAAAGAATTCCACTCCAATAAGTGAAGAGTTCTTTGAAAGTCAGCTAAATGATATCAAACAACACATTTTTGTGGCTACCATTGGTAATGAAATAGTCGGAGTCGTTGGGATGAAGGAAGAAGAAATAATTGAAAATTCATTTGTGAAAGCAAGAAAGGTATTATTTATAAACAGTTTATGCGTTGCTCAAGCACAGAGAAAGAAGGGGATAGGAAAAAGGCTTATGAAATATGTTTTTGATTTTGGGAGCAGTCTGAAAGTTGATAGTATTGAATTGGGAGTATCAGAGAAGAATCCTTATGCAATTGAATTTTATGAATCCATTGGTATGACAACAAAGAGTAGAAAAATGGAGATTGTATTAAGTTAACAGGTGCTTATCTCTAATAAGATAACATAAATGAACTTCCATAACCGGACACTGTAATAGAATAAGGATCGTAAAGAATGATCAATCTTTTTTCATAAAACGCTCTTTCTCTTTGCCTATATATCAAGGTTTATATTGTGAATTTAATCAAATTTTAATTCAAAACGAGACAACAAAAAGTAATATAAATTCTAATTTTGAAAAACGATTATCGATGTAGACATGGATACATCGATAAAAGCCATCAAAACGACAGCTTTTTTAAAGGAAGGTCTTGATAAAATGAAAAAATGGCGCCCTTTTGCTACAATGCCAGAGCAATACTTAGGATTGCAAGAAATCATAAACAAGCAACTAGAAGTACCTCAACCTCTTTTAACAGAAGAGCAAATGGAACAAATCAATTTCACATTGATTGAAGCCTTACATACAAATAAACAAGTATACCTTACATATTATAAGAACGGGCAACTTATAACCGAAACAGGATTAATACAATTTGTTGATTCCCTGGTGGATCTCTTTATTTTTATCGATGAAGTATTCGAATTAAAAAATAAAATGAGGTTAAGTGAGCTAATTGATGTTCGTTTTACATAAAATAATTTCACCTTCACTTTTTGTGGTAATCTAATAAAAGTCAAATAGAAAAGAGTGATCAACGTGGAAGAGAAACAGCAGCAAGAAATAGATCTTGATAAAGTGTATGAATACGCTGAATATCCAGATAAGGTTTAAATAGAATAAACTAATAAGAGGATATTATGTTCAATATACGAGCATATATCCTCTTTTCTTATAAAGATTAGATTCGTTATTTAGATACTACACATATAATTTAATATGTATATATTATAAAGGAGCTTAAGTTTGTTGCAAATGGAGGCGTGATGAGGTCTTCAGATCGAGCGTTAACATGATTAAGGGGGTGAGTGGTATGAGTTTTGTAACTTTGTAATAAGTGATATTAAGCAATCGGACCAGCTTATGGAGAATTTGAAACATTACTTTGGGTAAAATGAAAACATCAAAAAATTGGAGGGTTCATATATGACAG
>Ga0209796_10001456_pt1 | contig 9886 bp, 8 predicted proteins | sample AgamicOrSfrz_FD_187167 | JGI IMG/M metagenome (GOLD analysis project Ga0209796, IMG submission 187167) | Agave microbial communities from Guanajuato, Mexico - Or.Sf.rz (SPAdes) (version 2) | ecosystem: Host-associated > Plants > Phyllosphere > Phylloplane/Leaf | place: Guanajuato, Mexico...
GTATGTATATTTGTGATCAAATTACTTAATGATGGTCAACTTTTTAAGCAGAAAACGGAACCGGTGATCATTTCACAAATGATTGTTAAAGTTTTGTTCAACCTTTAGCTAATTTTCATGAAAAAACCCCTATTAAAACTCTTCCTTATTGGATTAAGTGTGGCCGCTATTGAAGCTGGATGTAAAAAAAGCGATGGTACTACCATACCTACCATCCAAACAAATGGTATGATCAGTAATGTATCGGATACCGTGGCACAGAGCGAAGGATCCGTAACAAACTATGGCGGATCAATAATCACAGCCCTTGGTATTTGTTATAGCTCAACTAATTCAAACCCTACTATTGCTGATTCCAAAACATCAGAAAGCACCAGTACTTACGACTTTGTAAGCACTTTGCATAGGCTCGCTCCAAATACAGTATATTATGCAAGGGCTTATGCAACCAACGGCAAAGGCACAGGCTATGGCAGTGTTGTTAAATTTACCACTGCAGCTACTTCTAACAGCTATGCGGGTACAGTTACCACCTTTGCTGGTAATGGTACGGCCGGATATGCCGATGGAACTGGCACAGGTGCAGCTTTTAATGACCCACAAGGCCTCGCAGCTGATGCCCAGGGGAATTTATATGTAACAGATCCGTTCAATCATGTTATCCGAAAAATAACCCCGGCCGGTATAGTAAGTACAATTGCTGGAGATGGTAACCTTGGATATGCTCTAGGTCCGGTAAACACAGCCGAATTTTACAGCCCTTCAGCTATTGCAGTTGATGCAGCGGGCAATAATATTTATGTGGTAGATCAGGGAAATAACGTGATCTTAAAAATAAGCGGAGGCCTGGTAACCAAACTGGCAGGCAATGGTTCTTCCGGATATGTAGAAGGTGCAGGTGCAAATGCCGAGTTTAACGGACCTGCAGGTATTGCTGTTGATGGTTCAGGCAATGTATATGTGGCCGACAAAGGTAACAACAGGATCAGAAAGATAACATCTGCAGGTGTGGTAAATACATTTTGCGGAACGGGAGTAGGAGGCTACCTGGATGGCGCTTCAACTACGGCCGAATTTAACGGACCTGAAGGATTAGCTATCGATGCCTCCGGCAACTTGTATGTTGCCGATAGTTTTAACCATTCTATCCGTAAAATTGGCACAGATGGTACAGCAAGTACTATAGTAGGTTCGCCCGTGCAGACTATTGAAATTAACGCGCCTGGAGCCATTACTGTTGACAACCAGAAGAACTTATTTGTAACCGACCATAGTGGTCGTGTTATCGAATTAAATGTAGCGAGCAATATATCTTATACCCTGGCCGGGGCCGATAATACAAGCGGTTATAGCGAGGGTGTTGGCTCTGCGGCCCTGTTCAATGGTCCTATGGGTATTGCGGTAACTTCAGCCGGCATTTTTGTGGCAGATAGTTACAACAACCGCATCCGGAAGATTGCATTAGCCAAATAACAAGCCAAAAACTTCTTCAATACGGGCAACGGTGATGATCTCGATCTGATAACGTGAGAGATCTATCCGTTGCCTGTCTTTTGCTGAAGGCATATTATATTTGGAGATAAATATCTTTTCAAAACCCAGCTTTTCAGCTTCTGCTATCCGCTGCTCAACTCTATTTACTGCCCTGATCTCTCCTGATAATCCCAACTCACCTGCAAAACATATTTTGGATGAGATAGGGATATCCTCGTGAGAGGAGATAATAGCAGCAGCCAATCCCAGATCTATTGCCGGGTCTTCAACCCTGATACCGCCTGTTATATTCAGAAAAACATCCTTTGCTCCCAAACGGAACCCGCAACGTTTTTCCAGCACAGCCAGCAGCATATTCATACGGCGAGTATCAAACCCGGTGGCCGACCTTTGGGGTGTACCATAAGGCGAAGTGCTTACCAGGGCCTGCGTTTCAATAAGCATAGGCCTCATTCCTTCCAGAGTTGCAGATATGGCTATTCCGCTTAATGCTTCATCACGCTGTGAAAGCAATATTTCTGAGGGATTAGAAACCTCCCGCAAGCCCTCTCCCAGCATTTCATAAATACCCAGCTCTGATGCCGAACCAAAGCGGTTTTTAATAGCTCTCAGGATGCGGTAAATATGATGCCTGTCGCCTTCGAACTGCAACACGGTATCAACCATATGCTCCAGTATTTTAGGCCCTGCTATCATACCATCTTTTGTAATATGGCCAATCAGGAATACCGGGGTAGAGCTTTCCTTAGCAAAGCGAAGCATTTCTGCTGTACACTCTCTTACCTGGCTAACACTACCCGGTGTTGATTCGATATGGGATGAGTAAAGGGTTTGTATCGAGTCAATAATAACCAGGTCAGGTTCCAGCTGCTCTATCTGTTTAAATATGTTTTGTGTTGATGTTTCAGTGAGGATAAAAACCCCCCGACCCCCTGAAGGGGGAGTTGAAGTGCTTAAGGCCTTTCTTGAAGCAGCTTCAACAGGCGACACAGAATCAGGGGAATCCACATGCATAGGAACTCCCCCTTCAGGGGGTTGGGGGGTAAGTCTTTCCGCACGCATCTTGATCTGCCGGTCACTTTCCTCGCCCGATACATATAGAACTTTTAGGTTGGGCATATTCATGGCCAGTTGTAGCATCAGCGTTGATTTACCGATACCTGGCTCCCCTCCTATCAGTACCAGCGAACCCGCTACAATACCGCCGCCTAAAACACGATTAAGCTCTTTATCGGAAGTCAGGATCCTGTCTTCTTCCTGAAACGTAATTTCAGAAACCTCAACCGCTTTATTGGCACGCTGAAGCGAAGTTGATCCGGTATTTTTCCAGTCAGGTATGGCTGAGTTAGGCTTTTCAATGATCTCTTCAACAAAGGTGTTCCATTGCTGGCATGCAGGGCATTTACCCAGCCATTTAGGAGATTCATAGCCACAGCTCTGGCAGAAGTATGTTGTTTTAGTTTTAGCCAAGGGAATTACGATTTACGAAGTACGAATTACGAAGTTTTTTAAGATAAGACCTAACCCAACCACGCGATTTTAAATCGCTTAGGGTATAAAAAATTACGAGTTACAAATTATGCCTTTCATAAAGCCTAATTCGTAACTCGTAATCCGTAATTCGTAATTAAAGTTTGATTTCCTCATCCTTAGATGAGAAGAAGTGAAATTCTGTCATCTGGTAAGAGACATTGCTCTTAACCTTGATCCATTGCCCGTACTTGAAGTACCACTTCATCTGTTTATTATAGATGCCCTTTTTAATAAAAGCTTCTATATACGGATGTACAACAAGTGTAATATTTTTCTCATTTTGCTCCGTAAGGATATAATTGAAATTGTTTTCAATATCATCCAACAGCAAAATGCTTGGCCTTACTACGCCGGTTCCATGACAGGTTGGGCAAACCTCGCTGGTTACAATATTCATTTCCGGCCTTACACGCTGACGGGTAATTTGCACCAAACCAAATTTGCTCGGCGGCAAAATAGTATGTTTGGCCCGGTCATGCGCCATTTCGGCCTTCAGGTAATCAAAAAGCTCTTTTCGATTATTGGGTTTGTGCATATCAATAAAATCGATCACCACAATACCACCCATATCTCTCAACCTTAGCTGACGTGCTATTTCACGCGCTGCTTCTTTGTTTACCTGCAATGCATTTTCTTCCTGGTTCTCTTTATTGGCTGTACGGTTACCACTATTCACGTCAATAACGTGCAATGCTTCTGTATGCTCAATAACCAGGTAAGCGCCGCCTGCAAGGTTAACGGTTTTACCAAAGGCTGATTTAATTTGCTTTTCTACCCCGTAATGTTCAAAGATAGGATCACGATGCTTGTGCAAGCGTACAATGCTTTCCAGTTCGGGCGATATTTCATGTACGTATGATCTTACTTCTTCATATATAGAGTTATCATTAACATATATATGCTGAAAATCAGGATTTAAAATATCACGCAAAATGGTAGATGTACGGTCAATTTCGCCTAATACCTTTTTGGAAGGCTCTGTACCAGGTAATTTGGTAATAAAAAGCTCCCACTTTGATATCAGGTCCAACAGATCTTTTTGCAGTTCTGCAACGCCTTTACCTTCTGAAACAGTACGAATAATTACCCCGAAATGCTTCGGTTTAATGCTTTCTACAATCTTACGAAGCCTGGTACGCTCTGTATTGCTTTTGATCTTTTTTGAGATCGAGATGGTCTCAGAAAAAGGGACCAGCACTACATAGCGTCCTGCTATGGATAAGTCTGAACTTAAACGAGGACCTTTTGTTGATATCGGTTCTTTAGCAATCTGAACCGGTATCAACTGATTTTTGGTTAATACCTCAGAAATCTTACCGGATTTATTAATGTCCGGCTCCAGTTTAAAATTATCCAGCAGTTTGGCCTGGTAGCTGCCGCCCTTAACCTGTTTGGTTAGTTTGAGCAGGCTTTGCACCTGTGGCCCCAGATCAAGATAATGCAAAAAAGCATCCTTTTCGTAACCAACATCCACAAAAGCAGCATTAAGCCCGGGCATAATTTTTTTAATTCGCCCAAGGTAAATATCACCAACAGTATAATTATTGGTAACCTGCTCTTTATGAAGTTCTACGAGTTGCTTGTCCTGTAATAAGGCAATGGTTGCCCCGCTTGGGGTTGAATCGATAATTAATTCTTTTACCAACTGCTACTCCATTTCTTAAAGCGGTAAGCTGTGTTGCTACCGCAAATTCATAAGAGGTAAAAACAATAAAAATAACCCGCTTAAAAAGCAGGTAAATAAGCTGCTATGCAGCTTATTTCTTTTTATGTCTGTTCTTTCTTAAACGTTTTTTACGTTTGTGGGTAGCCATTTTGTGTCTCTTACGTTTTTTACCGCTCGGCATAATTTTAATGTTTTAAATGTTATTAATTAATCTTTTAATTCTTTGATAAACTGATCGATACGCTGATCAAAAGCCGGATCAGGCATCATTTCTTTACACTTTTCGTAGGCAGCAATAGCCTCCTTTTTCATACCCAGCTGCTTATAGCTTTCTGCCAGATAAAAATATGGTTCAAGCAGTGATTTTGGTTTTTGTTCAATCACCGTTTTAAAACGGCCAACCGCTTTATCAAACTGGCCTGATTTCATGGCAAATAAACCAAGGTTCAAATTGGCATTTACGTTTTTCGGATCCTTCTGAACCACCCCAAGCAGCAGGGATATACCCTGCATTGGCGAAGGAGCTCCTCCATTTACGTAAGCCACACCTAACCCGGTTTGTGCATCAAGATTTTGAGGCTGAAGTTTTAAGGCATGCTGGAAACTTTCAACTGAGTTACTTACATAAGCCGGTTGCAAAGTGGTGTCCTGGGTAAGTTTATACGCGTCATTGAAACGATTACCGGCATTTAACCAGTCATTAAAGTCGTTTCTTTTACGTGCAACATCCAGGTAGTAAAATGCGGCAGGGGCAGGTTGATTAACATCGTCCCAGCTTTGGGCCAGCTGAAGCTGAAGTTTTTCTTTATCGGCTTCAGATGAAGCTTTTTTAAGATCATCTTCAAGGCCGTTAATTTTAACTGAGAGGTTAGGTCCTATGGCTGCCTTGGCAGAAGCAGTAACGGCAGTCAGATCAACCTGGGTAACAGGTTTTGCTTGTGCCATTTTTACAGGCTGACTGGTACGTGCTTCTTTGGCTCGTACCAGTCCCTGTACAGGTAACGCATACAAATAGCCCATAATAGCAACAACTACTACAACTACGACTATTTGCTTTGTTTTCATCTTATTAAATATGATTATTTGGTTTTACCTGATTTATTACCTGTTTTTACCTTTTCAACAAAAGTTTTAGCTGGCTTAAAGCTTGGAACAAAATGCTCCGGAATAATAATGGCAGTGTTTTTAGAGATATTACGTGCTGTTTTTTTAGCTCTTTTCTTTACTACAAAACTTCCAAAACCTCTAACATACACATTTTCGCCTCCTACCATGGAGTTCTTTACCACTTTGAAAAAGGCTTCAACAGTCTCCTGTACATCTACCTTCTCAATTCCTGTCTTAGTTGAGATTTCAGCTATAATTTCTGCCTTGGTCATATCCTATTTCTTTTAATTATTTTATAACTACTTAACTGTTTTGGGGTTGCAAAAGTATCGCTTTATACGCAAACCTTAAAATAAAAGATGGTTTTTTTTGATCTCTTTACTTTTAATGTACAAAGCTCACTAATTTGTTACCTATTTTTGTAAGCGATGACGTTTTCTGAAGAGCTGATAAGGTGGTATAATTTACATAAAAGACACTTGCCCTGGCGCACCACAAAAGACCCATATATTATCTGGATTTCTGAAATTATTTTACAGCAAACCCGTGTAGAACAGGGACTTCCATACTTTTACAAATTTACAGAAAACTATCCAACTGTTACGGATTTTGCTAATGCTTCTGAAGATGAAATTTTAAAATTGTGGCAGGGATTAGGCTATTATTCCCGTGGACGTAACATGCTTAAAACGGCCCGGTTGGTGAAGGAAAATTATGGTGGACACTTCCCGAAAACTTATGATGAGCTGATAAAACTTACGGGAATAGGTCAATATACAGCATCAGCTATCTCTTCTTTTGCAGCTAATGAACCAAAAGCTGTAGTTGATGGAAATGTGTACCGGGTACTGTCTCGCTATTTCGGAATTGAAGAACCAATTAACAGTACTTCGGGAAAAAAAATATTTCAGCAATTGGCGGATGAAGTACTGAACCAGGAGCATCCGGGCTTACACAACCAGGCCATGATGGAATTTGGGGCGATACTTTGTAAGCCTAAAAACCCGGCCTGCGGAACCTGTCCTGTACGCACAGGCTGTTATGCTTTTTTAAATAAGGCCACAACCTCACTCCCTGTAAAATTAAAAACGGTAAAAATAAGAGAGCGGTATTTTAATTATTTGCTCATTACAGATGGAGAAACCATTTTAATGAACAAGCGGGGCACTGGCGACATTTGGGCAAATATGTATGATCTTCCCTTAATTGAAACCTCATCCTTATTACCTCCCGAGCAAGTACTTAACCTTTCAGAAACGCAGCAAATCTTCTATTCTAAAGCACAACCGGTTGAAATATTCTCCGTACAAAAACATATCCTAACCCATCAAAGGCTGCATATACGTTTCTTACATTTTAACACCCAAGCAATTAAATTAAAACAAGAATGGTTTTCTATTGAAGTAGAAAATTTAAAAAAGTTAGCGATGCCTCAAATCATTTTTATATTTTTAACTAATTTTTTTAAATTTAAAAATAATTCCCTTTTTTCTAACTAAACTATGTCCGGAATAAACAAAGTAATTCTTGTAGGCCATCTTGGTAAAGACCCCGAAGTGCGCCATCTTGAGGGGGGCGTATCAGTGGCCAGTTTTCCCTTAGCAACATCCGAAAGTTATACCAAAGACGGCAAAAGAATTGAGCAAACAGAATGGCACAATATTGTAATGTGGAGGGGACTTGCAGACGTAGCTGCAAAATACTTACAAAAAGGTAAACTGGTTTATATTGAAGGTAAATTAAGAACCCGTTCTTTTGAAGACAAAGGCGGTGTTAAAAAATATACAACAGAGATAGTTGCCGAAAATTTCACCATGCTGGGCCGTAAAAGTGATTTTGAAGCTGATGCTTCCAGAACAACTTCAAAGGCAGAAGAATCAAATGTAAGTTTCCAGAATACAGGCGATCTGGATGATCTTCCTTTTTAAACCAATTGTAAATTTAACTATAAAAACAAGGCCCTGTCAGTTGGCAGGGCCTTTCTATTTGATCTGTTTGCTGTTATCTTCCTCCGGGAGGACAATGTTCCCGTAAATATTTGGTAAACAAACTCCGCAAGTGCTCACGCGTGCCTGGCCCTTCTGAAATAGCATGGGTACGGTTAGGGTACGACATCAGCTGAAACTGCTTGTTGTACTTAACCAGCTCATTGATCAGCATTTCTGCATTTTTATAATGCACATTGTCGTCGCCTGTACCATGTACATAAAGCAGGTTACCCTGCAAATTTTTAGCATAAGTTATAGGTGACCCTTTTATAAAATATGAGCGGCTCTCTGCATCAGTAGGTACACCCATGTAACGTTCCTGATAAATATCATCATAGGTTAACTGCCAGCCTACTGCTGCCACGGCAATACCTGTTTTGTAAATTTGGGGGTATTGAAACATCAGGTTTAAGGTTGATGATCCGCCGCCGCTCCAGCCCCAAACTGCAACCCGGCTCGAATCTATAAATGACCATTTTAACACCTCTTTGGCTGCCATAGCCTGGTCGCGTATGTTAACTGTACCTATCCCCCTGTAGATCGACTTACGCCATTCACGACCTTTTGGTGCAGGTGAACCACGGTTATCCATTGAAATATAGATGTATCCGTCATTAGCCATGTTCCCCGCGTACTCGTGATTATTAGCAACGCCGTAAGTATCGGTTACTGTTTGGGCAGCTGGCTCTCCGTAAACATAAAACAGGACAGGGTATTTTTTATGAGGATCGAAATTAGTTGGCTTTACCATCCAGCCATCCATTTCAACGCCATCAACTGTTTTTACTTTAAAAAACTCTACTTTTTTCTCTGCCGGTTGCTCAACGTGAATTTCTTCGCCGGTTAGATGATGATGATCAGGCAGACTTACAATTTCCTGCTTATATGGCGTATAGCTGTTTGTAAAATAATGAATGGCCAATGATCCGTTCGGAGAAACGTCATAAGCATGCGTTCCGGGTTCATCAGCAGGAGATACGCGCTCTGCCTTTCCATTACCATTTATCTTAACACGATAAAGATATTTTTGAGTGGCGTTATCAGGTGATGCCATAAAGTAAACGTTCCCGCTTACCTCATCTATCCTAACAATGTCTATAGCATCATAATCGCCTTTGGTTAGTAAAGTTTCCTGGCCATCACGAGTGATGCGGTATAAATGCCGCCATCCGTCCTTTTCGCTTGACCAAATAAAGGCTTTACCATTTTCAACCCAGTTCCACCCTGTTGCGTCGGCCTTTGCATCTACCCAGGCTTTGTCATTTTCCTGGAAAATTGTTCTAACCGTAGCATTAGAAACATTGCATAGTAAGATGCGGCTTTCGTTCTGCGGACGATTAAGCTGCTGTACGATCAGTTCATTTGAATTATGGGCCCATTCCATTCTTGGTAAATAATGCTGTACAGGGTCGCCCGGAATTTTCATCCATTTTGTAGGACCACCTGCCACACTCACTACACCGATCTTAGCCGAGCTTGGATTAACACCCGCTACCGGATATTCTACAGGCACTACAAAAGAGTAGGTTGAATCTGTAGTATTCAACATCAGGTAATTAGGGATCTTACGCGCATCGATCTGCCAGTAGGCAATAGAACGGCTATCCGGAGACCACCGGAAACCATCACGGCAATCCAGCTCCTCTTCATAGGCCCAGTCGAACGTTCCGTTGATCAGTTTGGTTGAACCATCTGTGGTAAGCTTTTTAATTAAGCCGGAGGCCAGATCTTCAACATAAATATTATGACCGCTTACATAAGCTACCTTTTTACCATCAGGTGAAAACTTGGCAAACATTAATGATGATGAAGGCAGAGTCTTACCCACCTGTTTCAATTCGTGGGTTTTCAGGTTAAGCACCCAATAATCACCGCGGGTGTCATAGCGCCATACCTTTTTGGTGTTGGTATTGATCAGCACCTTCTGTCCATCTTCAGAAATTGAAAAACGACGTACTCCTAATGCAGTCTTACCTTTTGGTGTAAGCATTTCTGATGTGACCACAACTGTTTGTTTGCCATCATTGCGGGCATCGATCTTAACAATCCCGTCACTCACAACCTCATAGAACTGATTGCCATCTTTGGTCCATTGTGT
>Ga0209796_10001458_pt1 | contig 9866 bp, 11 predicted proteins | sample AgamicOrSfrz_FD_187167 | JGI IMG/M metagenome (GOLD analysis project Ga0209796, IMG submission 187167) | Agave microbial communities from Guanajuato, Mexico - Or.Sf.rz (SPAdes) (version 2) | ecosystem: Host-associated > Plants > Phyllosphere > Phylloplane/Leaf | place: Guanajuato, Mexico...
GAACCAGTTTGACATCAACGGGTGAGAAAGACCACTCAACGTCCAACTGATGACAGGTACCAAGGCGATCAAACCGATAATACGGTGCCATTTATAAAACCTGCTTTTAAATGATCTGCTTTGCGTTGCAGGTTTATCTTTTAATATTTCGGTGCTTTCCATTTTAATCAGTGTTTTGAAAATGCGTAGCTGATGCCTAATGTATAAGTGCGCGGCGCAGCTGCATAATAAGTGTCAGCATAAGTACTGCTGGTTACATTGGTAGCATATAACCTATTCGTCAGGTTCAGGATGTTAAGCCAGATACCAATACCCTTTAATGAGGTTTGGTGGAAATTGTAACCAAATCTCCAGTTAAATACATCATAACCCTCGTACTTGCGCGTATTGGCATTATCCTTAAAATATGGCCCTATGTGCTGCCACTCAAAAGCTGTGCGGAAGCCGGGCAAAAATAAGGGTTTATATGTTAGTTCGGAGTTGGCTATCCAGGCGGGTGCATTAACCATGCGGTTACCATCATAATAAGCAGTAGTATTTTTACCGCCAACACTAACTACACTGCTATAATGAACGTAAGTGTGCAAGGCATTGGTTCCGCTAAAACGGAACGACAAGCTTTGCACCGGAGACCAGGTAAGCGAGTACTCTACCCCACGGTGACGGGTAGCTCCTGCATTTTCATTCTGGGTGGTGTTATCGGGTTGTAACACGCTGATAATCTCGTTTCGTCCTTCCAGATCGTACAGACTCAGTTCAAAGTACATTTTCTTATCCATTGCAGAGAGCCAGCCTCCTACCTCGTAATTATAAAAAGTGGCCTGCGTTACCGGATGTAACTGCCGTGAACTGTATAAGTCGCTTGTTTCAGGCGGTTGAAAGCCTACGCTGAAGTTTCCGTAAAAGCCGGTATTAGGGGCAAGCTCATAAGTAAAACCTGCTTTTGGGGCCAGGATATTAAAATCATTCTGCTGGTGCTGTTTGTATTTAGTGCGATTAGGCGGCAGGCTGTTGTTGAAGTCATAAGAAACCTTGTCATACCGTAAACCAGTTACAATGCGTAAAGCTTTAAACGGATTCAGTTCATACTGGGCATAAGCGGCGGTATTAAACAGATGGATGCTATAGTTATCAATAAGCGAATCGGTATTGGTATAGCCTGTATAATAGTTATTCTTTACATCCTTCTGGATCTTCAAATATTTGGCAAAGTATGAGCTGGGGCTATCATCCAGATAAGCACCTACAATCAGTTTAGAGTTCAGGAAATCAAAATCGCTCCTGTGCTGCGCCAGTAAGCCGTAACTGCGCAATTTCTGATCATTGATCTGTCCGTATGAGCTCAGGTACTGCCCACTGCTGTTACGTACATCAGCAATATAATAACTTGGTAATTGCCCGGTAGAGTTACCGCGGAAGAAAGCTGTCAGGAAAGTATAGTTCTTTTCATCCCAGTGATGCTCTAGTTTCGCGCTTGCCCTAACTGCCTGTACTTCACGATAGGCAAATCGCTGGTTGCTGCCATAGCTGCGACTGTAAAAGTGAACACTATCCAGGCTGCCGGGTGTTTGGGTATAGAGGTAATTGTACTCGCCCATTACCGTAAGACGAGTGTCTTTATTAAAGTCATAATTGGTTTTGAGGGTGATGGAGCGTTTGTGAAAGTCGGAATAATCCTGCCAGCCGTTCTTCTGGTCGGCAATATAACCTCCGGCAAATAAACCAAATTTACCGGCGGTAAAACCACCGCTTGCATCTACCCTTCGGAAGTGATAATTATCACCCTGCAAGGAAACATAACCCGAGTACCCTTCTGGGGGACCCTGGGTAATAAAGTTTACCGCACCGCCCACCGCATTACTGCCATAGAGTGATGATGCAGGGCCCTTGATCACCTCGATATCCTTCACTCCCGCCATATTGATCTCATACAAAGCATTATGCTGAAAGATACCGGTGGGACGAATGGGAAGGCCATCTTCCATATAAAGATAAAGGGCGCGGGTAGTAATAGGCTGGCGGATCTCCATCATATGCTGCTCATTGCCCAGGTTTACCATATTTACACCGGTTACTTTGTTGAGCAGCTGGTCGATAAATGTAGCTTTGGTGTCCTGTATCTGGGTAGAGTTGATCTTACTGATGGCAATAGGTGCATCCTGCCTGGCTTGCCCTTCCCTGCTTGCGGAAACAATAACAGGCTGCAGATCTACCGAAGATGGATTAAGCGATACACTTAAATGACTCCCTGCAGACACATCCACTATTTGAGGGGTATAGCCTACCATGTAAAATTTAAGTCGTTTAACATTTTGTAAAGTGATATGAAACATGCCATGACCATCCGATTGTCCCAGTAATTTATGGGCAGAAGAGACACTGTCTGCGCTGGAGATCATTACGCCGGTTAAACCTTCATGCGTAATGCCATCCGTAACGGTTCCGCTAATGCTTTGTTGGGCAAAAGCAGTTAGGGTGATAAAATATAATGGTATAAGAATGAAAAGTCGCTTCATTATAAATCAAGGCCAATAGCCTTAGCTGAATCAAAAAATTAGTTTAGAAAGATGGGATGGCAAATTGAGCTTAAAGTCTTTGTGACTCTCTGTGCCTCCTTAGCGTTCTCTGTAGTAAAACTTTTTAAACCACAAAGAGCACTAAGGAGCCCCAAAGGGCACTAAGTGTTAAAATTTTAGAAAATTTGCCAATAAAATGTTCAGTTGATTTGTGGTGGCCTTAGTAAAGCTTGAGTCGATGGATGTGGAATAATCTCCTGGTACTGGTCGGGAATAACCTGCAGCAGGGTTGATTGAAAATCTATTTTGGTAATAACTTGTGTAAATGCTTCCTGGAAAAGGTTTTTCTGAGTTTGCCGCTCCTCGTTGCTTTGCTTTTCTTCGACCTGCTTCAGTTTTTTCATCAGGTAACAGCGACCGTTACAGTGCAGCCATGGCTTATTACGGTTCTCGCAAAGTTTTGTGGCTATATAATTTCTGTTCAGTTCAAAGCCGGCCATTACAAAAAAGCGCCCGCAATTAACTGCAAAGAGAGATGCAATAAGCAATATGGCTGTAAACCTGTTCAGCATTTTACGGGTGCAAATGTAAAGTATAATGGGATATTACCGAAGATAGATAGCAATTAAGTGTTGATTTTGTTTAAAGGAGACTTAAATGATCTAAAAAAATATTTGCGTTTCAAATATTAATCGTAATATTGCGATACAATTATGGGCATCACTAAAACCGAAATATTCACCGAAGAGCAAAACCGGCTGGCTGTACAATTAAAAGCAATTGCACACCCTGCCCGTATTGCCATCCTGCAGCATATCATTAAAGCTAATGCCTGTATTTGCGGCGACCTGGTGGAAGAACTCGGGCTGGCACAAGCCACCATTTCCCAACACTTAAAGGAGCTGAAAAATGCAGGACTGATACAGGGTACTATTGAAGGTGTAAGCGTATGCTACTGCATAGAACCAAATGCCTGGAAAAGCCTGCAGCATGAACTGAACAGCATGTTTGCATCTTACAAGGGGCCTACAAGCTGCTGTTAAAATTTTTTATCTTATTATATCGCAATATTGCAATAAGACTATGAAAACAAATGATGAACTTAAAGAAGCTGTAAGACAGAAATACAGTGAAATTGCCTTACAGGACAAAGCTACTAACCAGTCATCCTGCTGTGGCTCGGGCTGTTGCTCTACAGAAGTGTATAATATCATGAGCGAGGATTACGCCACACTTAATGGTTATAACGCTGATGCTGATCTGGGTTTGGGTTGCGGCTTGCCGACGCAATTCGCACAAATTAAAAAAGGTGACGTTGTGATCGACCTGGGTTCAGGTGCCGGTAATGATTGCTTTGTAGCGAGAGCTGAAACCGGTGAAACTGGCAAAGTAATCGGCATTGATTTTACCGAGGCCATGATAAACAAAGCGAGGGAAAATGCTGAAAAGTTGGGTTTCAATAATGTAGAGTTCAGGCTTGGGGATATTGAGAAGATGCCGGTAACAGCTAATGTTGCTGATGTTATAGTCAGTAATTGTGTTTTAAACCTGGTACCTGATAAAAATGCTGTTTTTAAAGAGATGTATCGCGTACTTAAACCAGGAGGTCATTTCAGTATTTCCGATATCGTTTTAACAGGTCAGCTGCCGGAAAAAATCCAGAACGCCGCTGAAATGTATGCAGGCTGTGTTTCAGGTGCCATACAAAAGGATGAATATTTGAGCCTGATAGCAGCAAACGGGTTCGAGAACATCAACGTACAAAAGGAAAAAGTAATTACTGTTCCTGATGATATTCTAAGCGCTTATTTATCTGCCGAAGAAATTACGACTTTCAGAAATGAGAACGCCGGTATCTTTAGTGTTACCGTTTATGCGGAAAAACCTGCGGAAAAAACCTGCTGCGGTCCGGATTGCTGTAATTAAAAAAATGAAAGATCAATTCATCATTTCAAAAGCCGATGATAATTTCCGTGAAGCTATCATCGGCCTGTTAAAGTCGCAAAAATTGCCAGTGGAGGACCTCCCCTCTTCGCTCACAAATTTTCTTATCGCCCAATACAACAATGAGTTTGCAGGAGTGATTGGCTTTGAGCAGTATGATCAGTTTGCACTGCTCCGGTCACTGGCTGTCCATCCGGATTACCGGGACCGGCGAATAGCACAGTCGTTAGTTGAAAAATTAGAAAATGATGCCCGGCTTTGCGGGGTTACCGCTATATATCTGCTTACCGAAACTGCCTCAGGTTATTTCGACGCAAAGGGCTATAATATTATACAGCGGTCAGAAGTTCCTGAAGCGATAAAGCAGTCATCCGAGTTTAGCCATGTTTGCCCGCAGTCGGCAATAGTTATGTGTAAATCACTCTCCATACAATGAAGAATATTTTAGTGTTATGTACCGGCAATAGTTGCCGCAGCCAGATTGCGCATGGTTATCTGCAGCATTTTGCGGGCGACCAGGCCAAAGTTTATAGTGCCGGAATTGAAACCCACGGCGTAAATCCTAAAGCCATCCAGGTAATGGCCGAGGATGAGATCGATATATCAAACCATACATCAAACAATGTAAACGAATACCTGTCCATCCCTTTTGATTATATAATTACGGTTTGTGATAATGCCAGTGAAAATTGCCCTTATTTCCCCGGCAATTTGCAACGCTTTCATTATAACTTTCCTGATCCGGCGAAGGCTACAGGTACACCCGAAGAGGTTCTTGAGGAATTCAGGAGGGTGAGGGATATGATCAAGGTTTATAGTTCGGATTTCGTTAATCAGCATTTGAGTTAAAAATGAGTGTCGAACATTGTGCCCCTGCTGCTGAGCGGAAAAAGCTGAGTTTTATAGACCGTTACTTAACGTTGTGGATATTTTTAGCTATGGCTATTGGGATTGGTGCAGGATATTTCATCCCATCTGCTGCTTCATTCATCAATTCATGGTCAAACGGTACTACCAATATTCCTTTGGCTATTGGCTTAATATTGATGATGTACCCGCCGCTGGCAAAAGTTAAGTATGAAACCCTGGGCCAGGTATTCCGAAATACAAAAGTATTAAGCGCCTCTCTTTTATTGAATTGGATCATTGGTCCGCTGCTCATGTTCGGTCTCGCCATCATTTTTTTGCATGATAAGCCTGAATATATGATCGGCCTGATCCTGATCGGACTCGCCAGGTGTATAGCCATGGTTATTGTTTGGAACGAACTTGCTGACGGAAGCCGGGAATATGCTGCCGGTTTGGTAGCATTAAACAGTATCTTCCAGGTATTGCTCTATAGTGTGTATGCCTATGCATTTATAACCGTGCTGTTGCCGTTGGTTGGACTAAAGGGAATGAACATTAACATTACTATGGGGCAGATTGCAAAATCAGTTGGTATTTACCTCGGTATCCCTTTTGCTGCCGGAGTGTTGAGCCGTTACATCCTCATCAAGCTAAAGGGCAGTGACTGGTACAATCAAAAATTTATAACTTTTATTTCACCCATCACATTAATTGCACTGCTGTTTACCATTGTAGTAATGTTTAGTTTAAAGGGGCAATTAATTGTTAAGATTCCTTTTGATGTTATCAGGATCGCTATTCCTTTAGTTATATATTTTGCACTGATGTTTTTGCTGAGTTTTTTTACAGGTAAGCGACTGGGTGCAGATTATTCAAAGAGTGCTTCCATAGCATTTACAGCAGCCGGAAATAACTTTGAGCTGGCTATTGCTGTAGCCATAGGTGTTTTTGGCATAAATTCGGGCGAAGCCTTTGCCGGAGTGATTGGTCCGTTGGTAGAAGTACCGGCCCTTATTGCCCTGGTAAACGTTGCATATTGGTTTCGTAAAAACTATTATGATTCTTAATCAGTTATATAATAGTCTGCAGTTATTTAACATCATCAGGCCACATCAATGCGAGAGATACAGCGAGGAATATTCCAGGAGTTAGGTGAGCTTTCATCGAGCGCTTATTTTATTTACAATACCAAACAAAACAGTTTTGATTATATCAATGCGGCATTTGAAAAAATATGGGGAGTACCTGTTGGCGCAGTAATGAATAATCCGGGTTTGCTTTTAGAAACCTTATTTGTGGAGGACAGGACGTATGTTAAGGAGCAATATCGTAAAGTAAGGCGATCAGTTGCTGAAAATAAATTTGAATTCCGGATAAAGTCAAACGATTCTGAAAGGTACATATATCTTAGTCTTTATCCGATAAAAGATAATGAAGAAATAAAATGGTTAGCAGGCATTGCAGAGGATATAACGGCTTTAAAAAGCAATATGCTTTATGCTGAAAAGATCAATGCCCGTAAAAATTCGATGCTCGAAATTGTTGGACATGATCTGAAAGGTCCTATCGGCATGGTTAACATGGTGGCTTCTACAATTGAAAAAGACCTGGACGAGGCTAACTATGAAGGTGTTTCGCAATCTGTGGAATTTATCCGGGATATGTGCCAGCGTAATATTAACCTTATCCGGGAGTTGCTTAGCCAGGAATTTTTAGAATCGCCGGAGGTTGATCTTTTTAAGGAGCGTGCGGACCTGGTATGGGGAATAAATGATGTTATTCAAAGGTATAAAAAATCTTCCCCGGTTCTATCCAAAAAATTCACCCTCACCAGCTTTACTGATAAGCTTTATATACAGTATGATAACCTGAAATTTATTCAGGCTTTTAATAATTTAATATCTAATGCCATTAAGTTTACTGCTGATAATGGTTTAATAGAGGTAGATATCAGTGATGGGGGATCAAGTGTCCTGATCACCGTTAAAGATAACGGCATCGGCATTCCTGAGGATTTACAGCCCTATCTGTTTGATAAATTTACCAAAGCCCGCAGGCGAGGTTTACATGGGGAGGAGCCGGTTGGCCTGGGTATGTCGATCATTAAAACAATTATCGAGCTTCATAAAGGAAGGATCTGGTTTGAAAGTCAGGTAAACAAAGGCACCACGTTTTATATTGAACTGCCTAAGGAGTGAATTGGGTTATTGGTTCATTGGTTCATTGGTTCATTTGTTCATTTGTTCATTTATCATTAGTCATTGTCATTAGTCATTAGGTTAATCAAAAAAATAGCGATAGTTTTACCCATCGCTATTTTTTGCAAGCTCGGCCTTTCAGCTTTCGCCTTTCAGCTTTTACCTTTCTGCTTTCGACTTAATTGGCTCTCTTCAGCGTAGTATGGATCTTGCTTCCATTTAATTCAACATCCAGACCTACAGAATCCTGGTAACAGGTGCCGGTGTGAGGGATGCTCATGTCATTTACATTAACGTTGAACGAAAATTTGTTGCCGTCAATTTTGCCGTCGTTAATTGCCACTTCCCCGTTAGGGCCAGCAGCTGTTCCGGTTAGTTTACTGCCGTCAACTTTAAAGTTATAGGACAAAGGAAAATCGCCCTGACCCGGGATTGGCAAAGTGCCGGTCCAGTGGCCGGTAAGGTCTGCCGCAATAGTAAAGGCAACCAATAAAGCAAAACAACCCAAAACCAGGGTTTTTAATAAAGTCTTTTTCATTTTTTAGGTTTTAATCAAAAGTGAATTTATAAAATAAATAAGACACATTTATCGGTAAGTAAATATTTATCCAAAAGTTGTTCTTATAGTGTGATACTTTTTCTGCCTTTTATACGTTCAGGCAATATCACTGTTAACTATACAACCTAACTCCTGATGAACAAGATCTTATCTACTCTTTTATTGGTTATTTTACTGTATAGCTGTAAAAAGGACGATGACCCAAAGCCATCCGAATCTTTTACTGGCCAATGGAAACTGGTTGAACAGGTTGGAGGAATTGAAGGATGGAACACCCGCATATCAGCAGACACAGTTATTCTGCTCACATTAACCAATAATAGTAGCTTTTATCGCAAATTTAATGGGAAGATTATTGGTCAGGGTTCTTATCAAATCAGTACGCAAAGCAGCAATTTTAATGATAACAGCGGCAGAGCCATATCATTTAATAACAGTGCTCTTTGGCAGTTTATTAATATTAAAAATGATACGCTTACATTGACTGATCCCTATCCCGACGGATTTTCTTTAATTTATGTAAAAGCACGTTAAGGCAGGTCAGGCAGTGTATATAAATAGATAGGGGCGAAAACGCCTTCACTTGTGGTATAAAAAGCCTTTCCGTCGTTAGTAAAGCCAATAGCTTCACCTTGTTTTTCCTGGTCGTAATTAAGCTCCTGCGGCTTTCTCAGCATGGCTTTCCAAACCGGTTCATTGCCGTTTCTGCGCCAGTAATAAACATGTACGTAGCTTTTCAGCAGAATTTGTTTGCCATCTTTTGAAATATCGCCGGCGGTTATCCATTTAAATACAGGCAACCCGCTAAAGTGCAGTTGGCCGCGCTTGGTTAAGGTAACTGTATCATTGGCTTTAAAAGCTAAAGGCGCAGTGTAAATTCCTACCCAATCATGCCGTTTGGTTACAATGTAAAGTTGCCTTTCAACGGGATCAACCATTAAAGTTTCTGCATCCTTTGCACCATCAGGATACTTTAAATGAATTGGTACTGCTGTAAGAATACTATCCCGACCATTTATTTCAGGTTCCGGAATACGATAAACAGTGATATAAGGTCGGTTCGAATGATTATCACCAATATCACCCATATAAATATAGCTTTTCCCCTTTACTGGTCCTGGGCCTACAGCAATATCTTCACAATCATCAACTCCGTCTGTAATATCAGGATCGCCTTTGTAATAATAGGTCCGTTTTAAAGTACCATCAGGGCTTATGGCAAAAAAACGACTGCTGTCTCCGCTATCGTTATGTACATAAAAAATATCTTTATTTATAGCAGAAGCAGCAATGCCTGAAGTTTCATTCATCCTCTTGTCCTGCAAATGACCTGTCACCACAGGTTTTTGCCCGTACCTATGCTGAGCATAAGCAGCACAAAATATGGCAACTACTATGGTTACCAGGATGAGCCTTCTTTTGTGATGTTTATGCATTAATAGCTTAATTTATTAACAAAAATAACAATTGAATAATGAATTTATTATTAAGATGACAAAACAAACGCTTAATTGGTAAAGAAAATTGTATTGAAGCGAGAAAAAACTGTGAAGATGACAGGAAAAAATCAAACCTTATTTAACAAATGTGTTTAAGATTGATATATTAGCCTAAATTATAAACCGGATAAAGAACCAAATCAAAATTCAATTATCACTTATGAAATTGTTTATCAAAAACGGAATAGCAGCCCTGGCACTATCAGCAGTGCTGATCAATGCGGGGTGTAATCAAAAATCAAATGCCTCGGCTTCCAGCAACAAGGATTCCCTGAGCCGGGATTCCATGATCAGCAAGTTG
>Ga0209796_10001459_pt1 | contig 9863 bp, 6 predicted proteins | sample AgamicOrSfrz_FD_187167 | JGI IMG/M metagenome (GOLD analysis project Ga0209796, IMG submission 187167) | Agave microbial communities from Guanajuato, Mexico - Or.Sf.rz (SPAdes) (version 2) | ecosystem: Host-associated > Plants > Phyllosphere > Phylloplane/Leaf | place: Guanajuato, Mexico...
ACACAAGAGGTTCTGTTCCTGCTGCTTCTGCTGTGGTGAACCAGGCTAGTGGAGTTAAAACAATGGCTAGCCCTAGTACAACTTTTAATATAAATTTCATTTTCTTTTCGCCTTACCTTTCTCTATTTTTCTAGTAATATTGCATAAAAAATACTCTTCCCTAATATCGGATACAATTTCATACTTGCCAGAGGTACGCTGATTTTTTTTACTTTTTTTTACTTAAGTTGATAAAATCCTTAAATCATGTACTTTTTTCAACTTTTTGTTTATATTCGTCGAATCCTTATGCTATAATGTCGAAGATATGACTTTATATCATGCTTGATTTAAAACCTAATTAAAACCGAAAAAGAGTCCTTTTCTACAAGTAGAAAAGGACTCTTTTTTCTATTGAACTACGGTAACTGCTTTAGCTATACTTTGATTTCCGCTTAAATCGGTTGAGGTAATTGATAGCTTTGTTCCTACTTTTTGCTTTGCTATTGCAACTTTGAACTGCCCTTTGACATCTGCTGCGCCGCTGCCAATCAGCCTAGTACCTACTTTAATTGTAAGTTTTGCATTTGCTTCTGTGGTACCTGTTACAGAAGTAGATTGGCTCGTGACCTTGTTTACTGCAGGAGCCAATGGCGCTGTTTTGTCTTGAACGGTAATTGTTTGAGCTACACTTACATTTCCAGCTAAGTCTTTTGCTGTAACAAAGATTTTTGTTCCTGCTTTTTGCTTAGGAATGGTAAGTTTAAATTCCCCTTTAGCATTGGACATTCCTGTTGCAATAACTGTCGTACCTATTTTTACATCTACTTGAGCATTAGCTTCCGCCGTTCCTGTGACGACTGTTTGCTGATCTGTAATGCTATTTGCTGTTGGTATAGAAGGTGCTGTTTTATCTTTAACCACAACTGTTGTAGGTGCACTTTCTCCCGTACTATTTTTGGCATTCACAGCTATTTTTGTTTCTGATTTTTGCTTAGAAATTGTCATGGAAAATTGTCCGTTACTTGCTACTTTAGTGCTTCCAATAACAACTGTTCCGACTTTTGCCGTAACCGTTGAATTACTTTCTGCTGTTCCTGTAATAGTCGTAGCATTGTCTCCTATTTCGTTAACTTTTGGGGCAGAAGGCACTTTCTTTTTAGCTGTAACACTTACATAAGCAGTCGAGCTCACGTTATTTGCTTTATCTGTTGCATATAGACTGATGTTTGCTCCAGCTTTTTGTTTTCTAACCCGTATAGAAAAGCTGCCTTTATCGTTAGCCGTAGCTGTTCCAATTGTTATTGTTCCTACTTTTGCTGTAACAAGAGAATTAGGCTCAGCTGTTCCTGTTAAACTCTCATCTTGATCAGTTATAGGATTCACTTTTGGAGAGACAGGCGGTGTTTTGTCTTCAACAACTATTTCACTTGTTGTACTGCTATTCCCCGCTTTATCTCGAGCTGTTACACCTATCTTTACTCCTCCTAGCTGCTTTCCTATTTTGATGGAGAAGTTGCCTTTTGCATCTGATGTTGCACTGCCAATTACTTTGCTATCAATCTTTGCTGTAATGAAAGCATTTGACTCGGATGTTCCTGTTATTGTTTCTCCTTGATCAGTTAACGGATTTACAAGCGGTGCTGCTGGTGCAGTCTTGTCTTGGACAATGATTTCCACAGCTTTACTCGTGTTATTAGCTGCATCTTGTACAACAATACTTAATTTTGTTCCCGCTTTTTGTTTAGGAATTTTCACACTAAACGTACCTTTGCTTGTCGCTTTACTTTTCCCCACTACTTTACTGCCTGCTTTTACATAAACCGTTGCGTTACTTTCTGTTGTTCCGGTGACAGCAGTGGAAGAATCGCTAACGGCATTTACTTTTGGAGCTGCTGGTGCGGTTTTATCCTGTACAATAACTTGAGCTTCTCCGCTCGTATTTTCGTAAGCATCTTTAGCTGTTACCGCAAGTTTGCTTCCCGCTTTTTGTTTCGCAATAGAAACTGTAAAACTACCATTTTCATTTGCTACTCCATTGCCAATTGATGTATTTCCTGCTTTTACACTAACAGATGACCCGGCTTCTGCTGTTCCAGTAACCGTAGTGTCTCGATCAGTGACTAAATTAACGCTCGGTGTAGGCGGCGCTGTCTTATCATTTACCGTTACAACCGTTCGTTCACTTTGGTTTCCTGTACTGTCAATCGCTATTACGTCTAAAGAAGAAAGACTTCTTTGACGATCTATTTTCACTTGGAATGAACCTTGGCTATCGGCCGTTCCTTCATAAGTGTTTATTTCTCCTGTGACTCTAATAGTAGCTCCTGCTTGTGCTGTACCAGCAACCACTGTATCTTGATCTGTTACCGTATATACTTCAGGAGCAGATGGTGGCGTTCGATCTTGAACAGTGACTTCTGTTTGCTCACTTTCGTTGCCAGCTTCATCTGTAGCTGTAAACGTTATTTTTGTTCCTGGTGCTTGCCTAGGAATCTCCATATAAAACCAGCCACCTGATTGCGCTTGTGTAGTTGCTATTATGTTTCCATCAATTTTAGCTGTAATAGTGGCGTTTTCTTCAGATAAACCTTGTACATATGAATCTTGATCTCCTATATCATAAACAGTCGGTTTATAAGGTGCTTTGACATCCCGCTCTGCTACTATGAAATCTCCTCCGTTCAAATCTGCGTTCCGAAAGTCATCTCCATAATCGTATAAAAATGTTTGATTATCAAACTTGTCGGTCAAGGAAACGGATACGCAATCAAAATTTCCTAATCCTGCATATCCAGAGGTAAATAAGAATAAATTTTGGACTTGGAATTGATTATTTCCTATACTGGTAGCCTCTAAAGAGTAATATTTACCTTGAGGTGTTCTATAATCTACATTTAACCTTTTAATTTCACTATACTCATCATATGCACTTACAATTATATTTACTGAATCATATACATTTATTCTTTTGTTATCGACAGTAATTCCATTAAAAACTGGGCCTGCAGTATCCATATAAGAAGTGGTCATAAAATCCCCTTGTTCTAGCTCATATGATCCCCCTTCTTCTATGTCCTCATAGATACGATAATGGCCATCGTTATACTCAACTAATATAGAAGAAACTTTCCACTCTCCTTCTGCATTGTAAAAACTTCCAATCATCCCCTCATATGAGCCGTTTCCATAGTTTCCTAAAGACATTTGAAGATATCCAATGGGAGTCTTATAATTAATATACACACGGCGAATTTTACTATCTGAATTGAACTTCATTGTAACCGTTTGATAGTTAGGAATTAATACCGTTTTTTCTGCCAGTGTAAAGGAGATTAAATCTTCTATTCTTCCATCTGCAATCTGTGCCTTTGCAGGTGTTCCATAATTTCCAATAGAGAACAAGCAACACATAATCAAACAAACTGTCAATATCTTTCTCGTCATTTTTCTTCCCCCAGAATTAAAGTACACTTTTTTATCTATTTAGTTGACTTCAATAAATATCCCTAGCGTTATTAGCCCCCTCTTATAAGTTCAATTTAAACTTTTCAGCTAATTATACCAACTTATAGTTATTTATAACTACAACTTTAGTCATGAAATATTTTCATAATTCTTTTTATATTAGTGACTTTACATAGTGAATTTTTTCATAAAAAAGAAGCCATTATTTAAATGACTTCCTTTACACAAGTTCTTTTTTACCCGATAGGCTGCAGTGTTTCTTTTCCAGTAAAATACCAAAGGAGAATAGAATACACCGAAAATACTTTTCGAATGTGAACCCTACTGCTTAAATTTGGGGATCGCAGCAATCTAAATAAGATTTTACGATTAAACATCGCATCAATTTCTCTTGTTTCCATCGTTGATAGATACTCCAAACATTTTTCTTGCACGGAACCTAATTCAACTACTTGCCAAAGAGGTGCTCTAAGCTTTTTAGCTCTTTCAATATGTTCAGGCAGAGCCTTTGGGGACTTCATTCCTTCAACAGGCTTAACCATCTCGCTTAGCGCAAACTTTGGACGTCTTTCACTTTTGAATTCTCTCATTGTCACGTTTCCGCGCAGTTTAGAATACGTTTCTGTATAAATTTCTCGATCAAAAGGCAACGTTGATAACTCAGAGAATAGACGATTCATGAGATCAATACCAACCACATTTGCAGAACGCATTTCTTGAGAAACAGATAAAGCACACTTAATACCGTTTAGCGTATAAAGCGGATCGAATCGCGCTCCAAAACTACTCCAGCGGTGAGAAGTCACTCCTACGTAATATCTGTTTCGAATTACAAGATACATATAATCTAAGTATGCATCTTCACGAAGGCCATTTTCACGACAATCATTAAAAAACTGTTTAATCTTTTGCGAAAAACGCTTTTTGAATTTTTCCGATAGCAAAGCATTATCTGTATCTTTATCAAAAAAGATTTCCCCCCATAAAGTTGGCATTAGAGAATCCACATCATGGATTTGCTCTAGCTCTGCCCTTGAACCGAAAAATGATCTAAAGCATTCACCGTACCCGCCGCTTAGTACAATATTCGAGTTCATTTCATAAAAACGGTGCGGAGACGCTGCAAGAATGCCGCTGGAGAAGTTCAATGGCCATAAAAATCGTTCTTCTAGCGTTTGTGGTGCCTTTAAGGCATTAAAACCATTGTATTCCGTCATTGTTAACCCAAATTCAGAACATAATCGTTCAGCCGTATATCGATCTGGCATGTTGGGGCGGCCCGAACAAAAGAAACGATAAGATTGCCCTGAATCCGTACCTAGTATAGCAGCCAATACTAAGCGCGAATCAAATCCACCTGTTAAATGAGAAACTTTGTGAGCTGCATGTTTATAGTTGCTAACGGCTTTTATGTTATTTTTAATTTCTTCTACAGCAAGCGTAAGCTGCTCTTCATATGACTTATCACTTGAGAAGAAATCCTGCTTCCAGCTATATTCATTAATAGAAAAACTATTATTAGTAGAAGTTACATATTCAAAAGGTTTAAGCGCTTGAATCTCTTCATAGCTTGATTCAAAAAATCCTCCATTTCCTGTTCCAATAACTTCATTTAAGTAGTCCATAGACTTTTGAAGTGAAATACCTACACTGCTTAACACGCTAACAATAGAGTCAATATCCGTTGAGAAAACAGTAATTGAACGCGAGCGGTAATAGAAGACAATAGCGCTTCCAAAAGGATCTGGGATGATCATACTTTCTTGAGCAGATTTGTTACTGATAAATCCACACAACGAACCTCGCATATCTCGACCGATAAAGTCACCTGAAATATGGTGACCCGCTTCTTCTAAAGCAGTAACCCAGTCGCTTGGATTCATAATAAATTGGCTTCTATACACCCCTGAACCACTGCTGTCTATTAAATATTCAGCGTTTTTTACTCTTGTATGTACAGCTACGTTAGAGGGTACAAAATAGCAACCTTCATAAAGCTTAAATTCCATTAGTTCTGGATAATTATTATTCGAAAAAATAAGTACAGGTGCAGTTTTAGGCAATAAAATCCCCTCGTTCCAATTAATATATAATTTTCGGCTTCAGTTTATAGTACTAAAGGCTTTATGCAATATTTTGCAGCAAAACTATTTTATAACAAAACACATACTTTTGGTATATATTTTTACTTATTTTTACTTAAAATAGATAAAAAGTTTTATGAATAATAGTGCCTATAGATTCATATCGCAAATTTTTTTATTTTATAATTAAAGATCCCTGAGATTAGTCTCAGCAGCCATTTACAAATAATAGTGACTTTTTACGCCTCTATTTTAATCTCTTTCTAAATTTTCGCTATGCTTCCCTTCCAAGTTAAAACAGCGCTCATATTGATTTAAGAAACGTTTAATTTGATTAACAACAACATGTTCGCCATCAATATTGCATGGTTGCCAATTATTAATGAAAGTTTAAATCTCTGTTTTTTTATGCTGTAGTTCATGCAAAAAGCGTACTAGCATATACCAGCACGCTCTTCATACTACTAAGAATATATACTTTCAACCATTTCTATCACACTTGCTTTCACTTCTTTCAATCGCTCTTCACTTTTACTCTCCGTTCCTTGCTTGACTCCAAAATAAAATTTCACTTTCGGCTCTGTGCCAGACGGACGGATCGCAAACCAAGAGCCGTCTTGCAGCCAGAATTTGAGTACGTTGGACGAAGGCAAGTCCATCCTTTCTTGCTGAGCCGTGAGCAAGTTAGTTCGTTTTCCGCTTTGATAGTCTTCTATTTTTTCAACTGCCACACCCACTATTTCTGTCGGAGGGTGCTCGCGGAACTTGTTCACAATATGGCTGATTTGTTCAGCTCCGTCTTTTCCTTTTAAAGTGAAAGACGTGAGAGACTCTTTGTAGTAGCCGTATTTTTCGTAAAGCTCTATTAGTCCATCATAAAGAGTCATTCTTTTCTGCTTGTAATAAGCAGCTGCTTCAGCAATCATCACCGCTGCCTGCACGGCATCTTTATCGCGAACAAAGTCACCGATTAAATAACCGTAGCTTTCTTCGTAGCCAAATTGAAATGTTTTTGTTCCTTTCTTTTTATACTCATCAATTTTTTCAGCAATGTATTTAAAACCAGTGAGCGTATCGACTGTTTGTACACCGTAATCTTCTGCGATTGCACGTCCTAATTCTGATGTCACAATTGTTTTAAGCATCACACTGTTATCTGGAAGTATCCCTTTTTCTTGTTTCTGTGACAGCATATAATACAGCAATAAAGCACCCGTTTGATTTCCTGTCAGCAAAATGTATTGACCATCGTTATTTCTTACAGCCACTCCTAACCGGTCAGCGTCTGGATCTGTAGCAAGCAGTAAATCCGCACCTGTTTCTTTTCCATATTTAATTGCCAGCTGAAAAGCCTGGGCTTCTTCCGGGTTAAGAGATGCAACGGTTGAAAAGTGAGGATCTGGGTTTCTTTGCTCGTCCACAATTGTGATGTGCTGAAACCCGGTGTTTTGAAGTGCTTGCGGCATTAGCGTTTGTCCCGTACCATGAAGCGGCGTATAAACAATATGTAGGTTAGCCACATCTTTGTTTAGCTGAAGACCTTTTACATAATCCAAGTACACTTGATCCAAATTTTCTCCGATATAGCTTACTAGATTTTGACTCAAAAGTTCACGTTCATCTTTTATTTCCAGCAGCAGTTCGTTTTCAATTTCATTCATATGCGTGACGATCACATCAGCCGCTGCAGGAGGAAGCTGTGCTCCGTCTTCTCCGTATACTTTATAGCCGTTGTATTCTGAAGGGTTATGGCTCGCTGTAATCATAATTCCAGCGTAAGCGCGAAGATAACGGACAGCAAATGATAATTCTGGCGTTGGCCGCAGCTCTTGAAATACATAGCTTTTAATTCCGTGCGCTCCCAGCGTTTTGGCTGCTTCTAAAGCAAATTCTGCCGAGCCATGGCGGGAATCATAAGCAATCACGACTCCTCGTTTTTTGGCTTCTGTACCGTTTTCTTCGATGTATTTAGCAAGTCCAGCTGTGACTTTTCGAATTGTGTAGATATTCATGCGATTAGGTCCCGCACCAAGCTCGCCTCTCATTCCTCCTGTTCCAAATTCGAGCTGTTTATAAAAGGCATCTTCTCGTTCACTTTCGATCATTTCATTCATTTGTTTTTTTAATTTACTTGATAACTCGCTGTGCGTACTCCATTTTGTCCATTCAGTTTTCCATGTCATGTTCATCTCTCCCGTCTTATGTTTTTCTTACTTTTATTGTAAATGGTTTATATGAACTCTCTATGAATTTAGTTATATACCATATAGCAAAAAGGTTATTTTATATTTGTTTATAGTTCTTTATAAAGAACGTATTTTAAAATTAAACCTACACAAAGAAGCTTATTATACGTTATAATGAACAAAACGATGAGAAGAGGATGAACTGAAGTGATAGGAGAAAAAATTAAGAATTTGCGGTTACAAAAAGGATATTCAATGACTCGCTTGGCTGAAAAAGCTCATATTTCAAAATCATATTTATGTCATTTAGAAAAAGGCCTTAACAGTAATCCTTCCTTAAAAATGCTTGATAAAATTGCTTCTTCTCTGCATACCACCATTGATTATTTAATTGAGCCAGAGATTAGCATTGAAACAGTGCCTCTAAAGCCAAATCTTAACAAAGAATGGCTTCAATTAATTGAACAAGCAATCCAAGATGGCATGACACGAGAAGATTTTATTGAATTTCAGTGTTATTTGAAGTTCCGTAAAAAGAACTAGCATCCTTAATTAACTAATTTTTCGATTTTTTTGTGACAACCGACTCATTTCGACATACTAGACAACTATTTTCTTGTAAAATAACTTTGAAATATATAATGAAATGAATATTACAAATTATCCAGATAAGGGCAAAACTATTGAAAAATAGTGACGCAAAGCTTCAGGTCTAAGGCCGCTTTCGGCTATGATGGCTGGGTTCCCTGGCAAAGGGCGGATGAATCGTAATGAAAAAAGAAAATGTACTGTCAATCGATCAAGAGTGGGTAAGTCTTATGGAAGTAGCTCGCACACTCGGACTTACCGCAGAAGAAGTCCGGAAATTTTTATCGGAGTTTAAGCGGAAGTGAATTTTAAAAGCACACTCTTGTTTGAGCGTGCTTTTTCCAGTTATCCTTATTCTTCTAACATTTTCTCATAGAAATGGGTGTTGTTATCGAGCTGCTCAAAAAACGCTTGAAGAGAGTCTGAGATACGTGTATCCATAAAGTACACTGGCGAAGCAGCCTCTGTGCCCCACCTTACTTCAAAATACAATCCTTCTACGACTTCAAAGAAAATAAAGCCTTCTCTTTCATCATACATATCTAAATCAGGATCATGCTCGTAAAAGTCTTCACGTAAATGCAAGTCTACTGCGCTGTCTGGATCTATAATTCGCTGAAAAGCAGTTGTTTCATTCCTATTTGCAAAGCCATATCCTATTTCCAAATAAAATTGACGGAGCTCTGCTGGGAATTTTGTTCCTAACCTTTGCTCCGCGGCTTCTATCTCTTTTGCTTCTAACGGATAAAATTTATGCTTTTCGTTATGAAGAAAGTGAAATACGCTCATATTAAATGCGAATTCCTTTTGCCTTACGCTGATCAAACGTATAAATCTCCTTAAATCCGCACTGTTTTGCCATTTCAACCGCTTCTTTCATATGTGCTCCTACCGTTTCAGCAAAGTGTGAATCAGAGCCAATCGTTAAGATTTCTCCGCCCAAATCGCGGTACAATCCAACAACTTCAAGTGCCGGCAATGCTTCGCCCAGCTTCCCTCTCATACCTGAAGTGTTAATTTCAATTCCAATATTGCGATCAATTGCTTCTTTCAAAATATCGGCAAGAATATCTTTGAATTGATGAAAGTCGTAAATGCCGTACTGTTCAAACGCATAGCGCTTCATTAAATCTAAATGAGCCAACACATCAATGTCCGCGTCGCTTACTAACTTATACATTTCGTTAAAATAAGCACGGTAAACCGCGTCTTTATCATTGAGCTCTAAATGCTTGCGAAGCTTAATGTTATTAATGTTGTGAACCGATCCTAAAATAAAATCAAAGTTCTCTTGCTTCATTGTTTTTTGATATTTTTCTTTTAAATAGTGCGGCTCACAAATTTCAATTCCTTTTTTAATCACTAGCTGATTTTGAAACTGATCTCTGCATTCCGCTAGTTCTCGTTCATATTTATCGAAATCCATATGACCGTACGTTGGCGCTAATGGATTTAATGAAAAGTGCTCGGTAAAACAAATTTCGTTTATGCCGTTTTTTACAGCTTGTTCGCACACTTCTTTCATGACTGCCTGTGAGTCAAATGAATTGTTGGTGTG
>Ga0209796_10001460_pt1 | contig 9861 bp, 10 predicted proteins | sample AgamicOrSfrz_FD_187167 | JGI IMG/M metagenome (GOLD analysis project Ga0209796, IMG submission 187167) | Agave microbial communities from Guanajuato, Mexico - Or.Sf.rz (SPAdes) (version 2) | ecosystem: Host-associated > Plants > Phyllosphere > Phylloplane/Leaf | place: Guanajuato, Mexico...
CCTCCAGGATGGCGACAGGCACGGTGGCGAAGGCCGATCGCGCCGCCGTAATAAACCAGGGCAGCGCGCCGTACCACTGCGCCAGCACAAAGGCGGCCGGATTGTTGACCAGCTCAACGCCCATACGCGCCAGCAGCGAGCCTGCCGGCCCGTAGGGACCATAGGCGCTGACCAGTAGAATGCCCATCGCCAGCGGCGACGTCAGCAGCGGGATCAACACCAGTATCTCCACCACCGTCCGCGCCTTACCGCGCGCCTGCGACAGCCACCAGGCGACGGGCAGGCCGGTGATCACGATCAGCAGCAGCGAAATCATCCCCAGGCCGGTCGAGATGGCGATAGCGTTGCCGTCACCCCAGGCAAGGTGAAAATGGCGCCAGCGGGTCAGGGCGATCAGCGTCAGGAAAGGCACGGCCAGCAGCACAAGCGCGGGCAGCGATAACCAGAGCGCCGAGGAGGGACGGCGCTTTATCACGGGTAGAGCGCGTCGCCTTTAGGCGCGGCGTAGCCATTCTGCTGAAAGAGCGCCTGGCCCGCCTTGCTCAGCATAAAATCGACGAAAGCCTGTCCCGCTTTTTCGCCGTGCGGCGCATTTTTCAACACCGCCGCGTAGTAGACCAGCGGCTGGGTGTGCAGAGTTTTCTCCTCGCCTTTGCTGTCTTTGATGGTAAAGCTAACGGTGTCGTACCACTTTTTGGCCTGCGCCGGATTGCTCAAATTGATCTCGTCCGGCAGGGCGATATAGGGCAGATGCGCGGAGATGACTTCGCTTTCATAACCCGCTGCGGCGTCGACCTGGCCGCTCTCAAGCCGCGCCAGCAGGCCGCCTTCCAGATGAGTCTGCGCCGGATTCTGCACGCTGCCCATAATGCTGTCGGCTACGCCAGGCTTGCCGTAATACTTCTCCGCCAGCAGCAGAGAGAAGACAATATTCTGCCCTTTAGGATCGTTAACCGGATCGGTGCGGCCAAACTTCAGGCCCGGCGTCGCCAGCACCTCAAGCCAGCTGGCGTCGCCCGCTTTCGCAGCGGCGGCGAACTGCGGCGCATAGGGGCCTTTCGGGCTATAGGCGATCACCATGCTGGTGCTGGCGACCGGTACGGCGTTATCGATCAGGCCCGCCTGTTTCAGGATTTGCATCGGCCCTGGCGTAATGGAGACAAAAACGTCGGCGGTGATTTTTTTGCTCGCCAGCAGACGGGCCATGCCGTAGGCGCCCTGACCCTGCCCCTGATAATTGCCGCTGTTCGCTTTGGCGAACGCCGGGCCTAAGCTCTCATCCATAACCTTACCCATCGAACCGGCGTAGGTGACGCGAATATCGGTCGCCATGGCGGAGGCGCTGCATACTGCGGCGCTTATCAGCGCTATAAGCGTAGCTTTTCTCATCTGCACACTCGTTATAAAGAAAAATAGATAGCGATTATCGTGAGCCTGAGTAGGCCAGACAAGCGTCTGCCGTGCGGAAAGAGAGAAAAGATGGCAGCGCGAGGCGAAAAGTCGCGCTGCGTTGAGGAAGAGTTTAGGTTTGAGTCACCCGCTGATCGCTTCGCCAGCGCTGCTCGGCGCCTGTTTTTCATGCGGGCAAAAGATAATGCGATCCCGGCCCTGCTGTTTGCCCAGGTACATGGCCCGATCGGCCTGTTCAATTAGCATCTGCAATTCTTCATCGCCGTCCGCGCGTACGGCGCCGCAGGTGACCGTAATCTGCAGCGTGCCCGTTGGCGTAATGAAATTATGCGCGCGAATCTGCGTCATCAGCCGCTCCAGCGTGGCGTTAAACGCCGCATCGCTGTCGCAAACATGCAGCAGAATAAATTCTTCGCCGCCAAAGCGGTAGGTTTTGTCCTGACTGCGGCTGTTCAGGGAAAGTAAACTGCCAAGCTCTCTCAGCACCGCATCACCGGTCGTATGGCCATATTTGTCGTTGACCTGTTTGAAGTGATCAATATCGATCAGGGTCAGATAGATCGAAGGCGCAGCGTTGCGGCATACCGCCTGCTGCAGCAAAGGGAAGTCGCGATAGAGCAGTTTTCTTAGGGGCAGGCCCGTCAACGCATCGTGATTATTACGCAGCTCGATCAGCTCGGTTTTATAGCGATCGATGGCGTCCAGGAATGTCCGCTGGGTCGCGTAATAATCCTGCAGCTGCGCGCGCGTCAGGGTGCCTTGCTGCAGCGCCAGCAGCAGTTCGCGCATCGTGGCGTGCATCGCTGCATGACGCTCTTCAATCAGCTTAACTTCTGGATCTTCAAAGTTCTTTAGCCGTAAACGAATAGCCAGCCATTTGCTGAAGCAGCAGTGCAGATGAGATTCGGTGTCCATCATCTCTGGATTGGGCGTGTCATGAAACAGCGCCGTCGTGGTTAACTGACTGGACCAGATATAATGTTGAGCGATCGCCTGATTAAGTTCGCCAATATCACGTTCTAATTCAAAACCGTTAATTTTTCGCAGCATTATCATTTTATTCTTTACGTAGTAAAAGCGTTAATGGAGGGTAGTAAGAGGCGCGTCGCAAAGCGTTGATTACGATCATATCCCACGCGGTATGGCATCTGCTTGCTGGCGGACAATCTGTTTCTGATTAATTTAACAGCAAATTTTAAATGTCATAAAGATATGCCTGTTGTAACGGGAGGTTTCTGAAGGGCTATATCTGGCAAGGCTGCGTAGAGGCTGGCCTCTTATTTTATGACCAAACCTGGATAAAAAGGCGCGTTGGGGCGCCTTCAATGTTGTTTATATTTTCATCGCGTCTGTAAAAGCCATCTTTATTTAAAAATGGCCGCTTTTTTGCGCCTCTTAGTCTGGGCCGCTACGCCTCAACCGCTGCCGGTTCCCGACATAAACGCGAGGCGAAAAGCGTGCGCCGGATGCCCGATGTCTCGGCGCGGCGCATCTTAAATCGCCGCTGAAGTGGTGAATAACGCATCCTCATTAATAATAAGTGAGCCGGTAAAACATTAACGTCCGGTGTCAAAAGAGAATGCAGCTCTGCGCAACAGGCCGGAGCCCTCCTGACTGATAACATGAGGTAAGCCATGACTATCGCTTCGCTAAACGAGTCATCACGCGATCTTTCGCAGTTTGTCGGTACCCATTTTGTCTATACCTACGATAACGGCTGGAAGTATGAGTGGTACGCACGTAATGAAACCACCTGCGACTACCGCATCCATCAGGGCCTGGTCGGCGGGCGCTGGGTGACTAATCAGAAGATGAACGCCGTGCAGTTCGCGCCTGGCATTTTTAAGGTGGACTGGCATGAGCCGACCGGCACCTGCGTCAGCCTGCTGTTTGATCTGAACCGCAAACTGCTGCATGGCACCATTTTCTTCCCGCAGTGGATCGCCGGAGAAGGTCAGCATCCTGAAAAAACCATCTGCTATCAGAATGAGTTTATCGAAGATATGCATCGCTTCAGGGACGAAGGCCCGGCTTATCCCTATGTCATCATTCCCGAGTTCGCCGAAGTCACCTATATGAAAAATGAAGGGCCCGATAACGACAGCGTTATTGACCGCGCGCCGGGACAGTTGCCGGAAAATTTCTTTGAAGGGAAATAATTAAATCGCTCTGCTGCGACGCGACGCGGCAGAGCGAACCTTACCTTCTTCCTTCTGCACTGTTAACGTCAGCGACGCCAACCACCTCTGACTGGTTTAAAATTGGCAGAGCCAGCGATTCGTTCGCTGTATTAACGCCTCAGCTTGTTTACAGTCGTATTTATTCACGTGCTGACATATTTTTACATGTTTATTCGCGCATTTTGTCTGGCTGCTATATAAAACCAATGCATATCAGCGCGTTAATAATAAAATTCAGGTTGGGTAGCTAAATTTGCTCATTTTGCTGGTAAGAATTTTCCTGAATTAACAGGATGCGCGATTAACAGGTAATTGAACCGTAAGTCGTTGGCTGTACAGTATAAATGATTAAACCGCAAAGCGTTGAGTTTTAAACTGCGGGCTCGTCTGTATTTTTATTTTCTTTTTTTTTACCGTTTGGCTTGCAACGGCTGGGTTTTGATTCAGACTTAAATCTCATTAGTTGTAAATGCTTTTGATTTGATTATATCAGGGTGTTTATTTCAACCGGGCATTTCATTAAGGGTGAAATATGGCTTCTTCTTCAAACAATGACGAACATCCGAATGCAGAAGAGGAAATACTGCATCTGGCTGAAGAAAAGCTGAGCGTATCGCGAGAAGAAATTCTGGATGGTTATGTCACTGTTAAACGCCAGACTTCAACTCATAGCGAGCCAGTAAGTCTACTGTTGCGCCGTGAAAACGTCGAGGTGACGCATGTGCCGAAAAATGAGCGCATCGCGTCTATGCCGGATATCAGGGAAGAGGAAGGCGTCCTTATCGTGCCGGTCGTAGAGGAAGAAGTTGAAATCATTCGCAGGCTGGTTTTGAAAGAGGAGTTGCATATCCGGCGAACGCATGAAGAGGTTCCCTGGGAAGAGACCGTTTCATTACGTAAACAGTATGTCGAGATTGACCGGAAAAAAGACGACACCTAAGCCATCATCACGCAGGAGGAAATCATGGCACACGAAAAGATCGTAACAATGTTCAGTACCCTGGCTCAGGCCGAAGGGGCTAAGCGTAGCCTGATCAAGGCGGGTTTCGCCGAGCATGATATTGATGTGATTTCTGGCGAACGTCTGAAATCGGAAGGACACGAAGCTCGTCATCCAGGCTTCTGGCAGCGTCTGTTCGGCAGCACGCTGGATGAAGAGCAAAGCGGCGTGTATGAAGATGCGATTAACTCCGGCAGCGTCGTACTGACGCTACGCGCTGAAGATGACCAGCTGCCGCGCGCTTACAGCATTCTGGATGCGCATGATACCGGCGAACTGCCGGCCGGCAATACCCTGTCGCAGGATGACGGCTATACCGTTTCCACCGCGCCTGGCACCAGCACTACTGGCGTAAACAGCGTTGCCGACAGCGGCCTGACTCAGCCGGTTCGCACTTCGCTCACCGGCGATGAAAGCGAAGAAGAAGTGCTGCGTCTGGCGGAAGAGCGCCTCGAAGTCGGCAAACGTCTGGTCAGCGAAGGGACCACGCGCGTCCGCCGCTATACTGTAACCGATCAGGTTTCAGAAAATATTTCGCTGCAGGAACAGCATGCAGATATCTTCCGCCGTTCGACCAACGATCTGGCTGCGACGGACAATGTCGACTGGGAAGATAAAACCATCGAAGTTGCGGAAACCCATGAACAGCCGGTTATCAACAAAACCGCGCATATCAAAGAAGAAGTGGTGGTACGCAAAGATCAGAGCGAGCGCGTTGAAAACATCACGGATTCCGTCCGCCGTCAGGAAGTAGACATCGATCATGCAGATAGCCATCTCGCCGCGGATGCTCCTCTGACCGGAACCGGCAGCGCGACTGCAAAACCAGCAGGCGCATTTAACACCACCGGTACTGGTACTCCCGGCGTGGACGACGATATCGTTGAGAGAAGCGGCGTATCAGGCGTTGAGGAAAAAGATAAAGTCGATCCTCTGCTGAAACGTCCTTAAGAGTCCGTTAAGCCTGGCGAGCAATCGTCAGGCCCATATGTGGACAGTTGCAGCGGGGAAGTCAACGCGGTTGCCCTGGTGTTGGCTCGCTGCCGACCTCCCCGTCTGCACCCATCAATCTATCGGCTTCGCCGCAATTTTCAGTAGTTTATTATATTGCCAGATGTTACCGAAAATCCGCATCGCGCTGCGTTTTGCTTTTTCATTTCGCTAACTGCATGATTGCACAGTCATAGCCGCAGGTTAACGCAACGCGTTAAATGCGGATCTGAGCAGCCCGGCCTTTTTTGTTTAAAAGGCGTCTGAAATCAGCGTTGTTGTAGCGATATATCAGGTTTTTCATCACTGCTCCGAAGGAGCTTTATCATGTCTGAACGTCCCGATACTGAACCGCTACCGGATGATGCGGAAATACCTGCTTACGAAGATGACGATACCGATCAGTGATTGACATCGCCTGCGTTCTCCGCAGGCGATTCTCTTTAAGCCATCAGGCGCTTTGCCCACTCGCTTATCTCATCACCGCTGCCCATATCCGGTTGAATCAGTCCGTTAATCATAAAGGTCGGCGAAACGTGCACGCCATTCTGACGCGCATACTTGCAGTGCCACTTAATCTCGTTTTGCAGCTCCGCGCGGTCAAACGGGGCGCGAGCGTCAACGCCGCTGTAGCGCTTAAGGCGCTCAACTATCTCTTCAGGGGTCGCCTGCATATTCGGTCCGCGACAGTGATCGGTAAACTCAAACTCTTCGCGATGATCGGCTACCGCTTTCATCACCGCTCTGGCGGCATGTTTTCCTTCAGGTAAGGTAGAGGCCGCAAGGATATAGCGCACAATCAGTCCGGAATAGAGATGCCACGGCTGCGACTGCAGGCGGATTTTTAGCGTCATCTCTTTTTCGCCGACAAATTCCAGCAGCGCATCGAGTTTATTGAAGGCGCGTACGGAAAAAGGGCATGTTGGTTCCAGAAAAATCTCGAAAACACGCGGTCCCTGGCCCCAGACCAGCGCATCAGCCGCTAACTTATCTCTACTCATTTTCTCTCCTGTTTTATCTCAAACCTCTGCCGTTAAAAAAAATCGCCTTGCCTCAGCCCCTTACAGGAGCGCCGCAAAACGCTGTAAACAGGCGCGACAGGCCCGCTTTTAGGGCCAAACCCGCGGCTTTTTTGAAAACGCTTCCACAATGAGAATCCCACTGTGTAAAAGTCCTCGAAAGCCCGGCGATGCGACTATAGTTAATGCCATGTTAACATTATCTCGCCTGCGCAGGTTGCCCTCGCGCGGCAAAAGTTATCACAGTTCCGGAGCCGGAAAGCGCTAGAAGAGGTTGATTTTGCTTACTAATCTTTCCTGGAAGACTATTCACGACGTCATTAACAAGACCATCGAAGAGATGCTGGACGAGCAGCAAACGCTCAACGTGCCGACGCTGCGCGCGCGGCTGAAAGAGCTGGCCGAAAGCGAAACCGATGAGGTAATGGTGTTGTGCTACTGGCAGGCGAGCAAAGTGCTGACGCGACTGCCGCCCACCGTCACGGCCGCTCAGCTGATGAGCGCAGCCCGCCACGCTTTTCGCACGCCGCTAAATCACGATCTATTATAAAAACGGCTCGGCACGCAGCGGTAAACCGCTGCAGGCGAAAACGCGTAAAGTAAAACGTTTACAGCAATTTATGATGTACAAAGCAGCGTGCGTCAATTCAGTAAGGAACCGCTATGTCGCATTTCCGTCCGGTGGCGCTTCAGCACGCCAGCCGTCTGCTCAATCACGGTCCTACCATTCTGATTACCAGCCAGCATCCGCAGACTCAGCGCCGCAACGTCATGGCCGCCGCCTGGTCGACGCCGGTGGAGTTTACGCCGCCGCGCGTGGCGATCGTGGTGGATAAGGCGACCTGGTCGCGTGAGCTGATTGAGTCGAGCGGCGCCTTTGGCGTCTGCGTGCCGGCTGCCGCCTTCGCCGATCTGACCTATGCCGTCGGCAACCGATCGGGGCGCGATGAAGATAAATTCGCCGCCTGGGATATTCAGGCCATTAAGGGTCCTGAGCTGGGCGTGCCGCTGCTGGAAGAGAGCTGCGTCGCCTGGCTGGAGTGTCGGCTGCTGCCGGCAACTGAGGCGCAGCAAAACTACGACACCCTGTTCGGCGAAGTAGTCGCGGCGGCAGCTGACAGTCGAGTCTTTTATGACGGCCGCTGGCATTTCAGCGCCGAAAACCGCGCGCTTCACACTTTGCATCATCTTGGCGGCGGGCAGTTCGTGACGGTTGCGGACAGCTTCAGCGCCAAAATGCCTTAAGCGCATTCATTATCTCAGCGAGGAAAAGCATGAAATTTAAAAGTTACGCGGCCATGAAGGCTGGAGAAGCGCTTCAACCCTATGAGTACGATCCCGGCCCGCTGGCTGCGGAAGATGTCGAAGTTGAAGTCGATTACTGCGGCGTGTGCCACTCCGATCTCTCGATGATCGACAACGAGTGGGGCATCTCCGCCTATCCGCTGATCGCCGGTCACGAAGTCATTGGCCGCGTGGTCGCGCTGGGCGACAGCGCCAAAAGCAAAGGTCTGAGCATGGGCCAGCGCGTCGGCATCGGCTGGACGGCGAAAAGCTGTCAGTATTGCGACGCCTGCATCAATGGCGAGCAGGTTAACTGCGTCAACAATAACGTTCCCACTATCAGCAATCATGGCGGCTTCGCCAGCCATTTACGCGCCAACTGGCAATGGGTTATTCCGCTGCCGGAAAATCTTGACCCGGCGACCGCCGGTCCGCTGCTGTGCGGCGGCATTACCGTCTTCAAACCGCTGCTGATGCATAACATTACCGCCACCAGCCGCGTGGGCGTGATCGGCATCGGCGGTCTGGGCCATATGGCGATTAAACTGCTGCGCGCGCTGGGCGCAGAAGTGACGGCGTTCAGCTCGTCGCCTGCCAAAACCGAAACCATTAAGCAGATGGGCGCGGATTACGTCGTCAACAGCCGCGATCCTGAGGCGCTGAACAAGCTGGCCGGTCAGTTTGATCTGATCATCAGCACCGTCGCGGTGGATCTTGACTGGCAGCCCTATTTTCAGGCGCTGGCAGCCAATGGCCGTTTCCACACCGTCGGCGCGGTGATGAAACCTTTCGAAGTGCCGGCGTTCAACCTGATCCTCGGCGATCGCGGCGTGACCGGCTCTTCTACCGGTTCGCCGGGGCAGCTGCGTTCGCTGCTTCGTCTGGCGTCGCGCACGGATGTCGCGCCGACCGTAGAATATTTCCCGATGTCGAAAATCAACGATGCGCTCGATCACCTGCGCGCCGGCAAGGCGCACTACCGCATCGTGCTGAAAGCGGACTTCTGATCGAACAGCGCGCCCTCGGGCGCGCTGTTTTATTACATCAATCCTTCCGATTTCATCGCCGCGATCACCGACGGACGCTGCGCATGGGTTGCCGTAAAGCGCTGCAGCGCCGGCCAGCGATCCAGGCTGAAATCAACCACGCGGAACCAGCTCAGCACGTTGAACAGATAGGCATCAGCGATAGTGAAATGGTCAGCGTACAAATAGCGGTTATCTCCTAGCGCTTCCGCCAGCCAGTCCAGACGTTTGGTCAGGGTTGCCGTCGCAGCCGCCTTCCATTCCGGCGTGATAGCCGGGTTAAAAAATGCCCCAATGCCTTTGTGCAGTTCGGTTGAAATAAAGTTCATCCACTCCAGCACCGCATAGCGCGCTTCTCCGCTCGCCGCCAGCAAATGGCTTTCCGGCTTCAAATCCGCCAGATACTGGGCAATAACCGCGCCCTCGGTCAGCACGCGGCCGTTATCGAGCTGCAGCGCCGGCACATAGCCTTTGCTGTTAATCGCCAGAAAATCGTCGCCTTCCGCGGTACGTTTGGTTTTCAAATCCACCGCGACGGAGGTATGCGGCAAGCCGGTTTCATGCAGCACGATGTGGGTAGTCAGCGAGCAGGCGCCCGCTTTATAGAACAGCTTCATCTCGTTGTAATCCCTGTTTTGTTTTTGCTGCCGCAGTCTACGGCAGCGCGGGCAGATTACGCCATTGCCTTTTGTGCTAACAGGCAGGATTACTTTCTCGTCTTTCAATCAGGAAAGGTGTCACCTGTTTAAACCCTGCGGCGAATTACCAACCATAGCCTAAACTTAACGTTCGCCTGCGGGGTGCCGCAGCAGATGACGGCCAGCCTGAGCTGGCTTGCAGGATGCACTGACGGGAGAAGATATGCTGTGGTTGTGGAACGCTGGAATCGTATTACTGACCGTCGCGGCAATGGAGATTACCGCCGCGCTGTCGCATAAATATATTATGCACGG
>Ga0209796_10001461_pt1 | contig 9860 bp, 10 predicted proteins | sample AgamicOrSfrz_FD_187167 | JGI IMG/M metagenome (GOLD analysis project Ga0209796, IMG submission 187167) | Agave microbial communities from Guanajuato, Mexico - Or.Sf.rz (SPAdes) (version 2) | ecosystem: Host-associated > Plants > Phyllosphere > Phylloplane/Leaf | place: Guanajuato, Mexico...
GGTCTGGGTGGTAAAGCGGTAAAACGCCCAGCCGCGATCGGCAACGTTGTCGCCCAGCGGCGCCATATGCGGTCTGGCGTTCGCTGGCGGCGCGGACGTCAAAATGACGCTCAACGCCAGCAGCGCCGTGGAGAAAATCTTCAGCGGGTGTGCCATAAAGCCTTCCTGACCTGACGAAAAGATTCGCCATCCTAACAAAACAAACATGATAATGAGAAGCTTTCTCAACAAAACAGATTACATTGGTTTATGCCTGCTTATCAGAGCCGCTAGCTAAACTCTGATTTAGCGGAACAGGGATTGCGAATCGACATCACAGATCGTTAAATTTCAGCATTCGACCAGACTTTTTTTTATTTTGATGCCGGACGTTTGTCACGACGAGCGGGCCGATGTTCCTTTCAACCGACACCAGCAAAGCCGTTAATCAGAGGTTGTAAAATGGATCGCCTTAAATACCAGATAAGGGTTGTGCGCTTTTTATGTTTGTACGCCCTGTTTCGACTGAGATTATTCAAATTCAGCGATCTCGCCTATTCCGACAGCGATGAAAATGAGGCATTAGATATTCTCACCAGACACGACAGCGAAAAAAGCGCTATCCCAAAAGTGATCTGGATGTACTGGGACAGCCCTAATCCGCCTGACCATATCATGGCCTTCCATAAAAAAATGAAGACGATTAATCAGGCGCATGAAATTATTCTGCTCGACCGCAACAGCCTGAGCAAATATCTTCCGACGCTGCATTTCGATTTTCAGGGGATTGGACTGGCGCATAAAAGCGACGTCATCCGCCTTGCCCTGCTCAAGCGCTACGGCGGCATCTGGGTCGACTGCTCGACGCTGGTTTATCAGGATTTCAGCTGGGTGCATGAACGCAGCGGCTATGACATGGTGGGCTACTACAGCGACGCCAACACGCAGGACGCGCGTTTTCCGGTGATCGAAACCTGGTTTATGTGCGCGCCGCCTGAAAATCCTTTTGTCAGCCGCTGGCTGGAGTTGATCATGCCGCTGACCAAGATCAGCGTCGATGACTATTACCATCGCATTAAAGAGCGTCCCGATTTCGAACGCATTAAACAGGGCATTCCGCGCGGCAGCTATTTAACCACTAACTACCTCTGCCAGATTGCCATGCGCGAAGCGGATAGCGTGAATCTTTATCTGAAAAAGTGCGAAACCTCGGCCTTTTATTATCAGAACGTCTTTAAGTGGAATTGTCTGAAGATGTCGCTGTTTTTACTCTGTACGCGGCAGCCGACGACCCATCCGACATTGATTAAGCTGACCAACAGCGACCGCCAGTTTTTACCGCTGGCCCGTAAACTGCGCATTCTTGACGCAGATAGCATTCTCGGAAAATTAATGCTGGAACAACAGCATCCTTAATCAATAAGCGGGTTTAAAAAATGGAAAAGCTGAAACGACATCTCAGAACGGCAAAATTTCTCCTGCTTTATGTTTTATATAAGCTGCGTCTTTTTCGCTTTCCCGATCTGGCCTATTCCGAGGCGCACGAAAACGACGTAAAGGATATCGGCCGGCGAGCCTCTGCGGCAGCGCCCGCTATTCCAAAAGTGATCTGGATGTACTGGGACGACCTGACGCCGCCCGACTTTATTCAGGCGTTTTACGTCAAAATGAAGCAGATGAACCCGGATCATCAGATTCATCTGCTCAATCGCGAGTCGGTCAGGGAATTTCTGCCGTGGCTGCGCTTTGACTACGCGCAGATCGGCATGTCCCATAAAGGCGACGTGATCCGCCTCGCTCTGCTGAAAAGCTACGGCGGCATCTGGGTCGACAGCTCGACGCTGGTCTATCAGGACTTCTCCTGGGTGCACCAGCGCAGCGGCTACGATATCGTCGGCTACTACAGCGACGGCACCACGGTAGACAAAGCCTTTCCCGTGGTAGAAGCCTGGTTCCTCGCCTCGCCGCCGGGCAACGCTTTTATCGCCCGCTGGCTGGAGCTGATTATGCCGCTGACGCAGATCGGCATCGACGACTACTATGCGCAAATCACCCGGCGCAGCGATTTTGCCGAGATCCGCCAGGGCATCAACCGCGGCAGCTATATCATTATCAATTTTCTCTGCCAGATCGTGATGCGCGAGCAGCCCGGCTTTAGCTGCTACCTGAAAAAGTGCGAAAGCTCCGCCTTCTTCTATCAGGATGTGTTCCAGTGGGACAGCCTGAAGATGTCGCTGTTTTTGCTCTGCGTCCGCGAGCCGGCGACTCATCCCAAATTGATTAAACTCACCAACGACGATCGCCGCTTTCTGCCGCTGGCGCGCAGGCTGAATATCCTCGAGCGCGACAGTGTGATGGGCAAGCTGCTGACGCCGCAGCGCGCGCCCTAACGCAGCGCGTTATTCAGGGAGAAAAACAGGCTATGCTGGTGGACGGATGACCGCCGGTCATCGCCGCCACAGGGATCTGAAAATGCAGTTGATGTCCGAACGTTTAGTGATGCGTCCCGTTATCGCGCAGGACAGAGAGATGCTGATGCGTATTTATGGCGATCCCGCCACCAATACCTTCAACCCCGCCGGACCGCTGGAGAATCTGGACGAGGCGCAGCAGCTGCTGGATCGCTGGATTGCGCACTGGCAGCAGCACGGCTTTGGCAATATGGCGCTGATTCGGCGCGAAGCGCCCTGTGAGATCCTGGGCTTTGGCGGCTTCAGCGTTCGCGAGTTTGGCGGCAAGCCGGTAAATAACCTGGGTTATCGTCTGGCGAGCCACGTCTGGGGCCAGGGGCTGGCAACCGAGTTTACGCGCACTATGGTGCGCTATGGCTTTGAGACGTGCGGATTGCGGGTGATCGACGCCGCGGTGAGGGCAAACCATCTCGCCTCCCAGCGCGTACTGGAAAAGGCAGGGTTTTCGGTGAACGGACACGTTTACGATGTGCCCGACGCGCCCGCCAGCCTGACCTTTGAGATTACACTCGCGCAGTGGCGCGACGCTCAGGGCACGCCGCAGTAGCGCAGCGCGGCCGTCATCACGGCGGCGCCGATGATCACCGCGATCAGCGGCGCCTTGCGCCAGGCGAGAAAAATGGCGAACGCCACGCCCAACACGCGCGCCATGCCGGCAAAATGCTGGCCTTCGAACAGCGTGCTGGTGGAGGCGACCGCCAGCAGCAGTATCGTCGCCGCGTCCGACAGCATGGTTTGCGTTCGCTCCGCGATCGGCAGCCGGTTGCCGAGCTTCACGCCCGCCAGCCGCATCAGATAGGTCCCGGACGCCAGCAGCGCGATACCTGCAATAATCAGGGCCTGATGGCTCATTTGCGCATCCTCCACGACAGTAATCCCAGCAGCGAAAAGAGCACCGGCATGCCCGCCGGAACGAAAGGCGTCGCCAGAATCGACAGCAGCGCGCCGCCGGACGCCGGGATCAGCGTGCGGCGCTGCCGCAGCGCCGGGAATATCAGCGCGATGAGAATAGCGGGAAACACGGCGTCCAGCCCGATGGCGGAGACGTCGGGAATAAACTGACCAATGGCGGCGCCGGTGATGACCGTCAGCGGCCAGATCAGGCCAATGCCGAGGCCGCACAGCCAGAACGCGGCCCGACGCTGCGCCAGCGTCGACTGGGAAATGCCGAACACCACGCTTTCATCGTTCATGATGTGGCAGCCGAACAGGCCGCGCGCGCCGCTCCCCACCAGATCCTTCACCGCGATGCCGAACGGCAGATGGCGCGCATTGACCAGCAGACCTGCCAGCGCCGCGGTGAGCGGACTGCCGCCGCCCGCCACGATGCCGATAAACAGAAATTCCGAGGCGCCAGCCAGCACCAGCGTCGACAGCGCCATGGGCACCCAGAGCGGGAAGCCGTCAGCGCTGGCCAGCGAGCCGTAGGATAAGCCGACGATGCCGTCGGCCAGACAGACCAGAATAATGGCTTTTACCACTTCCCGGCTTAAGGGAAGGCGTTGCTTCTGCATAATAAATCCTTCTTATAACGAACGAAGTTTCCATTATAATGAACGCAGCAGGATCGTTTTACAATACGAACGATTCGTTCGATTTAGAAAACAGGAGTGAGCGTGACCCCGATCACAATTATTGCCAATGGCCTGGTGCGCGAGCGTCAGCGCGCCGGCCTGTCGCTGGCTGAAGTCGCCCGCCGCGCGGGTATCGCCAAGTCTACGCTGTCGCAGCTGGAAGCCGGCAACGGCAATCCCGGCATCGAAACGCTGTGGGCGCTGTGCGTCGCGCTGAATATTCCCTTTGCGCGCCTGATGGAGCCGGAAGAGAAACGAATGCAGGTGATCCGTCGCGGCGAAGGACCGACCGTGACCGCAGAGCTGGCGGACTACCAGGCGGTGCTGCTGGCGACCTGTCCGCCCGGCGCCCGGCGCGACATCTATCTGCTGAATACCCAGCCCGGCAGCGAACGCGGCTCGCTGCCCCACTCGCCCGGTACCGTCGAGCATATTATCGTGACCCAGGGCCGCGCGCTGGTCGGTCCGAAGGCGTCGCCCGTTGAACTGCATCCCGGCGACTACATCTGTTACGCGGGCGACGAGGAACATATCTTTCGCGCGCTGGAGCCGGATACGCTGGCGGTGCTGGTGATGGAGCATAGCTGAGCCATCATTTTTTCGTATGGCGCGCTCTGCTGCCAGCGGGTTATCGCAGGTGTAGTATGGCGTTATCAAGGTCGATCCCGAGGACGTCATGCGCATTCTTCCCGCCGCAGCCCATCATATACCCGCGATTCAACCTATCTACGCCTGGCATGTGCTGCACGGCAGCGCCACCTTTGAAACCGATCCGCCTGGCGTCGAGGAGATGCAGAACCGGCTTGACGCGCTGCTGGAGAAAGGCGGGATTTGGCTGGTGGCAATGGAGGAGGATATCCTGATCGGCTACTGCTATCTTGCGCCCTATCGTCCCCGTTACGCCTATCGCTTTACGCTGGAAGATTCCATCTACCTCGATCCTGAGCATACCGGCCGCGGCGCAGGCCGCGCGCTGCTGACGGAGGCTATTCGTCTTGCCGAAGCGCGCGGTTTTCGGCAGATCGTCGCCGTGATCGCCGGCAACAGCAACCAGGCGTCGATTGGCCTGCACCGCGCGCTCGGCTTTCGCGCAACCGGCGTGCTGAAAGCGGTAGGATTTAAGCATGGCCGCTGGCTGGATACCCACCTTATGCAGCGCGATCTCGGCGAGGGCGACGCCACCTCACCGGAATGATCCTGCTTATAGCGGTCATCACTGCAGCGCCATGACCAGACGTTCTGTTTAAAAGCAGCAGCACGGCTCCGCACCTGATGCGTTTCATTCTGTCAGGCAGTTCAGGCTGCCAGGGATCGAGCCTCGCAATAAGCTTTTTACTCAACGAATGAAAATGGCTAATTAACCTTCACCACCGCGTTCATCTCTCCGCTTCATATTTTATTTTGCGCTAATTGAATTAAGGAGTAAGCCAGCAAGGCCGATATACCGGCTAACTCTAGTAAACTGGAAATTTGATATGTCGCTGAAAAAATCTTCGCTGCTCGTGTTTTCATTGATGATAATCCTCTTCCTGACCAGCGTTGCGGTCAGCATCTGGTTGCTGGTACGCAGTAATGAATCCCTTAATGCGGTGAATAAAGAGATTCGCGTTGTGCTCTCCGTTATCGATCCCATAAACCACAGCCGCACCCTGAGGGTCCGGTTAATGGAATACATGAAAGAGATTGAGGTCAATGACGGCCAGCTCGCCCCTTCGCTGGATGGCGTGAAAGCGGCCGCAAAGAAAGCGGACGTGGCGTTCCACGCCTATCTCGACAGCCCTCGGCTGCAGGGCGAAGAAGCGGAGGCAGATGCCTACCGGCAGGCTTTTCTGGCATACAGAAATCAGGGTATCCAACCTCTGATAGAGGCGGCAGAGGCGCGGGATCAGGCTCGCTTCAGAACACTGCTGCCTAATGTCATCCGTCTCGATCGCGCCTATGAAATCATCCTGGATAAAGTGCTGGCGCAGCATGAAGCTTACGCAAAAAAACTGAATGAAGATGCCCAAAGCCATTTCAGCTCGGGCGTTATTCTGCTGCTGCTGATTGGGAGTTTGTTTGGCCTGGTGGTTATTGTTATATCGATACTGATGCATCGTTTTGTGCTTAAGCCTTTAATCAATGCAGGAAAACACTGCAATTTAATCGCTGATGGCCACCTTGATACGCCCGTTCCGGTTAAGCCGGCTTCGCGCAGCGAAATTCAGAGCCTGATGGGTTCGCTCGAGGCCATGCGGTTGTCGCTGACGACGATTATTATGCAGGTGCGTGATTCCGCCCATTCAGTTTCCTCCGCATCCAGCGAAATAGCCGCCGGAAACGTCGATCTCGCTTCCCGTACTGAACAGCAGGCAGCCGCGTTAACGCAAACGGCCGCCAGCATGGAGGAGCTCGGCGCAACGGTAAAACAAAATACAGATAACGTGTATGAGGCCTGCCGTCTTACAGGTGAAGCGGTAGAGAATGCGCATAAAGGGGAAAATGTTTCGCGTGAAGTGATTATTTCCATGGACCTGATTAATTCAAGCTCGAAGAAAATTGAAGATATTATCAGCGTGATTAACGGCATTGCCTTTCAGACCAATATTCTGGCGCTGAACGCAGCCGTCGAAGCCGCCCGCGCCGGCGAGCAAGGACGAGGATTCGCCGTCGTCGCCGGTGAAGTGCGTAGCCTGGCGCAGCGCAGCGCCGTTGCGGCGAAGGAAATCGAAAGCCTTATTGCCGAGTCGGTCAACATTATCGGCAGAGGCTCTGAGCAAGTCAGCCGGACAGGAGAAGCGATGAATGCCATCATCTCCTCTGTCAGTCGCGTGAACGTCCTGATGGAACATATTTCAACCGCATCCGATGAGCAGAGTCGCGGTATTGCGCAAATTGAAAAAGCGGTCACTGAAATGGATTCCGTTACCCAGCAAAACGCGGCGCTTGTCCAGGAGTCGGCAGCGGCAGCGGCATCGCTTGAAGATCAGGTGCAACATCTGACCCATTCCGTTTCAACCTTCCGCCTTTCAGCTGGCTAATGCCGGTCTGACCTGAAGCCTTTACAGGGGAATTACCGCTGATTCCCCTCACCCGCCATAAGTCTGGCTGGCAACAGTCAGACTTTATCAAGCTGCCGTTCGGAAAATGCTGCTTTGTTCACTCTGCAGGCGCATGGATATCATCAATAATTAAAGTCCTGCCTGACAGGCGGCAGTGGCACGAGCCGGATTGATTAAAGACGGGGGGCGGTTTAGCCGATAATGACAGACTCATACTGCTGACCCTGCATTACGTCATCAGCCAACAATGGAGCCAGCCACTATGAATCCTGTGATCCAACCGACCTTTTCCGCTGTTTGGACCACGGACGCCCAGGGCATTTGCATCGTCAGTCAGGAATGCCCTACAGGCCTGATTCCCGCGCTGAAAGGCATTACCTTGTGCGACTGGCTGAGAGTCGCCCAGGCTGATGATGACGCGCAAATCGCGCTGCAGCTTACTGCTGCGTTAAAGTGCGTAACCCCTTTTCATATCGAAGTACCGATTCAGTGTCTTGACGGAACGACGCGGCGCGTCCTTGTGTCAGGCTTGCCGGATAACCAGACTGCGGCTTCTCGCCTGCAGTACAGCGGATTCATTCTTGATATAACCGGACAGCGCAAAGCGCTTGAAGATGCATTGCGCACGGCGGCGGAATACCGTCTGTTGATAGAAAACAGCACTGATCTCATCGCCCATTGCGACGCAGAGGGCAGATACGTTTCGATCTCCCCTTCCTACAGTGAAATGATCGGCTGGTCTGCCGAAGAAGTGATTGGCCAACGGGTGGTGGATTTCCTGCATCCTGACGACCGCGAACCCGCTGCGGAGGCGCTGGCAAGCCTGTTTAAAGGTGGCGTGCTGCCGGATGTCGTCGAAGTGCGCAAGCTTCATCGCGACGGCCACTACATGACGCTTGGCACCAAAGCCTGCGGCGTCAGCGATCCTTCTACAGGCAACAATATTGGCGCGGTGCTGGTTTCGCGCGATATCTCGCGCGACAAGGAAAGGATACGCATGCTTGAAACGCTGGCGACCCGCGACGCTTTAACCGGTTTACCGAATCGGGTCTGGATCAACGATCAGATCCGCTGCATGCTCGCGCAGCGCGAAGATCCGGCATACACCGCGGTGCTGTTTATCGACCTTAACGGGTTTAAGGCGGTGAATGATTCGATGGGACATGCGACAGGAGATGCCTTGCTGCAGCAGGTGAGCGAACGGCTACAACGCTGCATGCGCCCAGGCGATTCGGTAGCACGGCTGGGCGGAGACGAATTTGTGGTCGCGGCGAAATGCAGCCATCGCGATGCCGCGTCCGCTATCGCTCAGCGCATCATTGACAGTCTGAAGGAGCCGTTCGTTATCAACAGCATGGATGTATGGATCGGGGCAGCTATCGGCATAAGCCTCGCACGGTTTGGCACAGCATCGGCCGAAGTGTTATTTGAAAACGCCGATATCGCGATGTACCAGGCGAAAGCGCGTCGTGATGGGTCATACCAGTTTTTCTAGCCTTTTTCGTCCCCGCAGATCAGAAATCAGAAGAGCTCATAACGAGCTCTTCTGACGACCTTTAGTTTTTCAGATTGTCCGGGAAATTGGCGGGCAGTTCGCTGGCCGGGCAATCAATCACGCTGTCGTTATTTTCACCCGCGTCGCGCACAAAGGTCAGCGTAGCGAACTCATCAATCACTTCGGTTGGATAAGCCGGGCCCGCTTCGCGATAGCTGGCCATCTCTTCCAGATGATCGTTCTGGAAGCAGACGGTTTTTTCCGGATGGTTCATTACCCAGCGAGGGAAGAAGATGGTGCCGTGGAACACCTTATCGGCCATGTTAACGGCCAGGCTGACATCGGTACCGGTAGGCTCGGTCCAGGACACTTTATAGACATCTTCTGCCAGCCGAACGATATAAGCGCGCTGATTTTTAACCCAGCGGTTGCCCACCATACCGCTGTGAATACGATAATCGACGGTGTTGGCATTTTTGATATAGAGCTCGTAGTTCCAGCCGTTGTCGTAGGTGTAAACCAGATGTTTGCCGACCAGACCAGACAGATTGTGTTTATCGAAAGTGCTCATTGTGGCCTCCTCATTTATTTGCCTTGAGAAGATTATTACTCGTTGCAAAAGCGATGAATAACGCTATTTTTAGCACTTATTCATCCAATTTTTAGATGATTTGCCATGCACAAAACAACGCTCGAACAGTGGTATTTGCTTGATGCCGTCGTGAAGGAAGGAAGCTTTGCGCTGGCGGCGGAGAAGAATAATCGCAGCCAGTCCTCATTAAGCTATCAGCTTGGTCTGCTGCAGCAGCGGCTGGGGATGACGCTGCTGCAGCAGGAAGGACGTCGCGCCGTTCTCAGCGCGGAGGGACATCAGCTGCTCGCTCAGGTGCGTCCGCTGCTGGAGGGGTTCAGCGCGCTTGAAGCCCGGGCGAATGCGCTGCAACGAGGGGAACGCTCGCGCATCGATCTGATGGTTGATGCCATTATGCCGAAACCGCTGCTCTTCGATGTATTGCATGCGTTTCAGCAGCGCTATCCCCATGTTCGCATCTGGCTGAGCGAAATCGTCCGTAGCGAAACGGCCGACAGACTGGCCGAGCAGCAGGCCGATCTCTGGCTGGTGGCGCAGCATGGCGATGAGCAGATAGCGGGAGAAAGCCTGCTGAGCGTTGATTTCATTGCCGTCGCCCATCGCGATCATCCGCTGCACAGCGAGCCGGCACCGCTAAGCGCCGCCACACTCGCGCGCTTGCCCTGCATAACGATTCTGGATCGTCAGCAGCAGCAACAGTCGGAATTC
>Ga0209796_10001462_pt1 | contig 9856 bp, 11 predicted proteins | sample AgamicOrSfrz_FD_187167 | JGI IMG/M metagenome (GOLD analysis project Ga0209796, IMG submission 187167) | Agave microbial communities from Guanajuato, Mexico - Or.Sf.rz (SPAdes) (version 2) | ecosystem: Host-associated > Plants > Phyllosphere > Phylloplane/Leaf | place: Guanajuato, Mexico...
GCTGGAGTTCCTGCTGCACTTCCTGCTTCAGTTGCCCGACCGTCGCGATCGCCTGGACGACGTTCTGTGCGTCGAAGACCGGGATGCCCTGCGCACGGGCCAGCGGCATCGTTGCGACGGTCAGCACCGCCGCTGCAACGGGGACAAGACCGGTTTGCATCAGCAACCTGATCATGACGGTGCCCCTGCTGAGTTGGCCTGGTCGCCGAGGTGCTCACGGGCGGCACGCTGGTAGGCCGGGATCTGTCCTGCACCACGGCCGCCGTTCGCGCTATCGGCCTGCCCCTTGCCACCGGAGATCCGTCCCCCAGGCCGCCGCGGACCGTGCCCCAGTCGCACGAGCGAGCCGAAACCCCGGACCGCACTGCGCGACGCGAATCCTGCGATGAAGGCACCGAACCCGGACAGCGTGGCGCCGCCGGCGAGTCCCGAGGCGACAGCCGGTAACTGCCAGCCGATGGTTGCCAGCAGCATGGACGTGATAAACAGACCGAATGCAGCCCCCCACGGCGCAATGGCGCTCAGCACAGCCTGGCCCGCTGCCGAGAGCGCTGCGGCGTTCGCGTCGGGCGATGACGTGGTGACGTTGAACGGCGCGAGGTCCGCAGCGAACGCCGTGAGTGCCATGCCAAGAAAAGCTGCAATGAGGATCTGCAGCAGCGCGTAGTTGGCAATCTTCGCGGTCCACGCCTCGAAGAAGCGGGCGGTCGGGCCGAATGCGCCACAGGCAACGAACAGCGGTCCAAGCCCGAGCAGCAGATCCAGAAGCATCCTCGCCATCGTGACCTCGAAGGCCAAGACCATCAGGAAAATGGCGCCTCCCAGTCCCACGATGAACCCGCCGACCAGATCACCAATGCCAGCGACAAAACCACTGACACTCAGCCCTTCGTGTGTCGCCTTGTCGAAGTAGGCATCCATTACCAGGTCGATCTGCCGGTCATAGCAGTCGAGGGTCTGGTAAATGGCCGACGCGCTCGTGCCTGTCACGCTGCTGCCGCTCACCGTTCCGCAGCCGGCGTTGCCGGCACCGGCATTGGCCGCCGCGGTCTGGATTGTCTGGGCGAGGCCCGTCGTCGCGCCTTCGACTGCGGTGACGACCTGGGACTGATAGATGCCCGAGCCGAGCGCAAAGGCAAGCATGATGGCCACCTTCAGGCCACGCCACGCGAACGCAGGTATCGACTCATGCGCCTCGCCGCGCACGACGGCGAATCCGTATGTGATGATCCAGATCGTCAGGGCCGTCGTGATTACCGGGACCAGCGCGCTGGAGAGGGCTGCGGACACGTTCGTGACATACGTCGACATTCCGTTCTCGAGCGTGCCGCCGACTGCAGTGAAAAGGCCGCTCATTACGCACCTCTTTTCGATACAGGCGGCGTCAGCGCATTCAGGGCGCCCCCGATCACACGACGCTTCGCCAGCCGCTCGTGAAACACGGGAAGCCACGCGAGAGGATCGTCGCCGACCTCGGCGCGGATCCCGTCGAGCAGTTCGACGTTGTCCGTCGTCCCCGACAGGACGTCGAGCACGTCACCGAGCCCGGCGAGATCCAGCCTGCCGATGGCCGAACGGTGGCCCTGCTTCATGAGGAAGAGGCGGCTGTTCTCGCCGAGAGACCGGACGATGTTGAATTCCGCCTCGGTCAGCTTGAAGCCCTGCACGTAATCGTCGTAGTCGGCGCGCGGGTTGGGCAGGAAGAAGAACGTCGCGGTCTGCTCGACCAGCGCCCGCGCGATGTCGCTACGCAGCACATCGGCCGGGGACTGCGTATCAAAGATACCCAGACCATTCTGCTTGCGGATCGTCTTCTGCTTGTCCTTTGCGAAATCCGTGAAGACCGGATCGCCCAGGCGCTTCCAGAATTCGGTCATCACATAGACAAAGCGCCGCCCGTCGATCAGGCTCTCGGTCAGTTGCAACAGGTACATCGTAACCGGCGTCGACACCTCCGGATCGTCAAGCAGCTCCGTATCGTCGAAGCCGAAGAGATGGTTCTGGCTAAAATCCAGCAGGTCCGACGGGTTGTCCAGCACCCAACCGAGCCGCCCGCCTGCGCACCACTTCGTGAGCCGCGCATGGAGGCTGTTTTCGCCCACGGCTGGAAGCAGTTGCCGGACCATCGACAGGCGCCGCAGCCGGCGTTCCATGCGGGCGACTTCGCGCACCGCCCGTGAAATGTCGAGCTCGTCCCTCGCCGACATCAGCGCGCCCGTGTCGACCAGCCGGCGTACCAGCCGCTCCCAGAAGTCCAGCACCGCCTCATCCGGATCGAGCTGGAAGGGATTGAGTCCCGTCGGGACACCCCGTCGAAACACCATGTAGCGGCCTCCCATCGCCCGGATAGCGATCTCGGTGCCCCGGTCCTTGTCGTAGACGACGCCGGTGAGGCCATACTTCATCGCCATCGCCAGCAGAAACAGCTCCAGCACCGTCTTGCCGGCACCCGCCTGACCGATGATCTGGGTATTGGCGAGCGCCTTCTCGTCGCCCGAGTCCTTCTTCTCCGGCGTCGTGTGGAAGTTCAGGTACAGCGGCTGGCCACTCGGCGTCTTCACAATCGTGATCGCCTCGCCCCACGGATTGCCATCGCGCTTGCCGGTTGAGAAGTTGTGCAGGCTCGCCAGCGCGCAGAAGTTGCGCGAAGTGAGCTTCGCTTCGCGCGGCCGGTAGCGCCAGTTACCAGGCAACTGCGCGAACCAGGCTGCGTCCGCGACCAGGTCGACCAGCGCCGTCTGGAAGCCCACGTCCGCGAGCTGCGTGCGCGCCTTCGCCACATGCCGCGCGACCTCGTCCGGCCGGTCACCGAGCACCGCAAGCGAATAGTGATATTCACCGAGGACGAAATCACCGTTGATCAGCTCATCCAGCGCCTGGTCCATTGCCTGGACCTGCGACACCGCCACGTCCTCGCCCGCAATCAACTGGTTGCGCTGACGCTCGAGCGCCTCTTTCGCCGTAGGACGGTCGAGGATCGTGAAGCTCTGGGTCTCGATGTACTCGAAGTCGCCGTAGAGCAGACCATCAAGCATCCCGGGCTCGGTTTCTTCCGGATAGTCCTTCAGGTCAAGTAGCGCCGCATAACGCGTCGCCCCCGGCATGCGGATTTCGACCTTCTCTGTGCGAAAGAAAAGCCGCGACGTCGGCAGCGCCTCGGCAATGCGGCCACTTGGCATCGGCACAGGCTCCCATGCGGCATTGACGAGATAGCCCAGAAACTCCAGGGCCGCCGAGAAACGCACGGGGCGCTGCGTGTAGCGGATCTGCTTCCTGTAGATGCCAAGTGGCGTCGGGTCCCAGGGCTTAAGGCCGGATTCGACCTGCGCGGCAAGCTCGGCCATCACCTTCAGCGCCTCATGCTGGTCCCGCCGGATATCATCAGAAGTGCGCCGCGCCGCCTGGCTGAAAAGACGTCCCAGACGCGTGCGACGTGGACGGTACACGAGCGTCAGATACAGTTCGTTGGCCATCATCCGGTACCCGGCGAAGCTCGCGTAGTACCGCGTCGCAAGCTCCTGGCAGAACAGGTTGCCGTAGGGTGTCGCGAAGTGATCAGTCACGCGCCGACGGATCCGGTGCGACCACAGCCCCACATGGCCCCCCGGAAGACTGCGCACGAGCTGGTTGAATCCTTCGTGACGCACGAGGATGTCGCCTGGATCAGCCGCTTCGAAGGCGATGCCAGCGATCTTCCAGACACGCAGGTAGTCCCCTTCGCGTGAGCGGATCACGTGATCGGTCACGTGCGACGAAAACGGCACGAAGTCCGCGAGCACCACCTCACGTTCGGCCACGTCGATGAGTTGCGGTTGTGCACTCATGTCAGCCCCGGCTTTTGACGCGGACCGGCACGTAGGCGTGCGCGCCCCACAAACGACGGTTGCGCTGGCGGATTGCCATGCGGGCGCGAAGGGCGTATTGCGTGAGACGCTGGTCGTCGTGGCGCGTGACCGAGCGCATCGTGACGAAGACGGGGATGAGGAGCAGCACGATGCCGACACCCACCGGCGGACTTGCGAGCAGCGCCCAGATCGCGGGAATCAGGATGCTGCCGCCCACCATAAGGAACGGCACGAGCGGGACACCCCAGAGCATCGCAGGTCGCGTGCAGCCCTTGAAAACGGGATCCCTGAGTGCATTCACGTGCGGATTCATGTGCGCCTCCGCATCAACTCGTCGAGATCAGCATCGCCGCGATCACCGTGGCGCAGCCCACGAACAGGCCGCCGATGAACACGTTCGCAATGTCGCCAAAGCGCGCGTGCTGGAACATCATCTTGAAGCCCGCCCAGATGATCGAGATCGAGCACACCACCGCCCCCACGCTGAGTAGCGTCGACTGGATCGTCGTGAGCAGCGTGTTGACCTGCGAGAGCTGCGCGTATGCCGGTGTCACCGTCAGCGTCACCAAAGGCACAATCGCGAGGCTGCGCCATGTAGGTCGCGCCGATCCGTGCGACCGAGTCCGCGGCAAGATCCACCTGTGTTTGATATGTAGTCCTGATTTCATGGGTTGCTCCTGTCACGCACGTTGTCTCTGCTTTCTCAGAACACCACAGCGCTTTCCTGTGTCATGTCCTCTGCCTGACCGGCCTTCTGGTCCGTCCTGCCGTCCGTGGGGGACCCGAAGCCAGCGTGGCCATGGGATGGGTCAGATCGCGCTGCCTGCGGCCGGGAGGGAATGACGGGAATGGGCGACACATCGGTGGCAATGGCCGGAACCACCGGATCGGGGCGCGCGGCCTGGGCGACGACCCGCTGCACATAGCCCGTACGGAACCCTCTGGAGAAGTCGCCGCTCGCGTAGCACGAGAGCCCTGCGTGCAATGCGTCCTGGGTCTGCGAATGTTCCTGCGCGTGTGTCGCCGCATGCGCCCGAGTTTGTGCCTGTTTCGCGCGCTCGAAGCACTCCTGGAGGATCGCCGCGCCGGCGGCAAGATTGAGGCACGGGTCGAAGACCGTTTCCTGGGTCAGGCTGGAACGGCTCCAGTTCGAACGGTTCACCTGTGCCAGACCCGCGCTGTAATTCCACCCGGTCGCATCCAGCGCACGCGCTGTCGCTATGGCTTCACCAAGGTTCACAGGTTGCCGCTGGAGACGGCCATGCAGCACCCCGATCGCGTACGGGTTGAAATCTGACTCGACCCGCACGACCGCCGCCATCGTGGCGGGCGCCACGGCAGGCGCGCACTGCTGTGCGAGGGACAGGAATGCGGCGAGCGGTATCATTGGCCACCTCCCTGACCGCCCGAGCTTTGGTACTCGCGCTCCAGAAAGAGGCGCGCCGACTGTGTCGGGTCGTACGGAATCGCCGTACTGCCAGCCCCATAGAACTCCGTGATCGTACGGTCCGCACCTCTCGCGTCCCACCACACCCGTGTGTACAGCGAGCCGTCGATCTCGACGCTGATTGCACCGCGCGCATTGCAAAGCAGCTCACTCTGCCCGGGGCCGCCCCAGTACAGCAGGTCCTCGCGGCAGTACCCCGCACTCGCAAAGATGTTCACGGCCGACGTCCCATTCGAGCCGCCTGCTCCGAAGTCGCACGTCGGGAAAGGGCCGCCGTGGCGCAGGGCTGCCCACAGTCTTCCGATCGGCGGGACACACTCGCCGTACTGTTCGGGGCCGCCACGATTGGACAGGCACAGGATCGCCTGGCAGCCCCAGTCGTCGGCACAGGCGGTGCCGGGCACCAAGAATGCGACAAAGAGGATTGACCAGTGTCGCAACGCCCGCAGCAGCCCTCCTCCGGCGACGGCAATGCCCATTGCGAGAGCCGCGTTATGCATCGCACACCTCCGCATGGCGGTCGGAGGGCCTGGCGATGTCCCGGATCGTATCGAGCGCTTGCGTAAGCACATTCAGGCATAGGGCCAGCGCCCGGCTGTCTTCAGGCGTCGCAGCGTCCCTTGCGGGCGACACGCCACCCGTCATGGCGAGACACCCGACACGCGGGGCGGACCGGAGGTAGGGCAGATAGACGTATCCGCGGGGAGATACCGGGTCAGCGATCAACCACTCATGCAGCGTCCTCTGCATCACCTTCGCCCACGCCTCTTCCATTGCCGCAGTGGTGGCCACCACCGGCAGAATTCCGGTGAAACGCAGTGCGGGATTCAGTCGAGCCCGGATGTTGCGGATGCCGTACGCGCCGTTGATGACCTCCGAGGCGCAGTCGACCCATTCGGGTGACACCGCGACGGGGCTTAGTACCGCATCGACGAGCGCCTCGGCACAGACGGCCCTCAGGTCGGGCAACGCGGGAGCGTCGACCAGGCAAACATCGAACCACGGGGCCACCACGGACAGCAGCTGACGCAGGTTGGCGTAATAGCGCGTGCGGGCGGGATCATCGCGCGACTGCAGACCGTCGATGACGTCGGCGTTGAGCACGTGCACGCAGCCACCCGATGCAGATTGGGTGCTCTTGTGCGGCGCCGGCGTCCGGTTACCGGACACGATCGCGCCGCAGCGGCAGCGCGCGATCAGGTGTGCGCAGCACGGCGGCTCGGCCAGGTCCAGTATCAGCACTCGCCAGTGGCGGGTGCACTGCAGATGGCGGGCAAGCAGACAGGTCAGCGTCGTCCCGCCTGCACTGCTCTTTGCGGAAATGATCAGAAGCGATTTCATGGTTCATCGTCCTCAGCCGCGCCCGCTGTCGATGAACCTGCGAAGAAAAAAGAACCCACGGCACCAGACAGGCTGGCGGCGGGCTCAACGGGGATCCCTGCATCAGCAGCAGAAAACGGAAAAGCCTGCGAATGCAGGCTTTTTGCGAATGCGTCATGGCACACCACGTCGTCGCACAGACATCGAAACTGCGGGGCCGCTAACGCGTACTCGGTCGTGCGTGGCACGTTGACCGGATCAGATTGTTGACTCCAATCTAGGCGAGCGCGCGGCGCAATGCAAGAGCTCTCAGACGTCCGGCTATCCCTGCCTTTACCCACGTCTTCCCAGGTGTTCCCACGACGTCCTAAAAAATTTTGATGTCCAGACGTTCGCCGCAACGCTCCCTGCTTAAGCTACCTGGCTGACCGACACAACGTGCCGGCTGCGCACGCACACGAACCGGATGGGCTATGTGCGCACTATCTGTCGGTGCCCCGGCGGTCAGCCGCCTTCACGATCCGGGGTCCCGCCATCCAAAGCCCGCGCCAGCGCCACCCGAGCCGCGGCGAGTTCACGCTCAAAGCACTGTGCTGGGCGCCTCGGAATACGCAGTCGCCGGCACACCACCTCCCGACGCGCATGCCAGAGATAGACCATGCGCAGCATGTCACGATGACGGACATGGAGCGACTGCCAGGCTTTCGAGATCCGCGCCGCATCGACCGGATCGTAGGCGCCGCGCGATGCGTTGCCCCAGTTCTCCAGCCGGCGGTGCAGGGATGCCAAAGCGAGATCGCGACTCATGGCGCGCCTCCCACGCCGCTTTTGCGCACAGGCGCAGGCGCCCGGTAATGCGCGGGATTCTTCAGAAATTGCTCAACGTCCCCCGCGCGCCACCCTACCAGGCGGCCGCCCAGCGGTATGGCTGCGGGAAACGTTCCCGCCCGCATGCGACGGTAAATCGTTGAACGTGAAAGTCCCGTGCTCTCTTCGACCTCACGGCGCCGCAGGATCCTTTGCGCCTCACTATTCGCGATTGACATGACTTCCCCCGGAAAAGACACCGGCCCCAGGTGGCCGGTCATGGGGCATTCAAGCAGCGGTCAGGTCCTGCCTCCAAACCCGTCTTGTCGACGGGAAACTCCCGTCGACATCGGCCGGTTGGCATACGGGCACGGCGGAGAGTAATCGGTGTCGACCGCGACGATCATCGCGGTCAGCCTCACGAATGCGGCGCGTAGAATGGCCAAACCGGGACGTACAGTGGTAAGCGAAAGTAGTACAGTCGCATCAACCAGGAGTGACGGTCGTGCTGTCTTCCGATGAATGGCAAAAGCGTACCGTTGAGGCTGGCATCGTGAGCTGCCCGGCATGCGACTCGCTGAACATGACCATGGGGCGCCTGCGCCGTAGGCGCGTACACCATCTATCAGGAGTACGTGTGCGAAGACTGCGGTTACCAATTCCAGGCCATGTTTGGGCTGATCGGGTGCGTCCCCGGCAGTAGTAATGAGGAGGACAACGCCCGAGGTATTGTTCCGGGTATTCAAACCAACGATCGACATTCGCGATGCGTAGTGCATCGCGAAACCAAGCGGTCCGAACCGCTGCAAAACATCGTGCGCTTGCCGACCTACAACTTTCGCTTGAAGTCCTGAAACCGACATGTCACCTCCGGCTGCAGCGGACGTTCGCCCCCGCGAGTTGTTCGGCAAGTAATCGGCCAATGCAGTCATTAGAGAATGAAAGGGACTGTTCCGTCCCGAGGCTGCGGCGTAAGCCGCGAGTCGGCATCAATGTGCCAGGACGAAGTTGCGAACATTCATCGACACCAGCAAGAGGAGAAGTCCATGCCTATGTCACTATCGAACCGATCTTGCCAAGAATGTATTCGCCGTTCAGGGCGTGAACGAGGCCGGCAAAGCGATGCTGGCCACCAACGAACTTCATTCCTATGGTCCGAAGCGCAGGCGGTCGCGCAATCCCGCGTCGCCTCGTCCGCGCCAAGGCAGTGTACCCCCGATTTTCGCTCGTTTAATCGGACCCCGTCTTAGGTCCGGAATCCAGAACGGCTGTAACCGGTACCCGATGCAGGATGGTTGGTACTGAACTGGCACAGTCATTTGCGTTTCTACCGCACGGAATTCTCCTCCTCATCCCGTTAGCACATTGCTCCTTCTGCAAGAGTAGGCACGCTCGCGCACTGCTTTGCGCTGTGTCCTGAGATAGTTACCGGTTGTTCGCCTCACTGTGCTAACTCGAAGCGGACTTTCTGCGATCCTGATGCGATCTGCCGATGTACGCGAGAAGGGTGCTAGGTCCTGTTCACATTCTCACGAGCGGTCCAAAGGCACAGGCAAGCGAAGCGAAGGCGAGATAGTTCCCTGCGAGCTTGTCGTAGCGAGTGGCGACACGACGAAAATGTTTGATACGACTGAAAAAGCGTTCGACGATGTTCCGGGTCCGATACAGCACGCGGCTATAACGACTTGCGACGCCACCTGGAGAAACGTATGTACACCGTGTGCCATCGGCCGAACGCCTTCGGCAAATCGCGCCACGGGCATGCGGTCCGGCCTATCCAGAGGACAGCTTCGACAAACCAACGATTGTCGCTCGCCGTTCGCCCTGGATCGCCCTCCTTGCCCGGCAAGACGGATTCGATTCGTGCCCATACTTCATCGCTCAATAACGTTCGAATCATCTTGCCCAGCTCGCGCAAAAGACAAGATGTAAACACATTTCATCGAATGTAAACAGCCCCTAGGGTCCAACGTAGCGACGACTTCGCCACGATTAGCATGACCGCTGACCATCAAGGCGAACGCCCCCAAGATCAGCGCAACGAGGAAGAGCCCGAGGAAAGGATGCAGCCATATCCGCACTTGCAGTTTCTGCTGCGTATGAAGGCGCGCGCGCAACCGCAGTTCCATGTACACGAGTAGCGCAATCGAACCGATCGTCGACAGCAGTGCCTCGGATGCTTAACTCGGGGCGGGATAGTTGGCAGCCACTCCGCCGAACCAGCCAACGTCGACGCCAGCACGGGGAACACCGGCGTGTGTACGTCATGACCGACGGCGCCTGTCCGCGCTCGCCGAGCGAGAAGATCATTCGCGACACGTGTATGAGCCCGATTTAAGGCAGCTGCATACGGCAACGAGAATCAGCAAATCGATCATCAGCTTCGCGTAGGGCATGCAAGGTCTGCAACTTGGCCTGATACGCGATCGTCAGACAG